>Ga0194037_1003268_pt1 | contig 10132 bp, 10 predicted proteins | sample JunL306m_MetaG_FD_148653 | JGI IMG/M metagenome (GOLD analysis project Ga0194037, IMG submission 148653) | Anoxic zone freshwater microbial communities from boreal shield lake in IISD Experimental Lakes Area, Ontario, Canada - Jun2016-L304-6m | ecosystem: Environmental > Aquatic > Freshwater >...
ACTCATAACCAGCCGCACATCATTTTCCGTCAGGCTCGAAGCTTTCGTACCGAACCCTTTCCGATAGAGATCGATCTCCGCCAGAAATGCCTTCCCATACTCGCGCAACTTGTGTTCGCCGACACCGCTGACCTGCAGCAGTTCACCCGCATTGGACGGCATCATGCGAGCCATTTCCGCCAGAGTTGCGTCGGAAAAAACCACAAAAGGGGGCACTCCGGTCGAATCTGCAATCTTTTTGCGGGCGGCTCGCAGAGCATCGAACAGCGCCTGCTCGTAATCCTTGCGTCCACCGGCTCTCTTCTTGCCCCGCTCAACCGTTTCAGCGGCATTACGCGGCATGCCGAGAACGACCTGGGTTTCACCCTTAAGCACCAGACGAGCAGCAGCAGTGAGTCCCAAAGCACCGAAGCGTGTGAAATCCTGCACAAGATATCCCAGGTGGATTAACTGGCGGATGATGTTTTCCCACTGGACGGCCGAAGTGTCCGCGCCGATACCCCAGGTGGAGAGCCTGTCATGTTTCAGGTCCAGAATCCGCTGGCTTTTACTCCCACGCAGCACCTCTATGACGTACATCATGCCAAAACGTTCGCCCACCCGATACACACAGGAGAGCGCTTTCTGGGCCGGTTTTGTGGCATCGAAACGCTGGGGCGGATCGGTGCAGATGTCGCAGTTGCCGCAGTCATGGTGCTGCTGATCACCGAAATAGGACAACAGTGCCCGCCGACGACAGGATAATGCTTCGGCATACGCCACCATGGCATTCAACTTTTGCAACTCTATCCTGACCCGTTCGGCATTTTCGCTGTTTTCTATCAATGAACGGGCGGTCATGACATCCCCCATGCTAAACAGCATCAACGCCTCGGAAGGCAGTCCATCCCGTCCGGCCCGGCCGGTCTCCTGATAGTAGCTCTCAACACTCTTGGGCATGTCATAATGCACTACAAAGCGTACGTTCGGCTTGTCGATCCCCATGCCGAAGGCCACGGTGGCCACCACGATACGGATGTCGTCCCGCTGGAACGACTCCTGGACGCGTTTTCGCTCGTCATCAGGCAAACCGGCATGATACGCAGCTGCGCTGAATCCGGCTATCCGCAGTTTCTCAGCCACATCTTCCACCCGTTTGCGGCTTAAGGCATAGACAATCCCGGCTTCATCACGCCTGCCGTTCAAAAAAAGTCCCAGCTGGGCCATCGGTTTCTGTTTGGGAATCACCGTGTAGGTGATGTTGGGACGATCGAAACCGGCAACTATAACCTTTGCGCCGGCCAACCCCAACTGGACAAGAATGTCTTTACGGGTTTCCGGGTCGGCAGTGGCGGTCATGGCCACAATCGGCACTTCGGGGAAGAGCCCGCGCAATCTCCCGATCTGGACATAATCGGGACGGAAGTCGTGACCCCACTGCGAGATGCAGTGCGCCTCGTCGATGGCGATCAGGGAGATCTTCAGAGCGCTGAGCCGTTCGAGAAAATCGGGCATCATCAGCCGCTCCGGAGCCACATAGAGCAGGTCCAGTTCGCCGCTGTCCATCCGGCGCGAGATAAGCCGCGCCTCCACAGGTGCAAGGGATGAATTGAAACAACCCGCTTTTACACCGTTAGCCGTCAGCGCGTCTACCTGATCCTTCATCAGTGAGATCAGCGGCGACACTACGATGGCCATGCCATCGCGGTGCAAGGCCGGAATCTGGTAGCAGAGCGATTTCCCGCCACCGGTCGGCATGACCAGGAATACATCCTCGCCGGCACAGACCCGCTCGATAACTTCCTGCTGGGGAGGACGGAACTCGTGGTAGCCGAAGACCGTTTTAAGGGTGTGGTGAATGGTTGCGCTCATGTCACGCTTTCAGCATTCCGATTATCCAGATACAAAAAGAGACAAGTGCCGCCCCACCCCATCTGATACCTGATGCAGCATCGAAAACGCCTTTTTCGGGGAAAGCCTTATAGGCCAGCGCCATGCTTGAAGTTATCCAACCCGCCAATCCAATTATAAGAATTATTGACCAGATGTCATGTGACATTTCAGCGTGAACCTCCCATCAAACGCGATATGATCGAACCGAATCTCAGCTTCCAGACCATACATACAGCCTCTCTGACAATCTTGCGGGACATCTTGGAGCTTCCGGCATGACGATCGATAAAAATGATCGGAATTTCCGTAATCCTCAGCCCTTTCTCTCTGCAGCGGTAATTCATCTCGATCTGAAATGAATATCCATCCGATCGGATTTTATCGAGATTTATGGCTTCAAGTGATGATCTCCGGAAACATTTAAAGCCGCTGGTGCAGTCATGCAGCTGCAGACCGGTAATCCAGCGGGTATACATACTCGCGAAATAGCTCAGGATTAAACGTCTGATCGGCCAGTTTACGACACTCACACCGTTAAGATAACGGGATCCGATAGCCAGATCACAGTCATGCATCGCAGCGAGAAACTCCGGAAGCACTGCAGGATCGTGAGAAAAATCAGCATCCATTTCAACTATGTAATCTGCTCCCATGGAAAGCGCAATCTTGAATCCTTCACGATACGCTGAGCCCAGGCCGAGCTTCCCGGCCCGGTGCAAGACGCGAATACGATCATTGCCGGAAACCAGCTCATCCAGAATGGCGCCGGTGCCATCCGGAGAATTGTCATCTACAAACAGGATCCGGATATCGGCGTGTTGTGCCAGAACCGCATCGGCCAGTCGGGTTACATTATCTTTTTCATTATAAGTCGGCACTACCACCAGAACGTTCAACGGTTATATTTCTCCTGGAAATTTTGTCAAGTACTGATGCAAGTAATACGGGAGTTTCCATATAAAAGTCAATTGACATTATGGTAATTGGGGGTACATATATGCTTGGCATTTTTCAAGGAGTACGTGTCTTATTCCACTGGCAACGGAGTACACAATGCGACGAAGATGTACCCTCCATATCACCCTCGTCCTGATTGGAACGCTGGCGGTAACCGGCTGCAGCAAAAAAGAAGAGCGCCACGTTTACACCAACAAGCAGGACTGCCTCGACGACTGGAACAGCGATCCCCAAAAATGTGAAGAAGTAGGAAAAGACAGCAAGCACTACCGCTCCAACGCGCACTATTACTATGGTCCCTGGTTTCGCTCCGGCACAGTTCTGAGCGGAGGCCAGGGTTCCCGCGCCATCCGTAATATGAGCGTTTCTCGCGGCGGATTCGGAAGTCTGAGCGGATTTCACTCATCGGGGGGATCCTGAAACCATGCAGCGCACCGTAACCCCGCCCCGCTTCGACTGGCAGGAAAAGGTCGAATCGTACGGCATGAACTACCACACCATCGATAGCGAAGTCTACTGGGATGAGACGGCATACTATTCTTTCTCGTCTTCCGAGATAGACAACCTTGAGTCTGCGACCGCTGAACTGCATGAGATGTGCATTGCCGCCGCCGAGCACGTAATCACCAACAAACTCTATGACAGAATGCAGATACCTCCGCTGGCGGTGCCGCTCATTGAGCGCTCCTGGGAAAATGACGAGCCTTCGATTCTGGGACGATTTGATCTGGTCTATGATGGTCACTCACCACCAAAGATGCTTGAATACAACGCGGACACCCCCACCGCTCTGCTGGAGGCCGGCGTGATACAGTGGTTCTGGCTCAAGGATCGCTTTCCAGATGCCGACCAGTTCAACTCAATCCACGAAAAGCTGATAGCTGGGTGGCAGGATATTAAACCAGACATCACCGGCACGCTCTATTTCAGCTGTGTCAAAAACGCTCCCGAAGACCTGGGGAATCTGGAATATCTGCGTGATACCGCTCTTCAGGCCGGTCTGCCGACCGAGCAGATTTTCATTGAGGATATCGGTTTTGACTCTCTCAACACCCGCTATGTTGACAGCAGCGATACTGTCATAGAAAGCATGTTCAAACTCTATCCATGGGAATGGCTGACAAGCGAATTTTTTGGCAGATATCTTGAGAAAAGCAACATTATACTGATAGAACCGGCCTGGAAAATGATTCTCAGCAACAAGGCAATCCTGCCGATCCTGTGGGAATTGAACCCGCGACATCCCAATCTGCTGGAGGCCAGTCTGGATGCTGACCACTTCAGTGATAATTACGTCTCCAAGCCGTTTCTATCCCGCGAAGGCGCCAACATCAGCATCCATCGCAACGGTCTGGCCACCGTACACGAGGGGAATTACGCCGGCAGAGGAACCATCTATCAGGAACTGGCCAGCCTGCCGCTCTTTGACGGTAACTACCCGATTATAGGATCCTGGGTGATTTACGGAGAACCGGCGGGCATCGGAATCAGAGAGGATCGCTCTGAGATCACGACCAATACCAGCCGTTTTGTACCACATCTGTTTCGATAAACTCTTATATTATGGAGGTTTACCATGACCAGCACTCTGTTTGCTTCGCTGTCCGGCCTATTTGACTTCTGTACCTACTTTGCCGCAGCTGTCGGCTTTGTCGTCGTTTTCTGCATGGTCTACTGTAAAATGACCCCCTATGACGAACTGAAATTGATACGGAGCGGAAATTCTGCAGCGGCTATCTGTTTCGGCGGTGCCTTGATCGGCTTTATCCTGCCGCTCTACAGCGCTATTAACCACAGTGTCGGCCTTGTCGATATGCTTATCTGGGCTGTAATTGCCATGCTGGTACAGTGTGCGGTTTTCGGAGTCGTCCGCATGATCCTCAAGGATCTGGTCAGAGAGATAGAGAACAACCACACCGCTGCTGCGGTAATGCTGGCGTCCTGCTCAATTGCAATCGGCATCCTGAATTCGGCCTGCATGACCTACTGATCGGGGGTAGTATGGAAGCAGACAGAGTAAAATGGAACCGGCGCTTTGCATCGGAAGACTCTTTTCTGGGTATGCGGCCATCGCCGTTTCTGTCAAGAGAAATCGATAGGATAAAGCGTCTTGCACCTGGACATTGTGCATTGGACATTGCCTGCGGTGAGGGCAGAAACAGCGTTTTTCTCGCTCAGAACGGTTTCAGTGTGACCGGACTTGACATATCTGATGTCGGGCTTTCTAAAGGGGTCGCACGTGCAGTCAGCGCCGGAGTCACCATTGATTTCAGGCAGGTTAATCTCGAAGGGTACCATATTTCTGAAAAATTCGACCTGATATTGAACTTCAATTTCCTGCTGCGAGAGTTGATTCCGTCAGAAGTGCTGGCGCTCACTCCCGGGGGCCTGCTGCTGTTTGACACCATTTTAGAATCGCCGCAACTACTGGCGTCACACAATCCTGCCTACTTTCTGAAAAAAGGTGAGCTGACCGGAATATTCGAGGCCTATAACGGGAATATCCTGTTTTCGGAAGAGAGTGAGGCCGGAGACATGCCAACAGCCAGACTACTGTTCAGAAAGAGTCTTGAAGCAATCTGAACATAGAAATAATAAGGAGTATTACATGAAGCAGATTACAAAAAAAACGATGACGTATCTGTTTATCATTGCCATGACGGTTGTATTCGTACCATGTATGGTTCGGATTATTAGTGCGGCGCCCGAAGAGAGCCAAAAATCGGCGAGCGACATGCCGACTGTTACATCAATCGGCATGCCGGATGAGGGTGATGGGGCTGAACTCGTTATCAGGTTGTCAGCCTCGGCCATCTTTGGCAGCTACAAGACAGCAGATCCCCTGAGCCTGGTGGTGGTCCTGAATAATACTACAGAGGGCTTATTCACAACCCCGATACCAATAAACAGAGGGAATTTCAAGACTGTTACGGTTACTCGCTCTCAGGCATCCAGTGGTTTGCAAACCATAATCACTATCGGCCTTGTCAAGGATCTGGAATCTGTTATTTCCACCCCTCAGGGACTGGGTGAGCTGAGAATATCTTTTCCTGCTCCGTCCGTTCCTGTCGCAGCGGTAAAAGGGAAACGCCCGGCAGCTTCTCCGGAAGCCGGTGTTGCAAGAGCACCGAATGAACCCGCAACAGCCAAAACGGCCGTATCTAATAAAAGTACAAAAGGGCAGCAGTTTCTCACAGCTCTAACCGTCAATAACAATGCCATTATACTTGCCATCGAAGGTGGTGCCGTAAAGTTCAACTCGTTCCATCTTGACAAGCCGGAACGTTTTATCATCGACATATTTGATGTGAAGTGTTTACTCAAAAGCCGTATCATTCCGATCAACTCCGCCGGAATCACGTTGGCGCGCATAGGAATTTATCCGAATAAAATTCGAATTGTACTTGATGCAGGTAACGGCAATTTTTCCAATGCGACAGCAACCAGAACAGCCGGAGGGATTACTGTAACCCTCAAATGAGAGGTAATAGAGAAGCTTGACAGGAGCCGCATGCTCTGTTATTCAGGTATACATAATGGGCGCTTAGCTCAGCGGGAGAGCACTGCCTTCACACGGCAGGGGTCACTGGTTCAAACCCAGTAGCGCCCACCATAAAATCAAGGGGTTACGCTGCATAGCGTAGCTCCTTTCGTAAATATTCGGTTAACCCCGTTATTGCGCAGTTACAAAGAAATAACGGAATACACAGCAAATAATAGTGTACTAGTGGGGCATGGAACTAGCCCACTCATCATCTGCTCCGCAGTCGTCTCTCCCCTTGAGTGATTTCCCCATTGTTGTTCCTGCACTCAATCTGGTGTCAATAACGCAGAGAGAGCTAACTCAGCTCAAGTTGGCTGCGAATTATTGGAAAGCTCTTCATCAGCGATCTTGCACTCGCGAAGCAATTCTCAAAAATACTATTGAGCAGAATAAAGCAGAGGCTTCTGAACGCGAAATCCTTCTCAAAAACGTGATAGAACTCAAAGAAGCGCAGATCCGTGATCTCAGCACCGTCTCTTCGCCAAGAAGAGTGAGTCGATCGACAAAACCATCAAGCAGCAACCTTCGCTGACTTTCAAACGTCCTCGGGGACAGCAACGAGGAGGCCGCGGCCACGGGCGCACTCAGCGTCCTGACTTTCCCGTCATCGAAGAACACCACGAGCTTCCAGACGCGCACTGTGCCAACTGTGGTCTTCAGTACCCTGCATTTTCCGGTGCAGAGGAGTCGGAGATTGTCGAAATCGATGTCAAGGCGTACCGCCGCAAAGTTTTCCGCAAGCGCTATATGAAAAGTTGTTCCTGCCTTCCTTCAAAGGACAGCCATCTCATTATTGTTGCATCGCCAGCCCCTACGGTATCTCAATTTGGGTACATATCCTCTTGGCAAAATTCCTCTACGCCCAACCATTGCACCGCGCCCTTCGTGACCAGATGCAACTGATGAACAACCGCAGCATACAGCTTTTGCTGGCGGACAAGTCTGCTGCCAACCATCCTGAAACCACCGTGCGGCGGTCACCGGAAATAAAGGGTGCAGAAGTAGACACGTCCGGTTCTTATCGGAGCAAGAACGCGATGCCTTGCTTGATGCTTGTCGTACCAGCAACAACCCGATGCTTTATCCCGTTGTTGTCCTGGCTATCTCTACACGTATGGGACAGGGCGAGATACTTTCTCTACGCTGGAAGGGTGTTGACTTTGTTCATTCGCGGATATTGCTGGATGAAACCAAGAACGGAGAACGCCGACAAGTGCCGCTATTGGGTGCCGCAATGGATGAACTTCGTAAGCTTGACCATGCTGTAAAATCGTCAAAAGTACGGGTGCTGGAGGATGCAGGAGAAAAGCTTGAATTTTCTGGTAATGCAGGGGGGGATTGTATGCTCCTATCCGGTTGGCATGATGACTTTTGCAGGAGGCTCAGGTTTCAATTTTTAAACGTTTGATCTTCTCTACCAGCGTGGTGCGATTAATCCCCAGTAAGTCCGCCGCTTTGGCCCTGACCCCGCCGGCCCGTTCCAAAGCCTGGATTATCAGGGTACGCTCAAGTCCATGTACGGTCGCCATCATATCGATCCCATCATCCGACAAAGCGAAATGCTCAAAATTATCATACGCCCTGTTACCTAAAATACCGGTCGGAACACCATCCAGCGTAATTACCGGCCCATCAGTCAATGCGATCATCCGTTCAACCAGATTCTCAAGCTCACGTACGTTTCCGGGCCATGAATAGTTCTCCAGAGCTTCAAGAGCCTGTTTGTTGACCGTCATATTCGGACGCCCCATCAGCCGCCCCTGTTTTTCAAGAAAATGCAGGATCAGGGGCATTATGTCCTGCTTACGCTCCCGAAGCGGGGGAAGGTGCAGGGGGATGACATTCAGGCGGTAGTAAAGATCATCGCGGAATTCGCCCTGCCTTACACTGTTTTCCAGATCCAGATTTGTAGCCGAAATTACCCTGACATGGAGTTTTACCGGCTTGTTTGAGCCGACCCGTTCAATCTCATGTTCCTGCAGAACCCGTAAAAGTTTGGTCTGCAAATGCAGAGGGATGGTGCCAATCTCATCCAGGAAGATTGTCCCGTGATTTGCCGCCTCGAATTTTCCTGCCTTATCCCTGATAGCTCCGGTAAACGCCCCCCGCACGTGACCGAAAAGCTCACTCTCCATCAATGTCTCCGGTATGGCGCTGCAATTGACCGCTACAAACGGACGCTCCTTTCGCCTGCCGTTAAAGTGCAGCGCCCGGGCGACAAGTTCTTTGCCGGTGCCGGAATCACCCGTTATCAGCACCGTAGAATCAGTCTTTACAATGCGGATCATTCTCTCAAAAACAAGCTTCATGGCCGGAGAATTACCGATGATATTACTGAATTCAAAACGTCCCCGAAGCTGTGTGCGCAGATAGACGTTCTCCGAGAGGAGCTGCTGTTTTTCGAGCGCCTTGGCGACGACAATTTTCAGCTCGTCGAAATCGATCGGCTTGGTAATATAATCGAAAGCGCCTTCTTTCATGGCCTTGACAGCCGTTTGCGCCGAGGCATGGCCGGTCACGACGATAACTTCCGTAGAAGTTGATACCTTGCGCACACTCTTTAAAATATCAAGACCGCTCCTATCCGGGAGGAACATGTCACATACTATGACCTGGAGCTGTTCGCGACCGATAATGCCCAGAGCCTCTTCGCCGTTGGCCGCTGATATCACGCTGTATCCGGCAGAACGCAGCAGCAGCGTCAGCGCTTCGCGTCCGGAGTCATCATCTTCAATAACCAGAATTCTGATTTCATCCGCCATTGCACAAACCTCGGTAACTTCCGGGCACTAACATTCCGTAACAGCCCGAATTGATCGCTGCAAGCCATCCAGAAGAAAATCCAGCTCTCCGTCTGAAATAACCAGTGGCGGATACACCACCACCGTGTTCCCCAGGGGACGGGAGAAAATGCCGTGCTTACGCGCTTCAATGCACACCCGTACACCAAGCTTCTGCTCCCAGGGATACGCCCGACGGGAAGCTTTGTCTTCAACGAGTTCGATACCGGCGGCCATACCGCACTGCCGGACATCCCCCACATGCGCCAGCGCTTTGAAGCTCTCAAGTCCATCCGCCAGACGCGCGATTTTCGTCTGTAACCTCTCCAGCAGAGCGTCACTCTCAAAAAGTTCGAGACTCTTTAGTGCCACGGCACAGGCCAGAGGGTTTCCGGTAAAGGTGTGACCATGAAAAAACGTTTTCAGCTCGGAATATTCTCCCAGAAACGCAGAATAAACATCCTCCGAGGCAACCGTGGCGGCCAGCGGCAGATAACCGGCTGCGATCCCCTTTGAGAGAGCCATGATATCGGGCACGACACCTTCGTGCTGGCAGGCAAACATCTTCCCGGTGCGGCCAAAACCGGTGGCCACCTCGTCGGCGATCAAAAGCAGGTCATAGCGGTCGCACAGTTCTCGAACTCGTCCAAGAAAACCGGCAGGCTGGACAATCATGCCCCCCGCACCCTGCAGCAGCGGCTCTATCACCAGTCCGGCGCAACCTGCGGCATGCTCGGTCATCAGCGATTCCAGGGCGTCGAGGCATCTGGTCCCGCAGACCGAGCGGTCGGCACACCCCAGTTCACAGCGGTAACAGTAGGGGGCCGGCGCCTGGATTGTCTCGAACATCAGCGGCTTGAACGTTGCGTGATAGATATCTATACCACCGACACTGACCGCTCCCAGCGTGTCGCCATGATAGGCATGTTTGAAGGTTATGAAGCGGCTTCGCTCCGGCCGGCCGTGATGTACCTGATAC
>Ga0194037_1003269_pt1 | contig 10132 bp, 8 predicted proteins | sample JunL306m_MetaG_FD_148653 | JGI IMG/M metagenome (GOLD analysis project Ga0194037, IMG submission 148653) | Anoxic zone freshwater microbial communities from boreal shield lake in IISD Experimental Lakes Area, Ontario, Canada - Jun2016-L304-6m | ecosystem: Environmental > Aquatic > Freshwater >...
CCATATTCTGTGGCTGGCAGTCCATCACCAAATCTGACCTTGCCGCTATGAAAAACCGTAAAGGCCTCTGATCCCAGTCGAGTATAGAGCTGCGAAGCGGCCCATCCCAGTAAAGCAGAACCGGCGATAACATCCAGACTCTCATGCTCACCAACTGTGGCGGAACGTTTGCTTTGAACCACATTATCAAGAAGCTCCAACTGCAACTGTGCCTGATGCATTTTGCATTACCCCTCTATTTTTAAAAAGTCATAGTGCAGCGCCCTAAACCCCTATTACGACTGGCCCCTATGGCGCGGGTTAATGGCAGCAACCGTTCTAAAAAATCAAAAATTGTTTTGGAATCTTTTTCTTCACAAGTAATCTCTGCCTGTAAAACACAGGGAATCACTATTTCCATACTGCGTAAGCTTTGATTTGTTGCATTTCCCGATTCATAATTGATAGCAGTGGAAGAAAGGCTATCAAATAGTGCTCGACATGTTGGGTCATATTTATCAAGGCCACGAAGATATTCCGCATCGTTTTTATCCAGTTCTGCCCCAGTTATCTGAATTTTTGCCGGGTTATTTCCTTGATTTCCAAATAACCTTTCAGTGTCTCCTTGAGTGATATGACCCCAACTCTCCAAGCACTGTGCAGTAACTTTAAGTATGCCTTTGAGCTCTCTGCCCGGTAAGTAGGGGAGACCGTTTTTAAGTTTCACAATACTGTCGTCGCCTGAGCCTCGGCCTTCACCGGTACCAACATGCCAGAAGTCATGGAGTTCAATATTGAGGATTCTCGATGTTTGCGACATTATGCTATCATTTTTGCATGATGGAGGTTAGGCTTACTACATCGCCTAATGGAGTGTAAGAATGCGCATCTATCTCGTTAGTAAAAGGGCTTGTTGCAGGATCATCAACTCCCATTCTTTTTAGAATCTCATCGAATGTTATCAAATCACTCGGATCACTTTTTTTAATCATTTGCCTCCATCGTGCATATAGCTGAGGTACCAATTGGGGAGCCCTCGACATTTCTGTCAATAATTTACGGGCATAAGAGCTTGGAAATATTTTGTTTGTGCCACCATTTACCTCAAACAATGCATGAAGTTCTTTAAGGTCAGAAAACCGTGGCAGATTAGAAGCACTTGTATCAACGACGTCATAAGCTCCCATTGTCTTTGTATGATAGGTGTGATCATAAAGATATGTCTCTATCTCTTTGAGAATGGTGTCATATCTCCCTATTGAGGAAGTAGTGACCCGATAAAATGCAAGGCTTGAAGGCTTAAGATTTTGTGCATTTGTTGGTTGTTTCTTGCAATGGGCACAGAGAGATTCGGCAAGTGCATAGGCTTGCAAAAAAGGCTGAGTTGGTTTAATAAAGGCTACACCCCCGCATGCCGTCAGTTTTTCAGGAAGTTCAGGAATTACACCATGTAAAAACTCAAGTTGCTTCTGAGATTCGCTTTCAAAATTTTGTAGGAAGATATTGAGATAGTCAAGTGCGAGATCCCCCCTCACAATAATTGTTATATCATCACCTCCGAGGACTAATGGGCGGGCGGGCAGTATATAAACACTGCCATTTTGTTTTGCCTCTGGGATTAAAATTGCTTTAGTAGCAGCCTGAACAGCATTTCTTGTAGCTGTGGCAATAGCACAAGAAAATTCCCAATATATATCCTGATACTCATCAGGTCTTTGCGCTGCCGCCTGCAATGACTGTAAAGCAATACCTAATCCATTGCCATCAGCATGAATTACTCCAAGCGATGGTTGAACTCCTTCAAGAAAGGGCATCAGCCTTTCACTACCATCCTCTTTTGGATCAAAGCTTTGAGCCCATACATAGACGCGCTTATCTTCTTCCTGAAGAACAGGAAGGAAATGATGGCCAATCTCCTCAGTCCCATTGTTCATCTTTCGCTTACGGGTAGTCGATATATCAAGCCAATCATCAACATCTTTTTTAACCCCAGCGCGGCCTGTACGCTCGGAAAACTGCACAAATGGATTTGCTTCAGGCAAAGATACCGGTGGGTTATTGCGGCGTGCTAAAAGTTTGTCGCTGCATGATTTTAATGCTTCTGGTTCAGTCAATTTGTCATCCCCAAGTGCATCAATCCACTCCAGACCTGGTGCATAATGAGTGACGACTAAAGTCCAGAGATTTTGAAGTGCTATGGCATCTTCTTTTTTATCGAGCAAAAGAATAAAGACTCCTCCGGCTCGACGAAAAAAACGAACTTTTGTTGCAGCAAGGGGAATTGCATCCAACACCTTTTGAAGCAGATCACTGGAACCGGAAAATTGGCATAACTCATCCACCAACCTGCTGGCACCGACCATATCTTTCAATTTGCCGGTTTCCAAAATATATTGCTGGATACCTCTTGCTTCAAACCAATATGAGTACATAAGGTTACTGGGGTATAATGGTAACTAAACCAACTTCAGTAAGCAAAACAGCGAATAGAGGAAAAGTAGGGAGTCTCAAACTGACAAACCGGCAAAACATTGTGGCAAGAGCTCAATCAAAAGGTAGTGAAGTGCGTTTTATCAAGAGATAGTCAAAAAATCAAGCATTGATCAGGTTATCATTTTTTTTCACAATTACAAAATAAAAACGGTAATTCCCAGTAAACATCACGTTTTTACCTGAATTTAGAAACTCGCTTGTATCAAAACAACCGTCAAAAGAATATTGTTTATGAGATGACGAAGGGGCTTTGAATTTCGAAATTGCGGTTACCGTCAACATCGACTCTTTCGACGCAATTTCGGCACATCACGTAATACCGGATGGAATCGAGCGGATGTTTCGGGTCCAGCAACTTCTGCAGACGGGTACGTAAATGATCATAATCCTCTGTGGATATGAAGCACTCAAAGACGCTGTACTGCACAGATATACCGTACCCTTCAAGAACTTTGTGGATTTTTGTTCTGCGGCGATCATTTTCAATGTCGTAGGTAACAAGAATAAACTGCATCATAGAGTCAAGAGGCTATTATTCAGAATCAAACCAAAAAATACGTAATTTCAGAATATGAACGCTGATGTTGTTGCCTCTTTGCGTTTTCAGTGAGATACCCGTCAATTTTTGTAAGCGCCTGTCAACATTATACATTGGAGCAATTACATGGGGTGGCTGTACAACCAGATGGCATTGCCGGAAACATTATTTCAGGCATGGAACAAGGTGGCCTTAAACGATGGCAGGGCCGGATATGACAAGCAGTCAATAACCGACTACTCCTGGCGTATCGAGGAGCATCTTGCTGCTTTGAGCAGGCAATTGCTTACGGGCACATACGAGCCTCAGCCGCTGTTGAAGCTCATTATGCTGAAACCTAATGGCAAAAATCGCATCCTTTTGATTCCTACTGTGATGGACCGGGTGGCTCAAACAGCAGGTGCGTATGTTTTGACTCCTCTGGTTGAATCGGAACTGGGAGCCAATACTTTTGCCTACCGTCATGGATTGTCGCGCATTACTGCCGCTCATGAAATTGAACGGCTACGAAACGACGGTTACCATTGGGTTGTTGATGCCGATATCAGTAATTTTTTTGATACAGTAGATCATAACCTGCTTTTTCAGCGGTTTCATAAGCTGTGTGATGATGAGGAAATGATCAAACTGATTAAAAAATGGCTGACTGCTGATATTGTTGACGGTATAAACCCAAAGGTTAAAAACAAAGTCGGCTTACCGCAAGGCTGCCCGATATCTCCGATGCTGTCAAACCTCTATCTCGATAAATTTGATGATCGTATTGAACAAGAGGGGTTCAAGCTTGTGAGGTTTGCCGATGATTTTCTCATTCTATGTAAATCCAAACCAAAAGCTGAAGCAGCTCTTAATCTTTCAAAGAGTGCGCTTGCAGAATTAAATCTGCAGCTCAACAATGAAAAAACAAGAATCACTACCTTTTCAGAAGGATTCAAATACCTCGGGTATCTTTTTATCCGTTCGCTGGTTCTCCCAACCAAAATGCATCCAGAGGAGTGGTACGACAAACTGGGGAAGCTAAAACTGCGCAAAGCCCCCAAAAATTCTTTACAACCCTACAATAGAGATGAGGCAGAGGAATACGAGCTTCAGGCGGGTGATTATGGTGCTATCAAGGTTACAAAAGAGACACTTCTGAAAACTGAATTCGGCGAAAAGCTTCTGCAAAGCCTTAAAAAACAGCAGATTAATGTTGATGAATTTCTTGAAAAAACCGCAAAGGCAGACCGGGAACGGCAAAAAGAAAAGCACGAAGCCCTCAACAAACTTTATTCTCCGTTGCTTAACACTCTCTATCTTCAGGAACAGGGCAGCGTTCTGCGCAAAGATGGAGAGCGATTCAGCGTTGAAAAGGATGGTAAGCAACTCAACGAAATCATTGTGCGCCGAGTTGAACAGATTCTGGTGCTTGGCAACATTACCCTCACAACGCCAGCCATGCAGTACTGCATGAGAAGCAACATCCCTGTAACCTTTCTTTCGCAGCATGGGACCTATTTCGGCAGACTCGAAGCAACGACTGCCGACAATTCAGCTGCTGAACGATTCCAGTATCTCCGCTCTCTTGATGAACCATTTGCATTCGACATTGCGAGCCGCATTATTCAAACGAAAATTAGAAATTCTCGAACCATGATTCAGAAGCGCAGAGCTATGGCTTGGGAAAGCAATGGAGAGTTGAAAGAAAAGTTCGATGGAAATCTTGCAATGATGATATCAATGGCCGAACATACCAAAACCTGTGAAAGTTTGGAAGTACTCAGAGGGCTCGAGGGAAAAGCCGCAGCACTTTACTTTGAACTTTATGGACTTCTTTTCAAAAAAGAGCTACCCTTTTATACCAATGCATTTCGTCGGGTACGACAGCCACCAACCGACCCGGTCAATAGTCTGCTCAGTTTTGGCTATACCCTTCTGCATTCTAATATATTCTCTTTGGTGCGCATGAAAGGTATGAACCCCTACATAGGGTTTCTGCATATCGAAAAAAAAGGAAACCCTGCGCTGATTAATGACCTGGTTGAAGAGTTCAGAACTGTTATTGATTCATTGACACTCTACACTCTCAACAAAGGTATTTTACGGAATAAAGATTTTTATTATCGTAAGGATAAAGAAGGTTGTTTTTTGAACGATGAAGCGCGAAAGAAATTCCTTGGGTTGTTTGAACAGCGTATGTGGGCAGAGTCCCGTGACCCTTTGAGCGGCAAAACCATGAACATACGGCGTCACATTGAGTCGCAGGTAGTCAAGATCAGCGAAGTGCTTGCCGGAACAAGGACTATTTATGAGCCTTACAAGACGGAATGGTAACCTGAGGAATAATTTCGGAAATGATTAAACTTGAAATAGCAGCCATAAGATGTTTGAAAATAATGAGTTGTGGAGTCATATATAATCGTTATTCTCCGGTTGTTGTATAACACATTATTATTTTATAACATAGCTAAGTATTAAACAAATGAAATTATCACCATGTCCTTTGACATCGCTGTAAAATCCCGATCCTCTGGTTACTGCGCCAGCAGACCTTATCACAGGCGGGTTACAAATGGTTGACTTGATATCTTATTGAACGCATAGCGGATTAATACAATCTCCAGAATTAAGACCGGCAGGCTCATCCTGCAAACTTGATATCTTATTGAACGCATAGCGGATTAATACTAGAAACTCAATACCGCCTCGAGAACCGCTCTCTCACTTGATATCTTATTGAACGCATAGCGGATTAATACAATTGGGATACGCTTTTTTCACCTCCTCGATCATCCAAACTTGATATCTTATTGAACGCATAGCGGATTAATACCCGTCAGCTACGGTCGCATCGTAAGGGTTATCCGGTCTTGATATCTTATTGAACGCATAGCGGATTAATACTTCCTGGAAAGAGGAGACGGGATATCTTGTTTTAAAAACTTGATATCTTATTGAACGCATAGCGGATTAATACACTGCCTCCAGTTTTCTCCCCGCTGTCCACACGCCTCTCTTGATATCTTATTGAACGCATAGCGGATTAATACAATGGCTGTTGGGCCGATAACTGGCCAAGCGTCAGCTTGATATCTTATTGAACGCATAGCGGATTAATACTTAGCGCGTTACGCCGTTCAAAAAGTCTTTGCGAACTTGATATCTTATTGAACGCATAGCGGATTAATACTATGATGTAATGTCAAAGGGGGAGTTGATTGATCGCAGTCTTGATATCTTATTGAACGCATAGCGGATTAATACACCCTGTCGTCTGTCTGAAGTGAAATCAAGTGCGTTCTTGATATCTTATTGAACGCATAGCGGATTAATACATTTTTACCACCATCGCGGGCAAGCTCGCTCCTGCTACTTGATATCTTATTGAACGCATAGCGGATTAATACTGGTCGATCGCACCAGTGTTACCTCTTCGATCATTACCTTGATATCTTATTGAACGCATAGCGGATTAATACTTTCATCTGCAACTTTACTCAACTGAGGTACTAATTGATTCTTGATATCTTATTGAACGCATAGCGGATTAATACATTTTTTTCCGTTTCCGACATAGTGCCACACTTTGGCAACCTTGATATCTTATTGAACGCATAGCGGATTAATACTCGGCATCCAGCTCTTTGTTGAAAACCCCAAGATAAACTTGATATCTTATTGAACGCATAGCGGATTAATACAGCCTCTTTAGCAAGCGAGGACACAAGAAACTTAAAGACTTGATATCTTATTGAACGCATAGCGGATTAATACAACCTTCAGCAAGTCCCGTATCATAAATTTTGTAAGCTTGATATCTTATTGAACGCATAGCGGATTAATACTTTCACCAATTCAGTTGCTTCTGCAAGACTCATAGTCTTGATATCTTATTGAACGCTTAGCGGATTAATACGTTTAAAGTTTATGACTAGGATGAAATATCCAGTCAAGAACTTGATATCTTATTGAACGCATAGCGGATTAATACAGTCCATCATCCAGCGTGACCGTAATAGCGTCTCCACTTGATATCTTATTGAACGCATAGCGGATTAATACAAACTTGAGTATTCGCGCTCACTTCTTTTTTGATGGACTTGATATCTTATTGAACGCATAGCGGATTAATACTTAGCAAATTGAACAGTGCTGGGATGCCCTTAATGAACTTGATATCTTATTGAACGCATAGCGGATTAATACCAGAATAATCATTTATCGCACTTGAAACAAGATTATACTTGATATCTTATTGAACGCATAGCGGATTAATACTTCAACACGCTTCATACTTCCTCCTTTCCCCATCTTCGACTTGATATCTTATTGAACGCATAGCGGATTAATACACAGCAGTCTCTGCTTTTTTTGGCCCCTGACAACTCGCCTTGATATCTTATTGAACGCATAGCGGATTAATACTTTTATCAAGAAATTCTTTAACAAACTCACGTATATCTATACTTGATATCTTATTGAACGCATAGCGGATTAATACACTACAAGCATGGGCGCATCAGTAGCAGACATACCCACTTGATATCTTATTGAACGCATAGCGGATTAATACTTATTGTTTCACCCAGCTTATCAAGGGCCATTTTAATCTTGATATCTTATTGAACGCATAGCGGATTAATACTCGATTCTCTCATTGTCGTAGCCTGATCACCAAGTGGAGCTTGATATCTTATTGAACGCATAGCGGATTAATACTTAATAATGCTTCTTGTGATGCATTCCTTGTATCTTCTTGATATCTTATTGAACGCATAGCGGATTAATACATCTTAGTGCGAAATACTATGATGCACTTTGAATCGTCTTGATATCTTATTGAACGCATAGCGGATTAATACACAAGTGATTTAATGGTATTCAGGTTTGTTCTGTTAATCTTGATATCTTATTGAACGCATAGCGGATTAATACGCGACGAAACGCGTGGACGACCGCGTGGAACACCACTTGATATCTTATTGAACGCATAGCGGATTAATACCCGCGTTGCCATTCTCGCTCCAGTCGTCTCCAACACACTTGATATCTTATTGAACGCATAGCGGATTAATACTATCGGAGGGCTCGCTCTTTATACCCTTGCTCCAGAGATACTTGATATCTTATTGAACGCATAGCGGATTAATACACAACATCGCCAGCATGTAGCGTTGTGGTGCCACTTGCTTGATATCTTATTGAACGCATAGCGGATTAATACTCTCCTTTTAGTGAATGCCTAGAAATTTCTGCCACAACTTGATATCTTATTGAACGCATAGCGGATTAATACGCATACCGTCGAAAGCGGAAGGAACTGCATCGACTTCTTGATATCTTATTGAACGCATAGCGGATTAATACCTCAACTTACGCGCGTTTTTCACAACGTCAGAAACATACTTGATATCTTATTGAACGCATAGCGGATTAATACTTTCATATGTCAAACATCTTGGCCACCCTCTCTTCCACTTGATATCTTATTGAACGCATAGCGGATTAATACGCCTCGTGACCTCCGCTGAGCATCCTCACTCCTGCCAGCTTGATATCTTATTGAACGCATAGCGGATTAATACTCAGTTCCTCATGAATTTCTTCGGTGAATTTGTCGCCACTTGATATCTTATTGAACGCATAGCGGATTAATACCCTCGGCACTGCAGGCTGACAAAAACAACAACATAAACTTGATATCTTATTGAACGCATAGCGGATTAATACCAAGCCAACAGGAAACAAAGCAATGCTTGATATGTCCTTGATATCTTATTGAACGCATAGCGGATTAATACTATAAAGCACTAGAGCAGCAAATCTGTCTTCACCATCTTGATATCTTATTGAACGCATAAGCGCTCATTAGAAAGTCATTACGTAATGCGTGCCAAAACCGTCCAAGATTTTGCAGACATCTTCTTCAAGAGTTTTGACATTTCGAGTCTTGAATTCCATCAATTCGTACTTCACCTTATGCCAAAGCTTTTCAATTCGATTGAGTTCTGGACTGTAAGGCGGAAGGAAATAGAGCTTCAGCCCCTTCTGAGCCAGCACCTTCAACATCGGTTGAACTGCTTTCCCTTTGTGGAATGACGCATTGTCCAGAATAACAGTTAAAGGCTTGCCCACGTAGTTCATCAGCAGACCAAGAAAACCGGTAAACAACAGTGAATTAGTTGTTTGCCATATTGCAACTGAGAACAAATCACCTGATGAGAGCATCGCCCCGATGACATTCAGGCGTTTACCGCGATTGGCGTCAATCTTATGGCATTTACCAACAGGCGTCCAAGCACTACGGTTTGGCTGGGCCAGTGCAAAACCAGTCTCATCCACATAAGCTAAGGTGATTTCGCCACGTTCGGCTTGTGCTCTCATCTCTTCGATTTCTAACCGTGATTGTCTAAACCTGACTTCATGTCGTTTTTTTTAACGTGTGGCGTGTACGTTTCCAGATAAAACCCAACATCTTCAACGCATTACTCACCGTACTAACGCTCACATCTACATTGCACTCTTCCTTTAATCGCACCACTATCGCCCGAGCTGTCAGCGCTTCCTCTTCCGCCCAAGTCTTGATCTGCTCAAGGTGAATTGTGTTCAGTTTCGGAGGTGCACCGCTTCGATGCACGTCATATAAAAAAGCGAATCCTTTTGATAACCAGTGTTTACGTCGGTCATAAACCGTATCGATATTCAGGTCTTGCTGCGCGACTATTGCCTTTGCGCTCCATCCGTCATTGAAATACAATAGCGTTTGAGCCCGTTGCCGTGCTCGCCAATCGCTCCCCTTTGCCACAATCTCTTGTAGCTTTGTACGCTCATCGGCAGATAATTCCAAGTGACTTAACTTCATGATTTACAGGGGCATGTGGATCTATTTTCTGTCTGTCCCTTATACTACGGAATTATTTCTTATGAAGCGCTTATCTTATTCTCATGGAAGGGGGGGACGTGCCCCCGTCTATAAGACCACTTCTTCTTGGTAAAAATCCTTTTGTGCGTCAATCCCGTTAACTGTACCGGCCAAAAGAAGAGATTTTCGGCCTAATGGCTTAAATTTTGAGTATTATATGTGTTAATCTTAAAAATCGACGCTTAAGGGGGATCACCCAATTATTTGTTAGGGATCACAAC
>Ga0194037_1003272_pt1 | contig 10124 bp, 9 predicted proteins | sample JunL306m_MetaG_FD_148653 | JGI IMG/M metagenome (GOLD analysis project Ga0194037, IMG submission 148653) | Anoxic zone freshwater microbial communities from boreal shield lake in IISD Experimental Lakes Area, Ontario, Canada - Jun2016-L304-6m | ecosystem: Environmental > Aquatic > Freshwater >...
GGTTCTGGGCTACAACAACGGTTGGGAACCGGTCAACGCGGGCGGGACTGGAACCGTGACCGGCGTCGCCTTCTCCGGCGGGACCACCGGCCTCTCGGTAACCGGCAGCCCCATCACCACGAGCGGGACCTTTACCCTTGCCGGTACCCTGGCGGTCGCCAACGGCGGCACCGGCGCGACCACGCAAGCGGACGCCGCAACCGCCATACTTCCCGCGCAATCCGGCAACAGTGGGAAATATCTGACAACAGATGGAAGCAGCGCCAGTTGGGGGACGGTCAGCGGCGGGGGAGGCGGCTCATCAACCGTCACCGCCACCGCCAGCGGAACCCTCGTCGCCGGGCAGTTGGTGGAATTCACTTCCACCGGTGAAGTAAAGAGCATCGTCAATACCGTCAGCGGCACATCAGACGCCATAAGCAGCTTTGTTGTCGGGCAGACCGTGACAGGGGCCGGAACTTCTCCACAGCCTCAGCATATCGTCTCAACCTTTGTCGGCGCCGACAAAGTAGTGGTCGCCTACAGCCAGAGCGACGGTAGCTATGTAGCCGCCGGAACATTGACCGGCACAACTGTAACCTGGGGACAGCCGGTAAAGTTTACGTCGAATCTCTACCCGACCGGCATCTGCATGCTTGAGGTGGACAGGTTTGCCGTCACCTATTCTTCAGCCGCCGCGCCCACTGTCGTGGCCGGCTATCTTATGGTGGGGAAGCTGACCGGCGCCGCTATTACCATGGGGACGCCGAGTGCTCTACTACATTCCAACGGCTATAACTTCCAGTGTGTTGGTCTGGGTAACAACTACATCGCTTTTACAGGCGCCATGGGTTATCCAGAGCTTTGGAAGTATGATTCGACAACCCTGGGGCTGACCTATAAGACGTACACCACCATAATTGGCTCAAATATTCTCTATAACATCACTCAGTATGATACCGATAAATATCTCTATGCAACAACATATAGCTCTAATCTCAGTTATTCATTTGCAATGGCGCGAACTAGCGATACCAGTCAGACTTTTTCTTCAGGTATTGAAACTGCTAATGCCTCTTTTGTACGAGTGGTCAAAACCTCCGCGACCAACAACCCGTCGGTCATGCTGTATGTCTATTGGAACGGCGCGGGAACCACCCAGTATGCCCGCACCGCCACCATCACCACCGGCGGTACATTGGCCTGGCAGAGCGCGCCGGTTGCCTTTCAGTCCGGTTATACTTTTTCTTCCGACAACATGACGCTCGTAAACACAGCGGACAACATGGCTGTGCTGATCGGTTCGATCAACGGTAGCGACATTCGCGCGGTTTCCATCAACACCGCCTCCGGCACTCCGGTTATCGGCACATATTCCACCTTGCTTTCCAGCGGTAATGCCAGAAATATCAATGACTATGGCGGCAACGGAGGAGGGAGCAACGGAAGATTCATAACCGCCTATTGCGATACCATAGATGCCAACAAGCCCAAGGTTATCGTCGGCCAGATGGGCAACAGCTCCACCGTGGACCGGGCCAACGCCACCGGCATCGTGGTCTCCGGCGCGTCCAACGGCGGCACTGCAACGATAGCCCTGCTCGGCGGCGCCGCCGGCGTTTATAGCGGACTTACCCCCGGCGCTATCTACTATATTCAATCTGATGGTTCGATCGGTACTGCCGTAACCCCTTATCCGGCGGGCGTCGCCATCAACAGCACCACGCTCCAGATGTACAGCACCGGAGCCATATCCAACGGCAGTATCACCGTCACCCAGAACGGTTCCAACCAGATCAAGAGCAATACAGGCAATACCGCCGTTTATACGGAATATTCACAGGGTGACGAATCGGTGCGGGTCTACGCCGCCGGCAAAAGCTCCTTCTACGCCGACGGCCACAGCGACAGCAGCCTCAACGTGGATCGGGGGATGGTCTTCACCGCCATCAGCATCGCCGATCTGGCAAGCGGCGGGGTTATCGGCGCGGCGGCGGCAACGGTGGATATGGGGACGATGTTCAACGTGGCCCAAACCACGGCCGGGCAAAGCATCACCATCCCTTCCCCCACCAACGTCAAGCCAGGGAGAACTGCTTATCTCTGCAATACCGGATCAGCGAGTTTTACCACAAACGGCGCCACCATGGCCGCTGGTCGTTGTCAGATGTTCGTCTGGACCGGCGCCGCCTGGTCGTCTGAATTGGCAAGTGGAGTGCATTACATAGGTGAAAATTATGGCGGCGGCATTGTCTATTACGTGTATGACGGTGGTCGTCACGGTTTGATAGCATCGGCTGCTGATCATTCAGCGGGCAGAGTCAGATGGTACGGTGGTTCATTTACGAACACACGCGCAAGGGCTGACGGCATCGGCGCGGGGCTGAAAAATACGGCCATAATAATAGCCAACCAAGGCCCGGTAGACGGCAATCTATTCGCGGCTACGTTAGCCAATGAGTATACCGCGACAGTCAATGGAGTCACATATGGCGATTGGTATTTACCGTCAATGGCTGAGCTGGCGTTGCTGCTTATGCAAAATACTCTACTTGGCAATTTAAATAGCTCGGATTATTGGAGTTCTACTGAATCTGACGCAAGTAACGCTTTGTTTGGGTATCCGGGAAGTAGTACGGTGTATACTTCCTCCAAACAAACTAGCGGTGGTGTGCGACCGATTCGAGCTTTTTAGGGCGCGTTATCATTTAAGTTGGGATGCAATCCCAAAAAGTAAGTCCAGCGCTCTTCGCCACGCCAAATGCTGACATGGTTGTTAATCTCAGTGGCGCCACTGGGGACTATTGGTAACATGAGTTGCTGAGCCATGACGCCTTCCTCCTGCTATTTCCGGGGAAAAATGAAGAATAAGGTGTCATTTTTCATTTCCGGACGCCTCCGCGAGTTTTACTGATATTGGTCTTATACAATCAATACTTCTGATACGGCGGCATGTTGACCCGTTTCGCCATCTCACGGATCAGGTTGTAATCGCTGTCCGGCAACTCTTCGTACCCGTCGATCCAGGCGGACTTCATCACCTTGAGCTGTTCACCATCAACCGTCGCGGTATCGCTCGGTTTCAAGGCCAGGAGCGCCTCCCTGACTTTTTTTATCAAGCCGGGATCGGTACCCTTGGCGGCGGCAAAGGTACAGTAGGGGAACGGTTGGCTCTGCCCCAGGATGACAAAATCATCCGGCGTGATCTTGCCGTCACGGGTCATGTTTTCGAGATCAAGCAACGGGGCGGCCGCCACGTCGTACTTACCGTACAAAACCCCGTAAATCAGCTTCTCATGCTTATAGGAGCCGGGGGGGATCGTGTAATGACCGAGATCGTTTTCCGGGTTGATCCCAGCGGCAAGCATCATGTCGTACTCCGCCAGATAGCCGGCCGGCGCCAGCATCGGGCCGAATGCCAGCCGCTTGCCCCTGATGTCGGCCAATTTCTCAATGCCGCTTCCTTTGCGGGCAATGATGACGCCGGCCGTGCGGGAGCCAAACTTCCCCCGTTTTTCCGAAGCGATCAGTTCGACGCCGTGATTTTCGCGCAGAACAATATAAATCAGCGAGTTGGTGTGAGTCAGGGTAAAGTCACCCGCCTTGAACCGTTTTTCAAAATCATGGGTATCCACCGGAACCATGACGAAATCAACTCCCACCTTATCGGAAAGGTAGCGGGTCAAGGGATTGAAACGATTGCCGGTTTCCAGTTCGCTGTTGCAGAGCATGTAGCCTATCCTGACCACCCGGCGGTTACCTTCGGTTCTGCATCCGGCCAGCAACGCCGGCATCACGGCGGCGCATAATATGAGGTTTAACACGTATTGTCGCATGGTTTCTTCCTGTTAAGTGGCGCACGGAATACAGACAAGCCGGCCGTCAAGCTCCCGGAGCCTCGTATCCATGACCTTCTCGCCGCAGTCAGGGCAGTTCCGACTGTCACGGATCTTCGCGAAGGCGGGAAGCTCACAAGTCGCCTCCCGCCGCGTGATAATCTCCTCTTCAGGGCAGGTCAGGAGGAATTGCTCATACGCCTTTCGATCTGAACGCAGACCCTCGGGGAGCCCCTTGCCATGGAGGTATACCCGCACCCCTCTCCCCGAACTCCTCGAAAATATCGTATAGACGCTTTTGCCGAAATCCTTGAAGATCAGGTTCCCCTTGCCGAAGGTGCAGCCGGTCAGACACTGAAGAGCATCAACACCACAGGCATCGTTCTCCACAACGGCGACAACTTCTTCGTCACCGGCTCGCTCCAACCCGAGGGCGTCCATGGCCGCCAGCGCCATGCGGTACCCCATGGCCAGTCCGGGGCAGGAATGCCCGTGAAAGCGTACGATATCGGCATATTCCATCAAATGCTCCTTTTTATAAATGTTATCGGCAGGCGTCATCCACGCCGTCCAGCGATCCATGCAGAACCATCCCCCTGCCGCGGCACCCGCCACGGCAGACCATGAGCTCCGGGCAAACTTCGCAGCCGGACGGAGCAGCCAGGAGAGTGCGTCGAAGATTCTGTTTTTCAGGAGAGGCGATGATCTCCTTGAGTGGGCGTGCCGTAACCATTCCGAGTAGGTATGGCAGCGAGGGGCACGGATAGACACGTCCGTCCGGGGCAATGGCGATCATGGTATTGGCCGCCTGGCAGCCGGCCTGGGGAAAGGAAATTCCGGGATTGAACGCACGCCAGAGAAACGGGTCGTGGATCGCCAGGGAGATATTCCCGATGCCGCCCGCCGCGTCCAGCGCCGCGCTCAACTCGTCTTGTTCACTCCTGTTGATGAAGAACGGGGTTTCGCCGTTGTAGAGACGCTGCATCGGCAGCGCCAGGCGCCTGACGCCGGCCTCCCGGCAGAACATAACAAATCGAGGCAGATCACGCCAGTTTTCCCTGGAGACGGATACGGAAAGACCAACCGTCCGCCCCATCCCGCGTTGTAGTGATTCCTTGAGAGGCGCCAGTTCATCAGCGCTGTCGATGGAGAGAAACAGCTCCTTCAGCCTCACCGCCGGACAAGCCGCCGGAGCGGACAGATATTCCCCGACCGGAGCTGTCAGGTAGAGCGCGGTCGGAGAGTCCGACAGCTCTTCAAGAAGCAATCGGACCATTTCACCGGGAGGCCATGCCCGGAGCGTCACCCAGAGCATGAGCGGTCTGCACGCTGCTACCTGCCCGGCTGTCGTACGGATAAGGTCGTCAGCCACTCTGTCGGCGGGGAGATCCCAGTAGATGGTTATCGGCGATAACAGTTCCATATCACGAACGCGCCGTCAGCCCCAACAGTGCGGGTCGGGGCTGTTGATATCACCGGTCAGCGCCAGGGCCCGCGCCGTACATCCACCCAGACACTCTTCATACTTGGCGCAACAGGTACACTTGCCGGTCGGTTCCTTGTTGCGCATCTTCTCCAGAATGGGTGAATTTTTCCAGACCTGTCGCAGATCGTCACGGACGATATTGCCGATGACGAGCGGGATGAAGCCGCAGGGGGTCATGTCGCCGTTGGCCTTGATATTGAGCGACAGCTTGCCGCAGACGCTCCCCTTGACCATGCCGCGATCACGCTCGCCAAGGAGCGCGATAATCGGGTCGTCGAGGGAAATATCAAGCCTCTGCTCCCGGCGCTTGGCGACCAGCGCCGCGCCATAGAAATCCTTCCACTCGTCGGGCGTAAGGTCCAGATCATCCTTGTTGGCAAGGCCGAGACCAGAGCATTTGAAGTTGTGAAAATTGAGCTGAGCAACGTCGCAGCCCTTGGCCATGGCGACCAGCTCCTCAATGGTGTCACGGTTGATCCGACAGATTACCGTGGAGATGGAGGTCGAGATACCGGCTTTCTTGAGGTATCCCAAGGCCGCAAGCGCCCGCTCATGGCTGCCGGCGACACCGCGAAAACGGTCATGCGCGTCGGCCCGATGACTGTCGATACTGATGCCGACCTTGGTGAAACCGGCTTGCTTGAGCGTCAGGGCTTTGTCCCGGTCAAGGAGCCAGCCGTTGCTGTTCATGGAGACCCGCAAGCCGAGCGCGGCGGCATGGGAGGCTATTGCCGGCAGGTTCGGATGCAGGAGCGGTTCACCGCCGCCGAAGTTGACCGAAAAGACGCCGGCCCGCGCCACTTTTTCGAGGCAGGCGTAGAGCAGCTCGCTCGACAACTCCTCGTGCGGGTCCTCACGGCTATAGCAGTGACTACAGGCAAAATTGCAGGAGTTGTTTATAGCCCAGTTGATGGTAAGAGGCGCCTGAAGCCGGGGCATGGCGGAATCAGACATAGGCTATAAAACCTTTCCGGGCCAGTTCGTCGAGGAACGCCTGTACATCCTGTCGAAGCAGTTCTTCTTCTACGTCATACTGTTGCAACAGTTCGGCGACGATTTCGTCAACGGTGCGGTTGTGGCACTGTTTCCATATCTCCATGCCGAGACAGTTGATAGAAAGGAGCGCGCCGCCGGAGAAGAGTACCGCGACGCCGATATCGCTCACATCCTCGCCTTGCACAAGCTTGCGGGATACGTCGGCCAGCGTCTCTTCCTCCTCGCGCCACATGACTTCAGGATTGCGCTGAATAGTCTTTTTTGTGTACACAATCTAACTCCGTGGGCACTGCCTTGAAAAAGGGGGGGAACTTGTCACTATTCGCCAACCGGCGCCGAGTTTTTATCATGAACAATTGAGTACGTTGTTGGACGCGATATGGTTTCTACGAGTCGGCCACTTACGAATTTGTGGAGGACGCTTGCTATCAATGTCTGATAGGGCATGCCTTCCTCTGCCGCCCGCATCTGAATATCTTCCAAGTCGCGAGACGATACGCGAATATTTATTCGCTTATCTTTAGAAAGAGTGGCGGCGGCGCTTGACGCATAGCGGTCGATCTCGGCCTTTAGATTCGGCGCCGATTGCCACTCTCCGCTTTCGAAGGAAGAGAGAATATCTTCCTCATAATTTGTTTCTATAGCTTCAAATTTGTTTTTCATCATGGTTCTCCTCGGCAAGATACCTTTTGGTTGCGGTTCGGCTTGGAATGATCGTTTTCAAAAAAATCTCTTCATTCGTTTCAACAAAAGGTATCAAGAAGGCGTAATTGCGAATGCGGACGCGGATCACTGTACAGTCCGAGGCGTTGTTTGCAGTCTTATTCAGGCGCCACTTCAGACTTACCAAAGCGCTTGTCTAACGGTACAAAGTCCGCAACAAAGACCATGTCATTCAGCGCGTATACTTTGTAGCCTTTTGACGTAACGTACTCGGTAAAAGCGCGGCCTTTATCACTCAAGATGAGGTTCTCAGCAATAACGACGACATAGCCAATGTCACAGAACATTCGGAGGAAGTCGATCAATGGGCCAGAGCTTGCTGAACCTGGTCTTTCATGAGTGTCGCAAAGGAATGCCCCTTCGACGTGCGTGTGCTCCTCGGCTCGTAAGGGCCTCGTGGCTAGTGCGATCGCCTGAACTGCCCAAATTGCTTGCTCCTTATCCGCGCCTTTCAGAACCGCCAAAAGAAATTCAAATTCATCGGCGTAAACTTCTGGCAAGCCAGACATGATTGCCTTTACGGTTCTTCGCAGTGCGTCCTCGTACTCAGTCTTGCCGGTGATTGAATTCTGGTATTGGATGATCCGAAAGTGTGCAACATCGAACGGGGCCTTCTCATAATCGTCGTGAGTGATCATGACAGTTCGTGAGCGCTTCATCGTATGGGACACGCCAAGCTCGTAGAGGCAATTCGGATTCTGACCGGAGATGTCAACAAGCACGAGCGCCGATTGTTCGATTGCCGCCATGATGTCGTCGAAAACTGGGTTGGCGGAGAAGATCTCATCTGCCCGGACGATCTTCATCCCGCAAGATTCGATCACTGGGCGCGTCGAGAAATTGTAGGCGTCCACCGCTATTTGATCGCTAAAAGGCATGACCATGAACACCGTATTTCGAAAGTTCTTGTTTAACGTGCTCATATTTTCCTCTGCGAACATTCAAGTAGAAAGCAAAGTGGAACAACACTCCCCTCTATCTCCCTTCTATCATGAGGGAATTGGGGGGGCATCAGTCCCCCTGTGCGGTGATGGATGCGATGACCAGGTTCTCTTGCGAGGCGTTACGGATGCCGTGGTCTTCAAGCGCCGGAACGATGACGATCTGTCCGGTCGTGATGGTCTGAGTCTTGCCGCCGGACATAAACTCACCGGCGCCTTCGACCACGAACCAGATGTGACTCCCGTGATGGGTATGGGTGATGATCTCCTGGCCCGGCTTGATGCCGAACAGACTGATCCGCGAGTGGTCATCGGACCAGATGGTCTCCTGATGGCGCTTCGCATCGTCAAATTTTTTCAGTTTCTGTAGATCGAGTACCTGGGATTTCATAGATTCCTCCTTGTGTGATGTCGCAGTTGTGATCCTGCAATGGTTACGCTTTCCTGACAACCTTCAACGCCCGGCCAAGCAGCTCCGACGCCCTGTTTATCAGATTCGAGGCCACCGACACGGTCAACACAGTGTTTCTCTCGACCCGGCCCGCAAAAATGACGCCGAACCGTTGCGCCACGCTGTTGGCCGACCGCTGCTCACCGACGCCTCCTTCCGGGGGGGCGGCCGCCACCAGCATGCCTCTCCCCTTGCCGTTGAACCGGTCGATCAGGGCGAGCTCGGCGTCGCTGAAAACGGCGCCGCCGGGACTGGTGAGTATCCAGAGCTGTCGGCAATCGGCAAGGTCGGCGTCGGTAACACGCGACATGCCGCGGCGATCCGTCACTGTAACCAAATACCCATTGGCGCTGAGCAGGCGTGACAGTTCCGCCAGGCGCCCGCTCATGGCCGACAGATCATAGATTAATATCCGGCGGCCCGACGGCTCGGCGCCGTTGTCCAGCCAGGATGCGATATTTATAATATAGGCGCGGGTGTCGTTATTCCTGATCGCCGACGACCGGAAACGATCCCCCTGCGCGTCGAAGACCACGTTTCCCCTGCCGTCAAGATCGTTGCTGTAGGTCGCAATCAATCCCTGACCACCAGGATCCATGACCATCCGGACCTTGGGATCATGTTTTCTTATGACGGCGGCCCGGCCGCCGCTCAAAACGCCGACCCCTTTCAAGAGCGGATTGCCGAGATCCACTCCGGGAATGAAGAGCAGTAGTTGAAACGTATAGGCCACCAGCAGGGTTCCGCTCAGACAGACGAACATATAGAGCGCAAAAACCTGTTTGCGGAAAAAGGTCCAAAACATGACCATGGCGGGAACCGCCGTGACCGGCCCGCCAATCATGAAAGCCAGGGCGGCGGCGTTATCCATGGTCCCATCCAGTGAACTCTTGATATGGAACAGCACGCTGGATGCGCTGATCTGGTGCAGGAACAGGGGAACCGAGGCCAGGGTGACCCAGAGCACATTGATCGAATCCTTTTGTCCGAACAGTCGGTAAATCCACTCTTTTGGCATATAGCGCTCGACAATCGCGCCGATGAATACGCCGACAATGACGTACTTTCCCACCACCCAAAACATCTCGCTGCTCTTGGCCAGAAAGATGAGAAACTTGTTGGAGGTCCTGACCGCGACCCTGTTGCCGAACGTGCGCCGGCAATTGCAGCGGAGCCGCTCGTCAGGATAATCCTCATCATGAAAATCACCGCGGATGATCCCCCCTTCGACAAAGATCTCTCTGGCGTTAAATGCGCGGAAACGTCCGGCGTAATGGGTAACCAAACCTGCGAACACTCCCATGGCATAGGCGGAAACGGTGCGGATGACGGTCCATTCCGGACCAAGGTCGTTCAAGGTTATCAGGTAGGTCGACGGACTCAGCAGCGGGGAGGTGATCATCAGCGACATGACCGGCGCCAGCGGCACGCCGGCAAAGAGGAGACTGATGGCGGTGGTCAGGGTGCCGCAGGCGCAGAGGGGGGTTATGATGCCGATGAATGACGCCAGCAACACACTCGCAACGCCGTACCGGCGCAGCTTTAGTTGCAGCTTGACGGCTATTTTGTACGTTCTGACGTATCCGGCGATGAAAATACCGGCCAGGAAGTAGGGAAAAACATCCCAAAGCTCGGAGATAACCCCTTTCTTGTTGAAAAAAAGATCCATGAGTTCAGCGCCGAGGTTACCGAGAAATGATGGCGGGGTAGGG
>Ga0194037_1003273_pt1 | contig 10123 bp, 10 predicted proteins | sample JunL306m_MetaG_FD_148653 | JGI IMG/M metagenome (GOLD analysis project Ga0194037, IMG submission 148653) | Anoxic zone freshwater microbial communities from boreal shield lake in IISD Experimental Lakes Area, Ontario, Canada - Jun2016-L304-6m | ecosystem: Environmental > Aquatic > Freshwater >...
CAGTTATGGCGGAGGAAAGTGAATAAAGGAGGCAGTGCCAATGGAGTGGCTTACGGATCCGCATGTCTGGATGGCACTGGTGACACTAAGCGCACTGGAAATAGTACTTGGGATTGACAATATTATATTTATTTCCATTCAAGCCGGCAAACTCCCAGCTCATCAACAGGAGAAAGCCCGGCTGGCAGGCCTCGGACTGGCGATGTTCATCCGCATCGCTCTCCTTTTCTCTCTTACCTGGTTGATGGGACTCACGTCGCCGCTGTTTTCGGTGTTGGGGAATGAGATTTCCGGTCGCGATATGATCCTCATATCCGGTGGGCTGTTTCTACTCTGGAAAAGCACCATGGAAATCCACGAGAAGCTTGAAGGTGAGGAGAAGGTTTCATCCGCTCGTGCAGGAGCAACCTTTGGCGTCGTTATTGTCCAGATTCTTCTGCTGGACATAGTATTTTCCCTTGATTCTATCATCACGGCTCTCGGGATGGCCAACCATCTAGCCATTATGGTTGCCGCCGTAGTTATAGCCGTCGCATTCATGATGCTGTTTTCGGGTAAAATCAGTTCTTTTGTTGAAAGACACCCGACCATCAAGATGCTGGCGCTCAGCTTTCTGCTTCTGATCGGTGTGGCGTTGATCGGCGATGGCCTCGATATGCACATACCCAAAGGCTACATCTACTTTGCCATGGCCTTCTCGGTAATGGTGGAGATGCTGAACCTGAGACTAAGGCGCGGTACACCGGTCAAACTTCATCAATCACATATTTGTCAAAAATAATTACAATTCTGTACTTTTATCTACAAAACCATATTTATGGATTTAACTATCAGTTCAACTAATTCAGTATCGCTAAAAGCCTGTGAAATCAGGCATTTTCTGTTGACCGGACAGAGCAGTTTCGATTATAAATACTAACCTGCATTATTCTACAAAGGAGGCTTGTTATGCATCTTGTTGACCAGATCAAGGAAAAAGCAAAAAGACATCTGCAGACCGTTGTACTGCCCGAAAGTTATGATGAGCGGATGTTGTACGCAGCAGAAACAATCACCCGCGAAAAGCTGGCAAGGATCGTGATACTTGGCGATCCTGCGAAGATTCAGGCTGAAGCGGACGAAAAAGGGATCAACCTGGTCGGCGTTGAGCTGATAAACCCGGCGACATCCCCGAAACTGGATAAATACGTGAATGATTTTAAAGAATTGCGCAAAAGCAGGGGTAAAATTGTGACACATGAAGAGGCCCGGGCTATTCTGATCGCCCCTGACAACCTCTACTACGCCGGGATGATGGTGCATAACAAAGATGCGGGTGGTCAGGTGGCAGGCGGCTCGAACACGACAGGAAATGTACTCAAAGCTGCTTTTCAGACCGTTGGTCCGGCTGAGGGTATCAAGACGGTTTCCTCATTCTTCCTGATGATCACCAAGAACCACTTCTTCGGTGAGAATGGCATCATGCTCTTTGCCGATTGCGCCGTCAATCCGGATCCTGACGCTCAGGCCCTGGCCGAAATCGCTGTTGCCACAGCCGGAAACTGTAAGGCATTTCTGGATGTTGAGGCCCGTGTGGCGTTGCTCTCCTTTTCCTCCAAGGGAAGCGCTGTGCATCCTGATGTAGACAAGGTCACAAAAGCCCTGAAAATAGCAAGGCAGATGAAACCGGATATGCAGATTGATGGCGAACTTCAGGCCGATGCCGCTCTGCTGCCAAGCGTAGGCGGTAAAAAGGCGCCGGGCAGTCCTGTGGCAGGCAAGGCCAATGTTTTGATCTTTCCGAACCTTGATGCGGGTAATATAGGCTACAAACTGGTTGAGCGCGTTGCGGAAGCCGAAGCGGTCGGCCCGATCATCCAGGGTCTCGCTAAACCCGTCAACGACCTTTCGCGCGGATGTTCCATAGATGACATCGTCAACGTCGCTGCAATCACAGCCGTGCAGGCAGCTCAGAGCTAGTGAGCCTGTCTTTCTGGTACGATGGCAATATACATACAGCAATACCCGGAAGGCGCGTCCAATCGGACGCGCCTTTTGTCAGGACAGAATGATCACCCCTTGCTGTTTTAAATGGTTAAGCTACAGTCCACCGTTACCAAACAAGACGACACGAGGCGCCAAATGGCCATGGATAACATACCGTTTTCATCCACCGGGTTCGAATGGATGGTTCTTTCAGTGCAACGCAGAGCGGAGATGCTGGAGAAAACACAGCTTGGCAAAGGACTTGAATGGAGCGAAGTACAGTCGCTGTCCGGATTCATGGAAGCCTACAAAGTTGGTGCAGGGAACGTCGTCTGCCAGCAGGGTGAAGCCTGTGCCTTTTTGAGCATCGTCTGTCGAGGACGGGTAGATATTATCAAGGAAGGCCTTGGAAACAAAAACAAGATCATCGCTTCCCTCGGACCGGGGAATTCACTCGGAGAAATGTCCCTTATTGATGGCGAACCCCGTTCAGCAACAGCCGTGGCGCATACACCAATTGAACTTCTGATACTTACAAAGGAAGGTTACGAACGATTATCGAACGAATATCCACGTCTGTGGGGCAAGCTTGTGGTCAAAATCGCGAAGACATTGAGTCGGCGTTTGCGTCAGACGAGCGGTATTTTAGCAGAATATCTGGAAAATTAAGTACTCAGGACATACCGCAGTCGGTGATTGACTGGATTAATACGAGGTAACGGTGGCATCCGAAGGCAATGAGATCAGGCATGACTCTGTAGAGTGCGCAGGTGTGTTCGTATCATACGGTTGGTGCCATTCACGACGCAGAACGCTCGGTATAACGGTGCGCCCCGACAAGTCGGTATCGGTGCGGGTACCGCTGCGGATATCGGAAAAAGAAATCAGGGCATTTGTCGCGAGCAGAGCAGAATGGGTGCGGAAGGTGTGGAAGAGGCTGGATTCACGACCAGTCAAGCAACATCAGGATTATGGTCGCGGGGCGGTATTCATGTATCGGGGAGAGGCGTTTCGTCTGGAGTTCACAACGGGACTGCATTCATCGCTGCGTCTGCATGACGGGCTCCTGATACTGTCAGTACCGGAGATTCCTGCAGAAGAGAGCGTTCGCAGTATGATTGCCGACTGGTATCGGAAACGGGCACTTGAAATTGCAGAGGAGCGTTCAGTCGAATGTCACCGCATTATGCAGGGCGAAGGTATTACATTGCCACCGATTACCATCCGATCCATGAAAACACGCTGGGGAAGCTATTCCTATCGAACCCGGCGGATCGTCCTCAATCTCAACCTGATCAAGGCTCCACCTGCCTGTTTTGACTACGTCATTGTGCACGAACTCTGCCACATCAAGGTGCGACACCATGGACCCGACTTCTGGAGGATGGTCAGCCGTTATGTGCCTGATTATCGGGACGTGCGCAAACAACTGAAGCAGTATACATGAACATTACACATTCCAGGCTCTTCAGACCGGATTGAAGTATGTCGCCGGTTGTTTTTGCAATCTGTTTTTCAGGTAAAACTAAACAAGCCGACCTCTCGGGGGCGGCTTGTTTAGCGAATTGGCTGGCGCTTCCATGCGTTGAACTTCTCTGCAGCTGGACGCCTATTGGATCTCAGAGACAGCCCTTTGTACACCCAGTACATATATCAGAAGTAGCGTTTCAGCAATCCAGCAAAGACCTGCCCATGACGAGCTTCATCCTTGCACATCTCATGAACGGTGTCATGAATGGCATCGTAGTTAAGTTGCTTGGCCTTCGTCGCTAACTCTTTTTTACCTTTGCAGGCTCCGTTTTCTGCGTCGACACGCATCGTAAGGTTGGTCTTGGTGTCGGCTTGTACTACTTCGCCTAATAACTCGGCAAACTTGGCAGCATGTTCAGCTTCCTCGAATGCGATCCGTTTGTAGGCCTCTGCTACCTCGGGATAACCTTCGCGGTCAGCCTGACGGCTCATGGCCAGGTACATACCGACTTCGGTGCATTCGCCCGTGAAGTTCCTCTTGAGTCCATCAATGATTTCCTGATCAATACCTTGGGCAACACCGATTTTGTGCTCATCGGCCCAACTAAGGCAGCTTTCGTCTTTTAGGATAAATTTATCCGATGGAGCCTTGCATTGGGGACATTCGGCCGGGGGAGCGTCTCCTTCGTGAATATAGCCGCAAATGGTACAGACATATTTCTTCATTACTTCCTCCTTTTATTGTTTACATATAGCTTGCCATAGCGGGCACAATAACATATCAGGCTGACGCGCGTAAACAGCTAATTGCGTTGGACGGTACTCCGGAAAAGACTGCTCATTGCGCTGCCTTGTTTTTATGTTGCGCTATATAATGACCTGCTTGGCACCAGATTGTTTGATAAATGCCAGAAAAGACGCTTCCAGCCGGTCTGCTACAGCGTCGTCTCCTATACCACGCAGGATTTCAATAACGCATTCAGCTGTACACAGGCAGGCCTCTTTCTGGTTCTTTCTCAGGTTATAGCGCGAGCTCCTTGCCGGCGTGAGGCCGACCCGGCGTACTTTCATAAGGTAGGAACTGCGTTGATAGATCTTTCGAGCTTCGTGCCAGGTACCGTCGATCAGGATACAGCGTGTGATGCCGGTCAGACTGCCGTCGCTGGCACCGGGATAAACCACCGCCACCCCGCCCGTCTCAATCTCCTCCAGCAAACCGGCTGGTGGGTTCATCCGGTCCCAGCGTAGCTGCTCTGCCTCGCTGCCTAGGACATCCAGCACCACTCGACCGGTGTTTGAACGTTTCTCTATTTCCTTGAAATGAGTCAGCAGGGTGAATTTCATGATCTATAACAATCCCGGACTGCCAGTTATTCTTGACAATCTCGGAGATTACGCGCCAGAAGTTGAAGCGTATGTAATACTTCTACGCTTGATCCATGCTGTTTCAAACCATCCGAAAGCTGCATCATGCAGCCGGGGCAGCCGGTGGCGACAATCTGGGCGGCTGTATCTGTGATAGCCAGGCTCTTGGCCTCATTTATCGCCATGGATGACTCATAATGATACACGTTGAACGTACCGCCCAGGCCGCAGCATCTGTCGGCACCTTCCATCTCGACCAGTTCGACGCCGGGAGTCCCCTTCAACAGCTCACGCGGCTGTTTCGTTATTCCCCGTGTGCGCAGATGGCATGGGTCGTGGTAGGTGACTCTGATATCTCCACCGGATCCGGTCTCGACCGGGTTGAGGCCCAATAGCTGCAACAATTGGGCAGCATCCACCGTTTTTTTCGCCAGGGAGTCCAGACGGGTACGTAACTCCGGATTGCGCTTGCCGACCACCAGGGGATAGAGTCGATGCAGCGCCCCGCTGCAGGTGGCGCAGGCGCTCATAACGTAATCCGCTTCGTATTTTTCCATTTCAGTCAGATTTTTTTCGGCCAGTTCACGCACAGTTGCAATGTCGCCGCCCGACATGCCGGGAAGACCGCAACATTGCTGACCTTTGGGAATGATAACGGTACATCCCACGTGCCTTAAAAGCGCCAGGGCCGCCTCACCTATCCCGGTATAAACAAAGTTGGTCATGCAGCCGACGAAAAAAACGACACGCGGTTTGCCCGGTTCGCCTGGAATTACTTCAGGGTGCCGGTCAATGAAAGGCTTTTTAGCTATTGCAGGGATATAACGCCGGTTTCCCACAAAAGGCATAGGAAAACGCAACCGTAGTCCGGAAGTCTCCGGAACTTTTTTGAAGAACAATGGCCCAAAGAGTCCCGCCATCTTTGCACCCATCTTCATGCGGGAACGGCTGCAGATTACCTGGCCAACCGCCTTGTGAAATGTCGTCAGGCCACGCTTTTCGGCTAGCGCCTCGCGTGCGGCAATGACAATTTCATCGGTCGGTACGTCATTGGGACACTTGTCCACACAACTGCCGCAGAGCAGACATTTTGACATGGCCAGATAGGTCTGGTCATCCAGTTCGATGTCATCTTTTAGCACATGCTGCGCCAGCGCCACCTTACCCCGCGCCACCGCCGGTTCGCGCTGGAACGCAGTGAAAGCGGGACAGTTCTGCCGGCATGCGCCGCATTTGACGCATTTTTTTAATTGATCTTCTACCCGCTTGAGGGGGGGGGTATTATTGTCATCCATCGTATACATTCCTTCTCACCACAGATTTTCCTTCCACTCATCCAGCGCTGCCAGCGCCCTTTCCGCCAGTTTCTGTCGCCGCTCCTTCTTCTTGACCCTCCCCGGCAATTCGGGAAACAGTCCGTAGTTTATATTCATCGGCTGGAAATGTCTGGCGTCTGCATTGGTAATGTGCCCCATCAGTGCCCCCAGGGCCGTTTCAGGGGGCGGCATTGATAACGGTTTTCCCTGAATCATCTGCACAGCGGCGATACCGGCCAGAAAACCGCTGGCAGCGGATTCGACGTATCCCTCCACTCCGGTGATCTGGCCGGCGAATAAGATGCGTGGTTCGCTTTTCAACTGCTGAGCAGGCAATAACAAAGCCGGGGAATTGATGAAGGTGTTGCGGTGCATCGAACCGAGACGGATAAACTCGGTTTCTTCCAATCCAGGAATCATACGGAAAACCCGACGCTGCTCCGGCCACGTCAGTTTGGTCTGGAAACCAACCAGATTGTACAAGGTTTTTTCACGATTTTCGGCTCGCAACTGAATAATGGCATGAGCCTCCCGGCCGGTATTCGGATCAACCAGCCCTACCGGTTTCATCGGCCCGAAACGGAGTGTTTCCAAGCCGCGTGCAGCCAGCTCTTCCACCGGCATGCAACCTTCAAAGTGGATGGTTTTCTCAAAATCACGTGCAGGAACTTTCTCACTGCTCAGCAATGCATCCACAAAACGCAGATATTCATCCTCATTCAACGGACAATTGAGGTAATCATCACCATCGCCTTTGCCGTAACGAGATGCGGCAAAAATCTTTGTCATATCCAGCGAATCGGCAGCAACGATCGGAGCTATGGCATCATAGAAATAGAGCCTATCTCCCGTCAGTTCTGCAAGTGAGGAGGCCAGGGTATCGCTGGTAAGCGGTCCGGTGGCGATAATGACGATTCCTTCTTCGGGGAGCGAGGTTACTTCGCCGTATTCCAGGTGAATCAAAGGGTGTGAAAGTATTTTGCCGGTGATATAGGCGGAAAAAAGTTCCCGGTCAACAGCCAGGGCACCGCCGGCCGGAACGCTGGTGGCCTCGGCTGCCTCAATGGTCAAGGCATTGCAACGGCGTAGTTCCTCTTTAAGAAGACCAACGGCATTGTCAAGAGAGATGCCTCGCAAGGAATTGGAGCAGACCAGCTCCGCCAGTCCGGGCAGATGGTGTGCAGGGGAGTAGCGCAGAGGCTTCATTTCGTGAAGGACAACCGGTACACCAAACCTCGCTGCCAGCCAGGCAGCCTCGCAACCTGCCAGGCCGCCTCCGATGATGGTGATGGATGTATTTTGTACAATGTTAGTGGTCAACGAAATCACCGTCACCAGAAATTTGCCGACATGGTTGTTGAGGTAATACGGCAAGCCGGTTTTGCCAGACTCTGAATGCCACGCTGGCAACGACTTATTTTAGCCTCTGCCCGAAGGGTCGTCAACGAAATAAGCCCGGCTTGCGACCGGCCTCTGAAGTAAAGCAGAAAGGCTGCGTGTCATAACTCCCACAGACAGCTCTCTCTTCTCCCCCATATGTCCAAAATTGCATTGACGACAGCTCATTTAGAGTGATACTGTCACCCCGAGAAAAAGCAAATTCCTATCCTTTGAGGAGCTTTCACATGGAAACCCGACTAAAAGCACTGATAGTTGATGACTCCGAGCTTAGCAGGCTTATGACCGGAACTATAATCGGCAAAGTTTTCTCGTACGATGAAGCGGAAAACGGTCTCGAAGGTATTAGTATGCATCATAAAGCGGTAGAGAGCGGTATGCCGTATGACATCATCTTCATGGATGTCGTCATGCCTGAAATGGATGGCAAGGAAGCCGTGCGGAAAATACGGGATTATGAAGCAACTATCGGCATTGAGAATAAACCGATCATCATGATTTCGGCCAGTGAAATGCTTGGCGATATTGAAGGACTGGTGAACGGATTATTGAGGAAACCGAGTTCCAGAGCATTGTTGAATGAACTGCTGCAAAATATCTTCAAGGGAAAAATTGATCCGATCTGATACCATTACCGTATCTACCGCCTGAGCGTCTCGCCCCTTGCCCGGTTCAAGGTTCTTCAACCGGGAGTACATCTCCATGGCCTTGCCTTTCTCGTCTTGTGCCCGATAGTACGAACCCAGCTGATTCACGGCAGAGGATATACACTGTCAGGGCCAGGGCCAGCAAAGCGGCTGAAACTCCGAACCCCCACTGATAGGCGGCCAGCGGCAGTGCGCCGGTTGCAGAGGGTTTCCAATTGCCCATGATGAACCCGGTCATCTGCTGGAACATTGCGGCACCCAGAATGACGAAAAAATTGAGCGCAGTCAGGGCCGTGCCGGCTATTGATAGTAAAAATGACTCTTTCACCTGGGTGTATAAAATATAGAGGGACGCGCTGGTAAATCCGAGCAGCCAGCATTGTGCCGCCAGACCCCACCGGGGAAGCGGCAGGTGCAGCGTCAAGCTTGAAAATATAAGCAGCATGGCGCCAAGCCCCGTCAGTACGAGCGGTTTGCGGCGTCCGAGCTTGTCAGACCAGCGCCCCCATATCGGTGCACCAAAGACCACACCGACAGGAATAGCCAGCAGGGTACTGCTGGCGCTTGCCTTGCTCATGCCGTAGACATGCATTAAAAAAGGGGCGCCCCATAATCCCTGAGCGGTAATCAGGGCGCCATACGAGGCGAATCCCAGTGGCGCCAGACACCAGAAGGTGCCACTGCAGAATACGGTGCGTAATCCGGCCATGATTTCTGCCAATGAAGGTGGAATGAGGGTTTGCGTGCCGTCCGGCACAGGCGGGTTATCACGAGCGATCAGGTACATGCCGATTGCAAACAGCAGGGTCACAGCTGCCATGAAGCCGCAGGCGCCGCGCCAGCCGAGCTGATCACTCAGCCATGCCAGCGGAGTTGTGGCCCCAATGCCTCCCAGATTACCGATGGCGATCAGGATACCGGACAAGGTGGCAAATTCGTGGGGTGAAAACCACGTGGTGAGGATTTTTAAAGAGCCCATCAGAACCGCTGCCATCCCCAGGCCGATGCCGGCCCGCGCCAGCACCGCCATCGTACCGCTGTCAGCCAGCGAAAAGGCCACGGCACTTGCTGCGCCGACACAGGCCAGCAGGCTGATAACGATACGGGGGCCGAAACGATCCAATAGCGGGCCCATCGGCAGTTGTGCCAAACCGAACGAGTAGAAAAAAGCACCGCCCAGCAGCCCCAGCACTTCGGGAGAAAGAGCCAGATCATGTGCAAGGTCACCGGCTATGACTGCGTTGGAAACGCGCCAGAAACCGGATATGACATATGTGCTGCCGCACATCGCGAAAATATACCAGCGATACGAAGGAGAGGTTGTCAGATTCATTGAAGTTATCCCGTAAAAAAGTCAAAAAGTACAATTTTCAATAGTGAGGAATCGTGTTATTGTCCGGAATAAATTGAATCCTCGTGACTTTAGCATGAGACCCACAACGGCGCATTAACATTTCCGGCGTATTGCCTGCAAGCTCAATAGAACGGAAAATACCATCCCTTTCATAAGGCGGCTGAAATCATGCCTAAAACCATCTATGTCATCGGACATAAAAATCCCGACACCGATTCGATAGCTTCTGCAATCGCCTATGCTGCCCTGAAGCAACGTCTTGGCAATCCGGATATCAGAGCCGCCATGGCCGGCGTCCCTAATCCACAGACCCGCTATATCCTCGATCGTCTGGGGATTTCCGACCCGACTTTTCTGGCAGATGTACACCCCAAGGTGCGCGACATTATCAGCCGTCAGCCGGTAACGGTCGCTCCACATGCTTCGGCGTATGAGGCGCTTGAACTCTTCAATACATGCGGGGTTCGTGTTCTGCCGGTGGTTGACAGCACCAATAAACCACTCGGGGTGCTCTCTCTTCGTCGTCTTTCGGAAAGTTATCTGCTTCCGAGTCAGGAAAAGCTGCGTCAGGTCACGACAAGCCTGCCATGCCTGACCAGAACTCTGTC
>Ga0194037_1003275_pt1 | contig 10121 bp, 10 predicted proteins | sample JunL306m_MetaG_FD_148653 | JGI IMG/M metagenome (GOLD analysis project Ga0194037, IMG submission 148653) | Anoxic zone freshwater microbial communities from boreal shield lake in IISD Experimental Lakes Area, Ontario, Canada - Jun2016-L304-6m | ecosystem: Environmental > Aquatic > Freshwater >...
CGTGAAGGCGGCGGAAAATGGAAAATGCGTGTTGCTGAAAGCATTGAACCCTATGAAAGCAGCGATCCCGATTCTTCCCGGATCTTCTGGTCTGATGGTGGTGTGCATCAGAACATTACCTTCCCGGTTCATCCTGATCCGATCAGCGGCATGCACTGCTGGCACCAAAAAGTGCGTATCGAAAAAGCGCATGAAGAGGATAGTTACGGTGACGTGTTTGTCGATACCGAGCGCTCATTCCAGATCTATAAGGAGTGGCTTGCCATGACAAGGCCGGCACCGGGGCCAGACGGTCTTCGTCGTCCTCTCTGGATGGGTCGTCCTTTCAGGCCGGATGAAAAGACTTACTACATTTCAAAAACTTGAGTGTGCATCTATGAATCAAAAAGTTTTTCCCGCGACAGGCACCTTTTTTTTGCTTACCATGCTGGTTTGGCTGCTGCTGTTTTTTCCAACAGCAGCTTCTGCCGCGCAATCTCAGCCCGCCGTACAGACCGCATGGTGGGTATGGGAGATTGCACTCTTCGTGTTCTGTTTTTTTCTCGGTATTGTTGCTGTTATTGGAGGAGTTGGAGGCGGGGTGCTGTTTGTGCCGATTGTAAGCAGCTTTTTTCCTTTTCACATTGACTTTGTCAGGGGAGCGGGACTTCTCGTGGCGCTTTCCGGGGCTCTTTCAGCAGGTTCGCCACTGCTTAAAAAGGGGCTAGCCAACCTCAAATTGGCACTCTCCATGGCCTTGATCGCCTCCATCAGTTCCATAGGCGGCGCTATGGTTGGGCTGGCGATGCCGGAAAATGTTGTACAGTTATCGCTTGGAGCGACTATCCTCGGTATTTCTGTGATCATGCTTCTTTCCAAAAATTCAGCATATCCTGATATATCCGAACCTGATACGCTTTCCAAAATATTGCATATCTATGGCATTTATTACGATGAGCAGCTTCAAAAAGATGTAAGTTGGCAGATCCATCGCACACCGATTGGCCTTCTTCTTTTTATTGTGATTGGATTCATGGCGGGCATGTTCGGGCTTGGTGCCGGGTGGGCCAATGTGCCGGTATTCAACCTTGTGCTTGGAGTTCCTTTGAGAGTTTCTGTAGCTACCAGTATTTTTGTCCTCTCAGTCAATGATACTGCTGCCGCATGGGTTTATCTGCACAAGGGAGCAGTACTCCCCCTTATCGCAGTTCCATCTATTGCAGGCATGATGCTCGGCACTAAAATTGGTGCCCGACTGCTGACAAAGGTACATACCCGTGTTGTCAGGCGACTTGTTATAGCACTGTTGGCAGCGGCTGGATTGAGAGCGCTTTTAAAAGGATTCGGAATCTGACTATTATCACTATCATGAAAGAACAACTTCACGCAAGCAGGGTTCAGTTAACTTATGCCACAGTACTCTCGTGGACTTCGACCCTCGGAATTATTTTTGTTGTGGCAGGTTATCTGGTCTATGTCTTTCAGTTACTCCCTGCAGCAGTTACTCCTGCCGAGATAGCGATGCAGTGGCATCTTCGTGCGTCGGAATTCCACAAGGCTGTTCCGGTTCCTTCAGGATGGGACTGGGTCAGTCAATTAGGCCGGGGTGATGTTCTCAGCTACGCATCAGTAGTCTATCTCTCATCGGTAACGATGATTTGTTTAGCGGTGATTATCCCGCTTTTTATTAAGGAAAAAGATCGAATTTATACCATTATCACGATACTGCAGGTACTGGTTCTTGTTTTTGCTGCAACAGGAATAATTTCTGGTGGCCATTGACCATCAAGAACCTGAGCCCACTGGTATAGTTATTGTTTTGCAAGAAAAGCAGAAAAAAAGAGAGCAAACATCCCGGCTATTATTATATTGTTCAATAGTTATATAATCAGAAAGATATATAGCGGGTTCCTGCCAAAGAAAAGCCTGATACCGAAAACAGAGTCACATATTTCAGGAAAGCATAATCGAGAAAAATAACCATGTCTGATACAAAAAAACTTGCAATTATTGCATCCCAGGGAACACTTGACTGGGGATACCCTCCTTTCATTTTAGCGTCAACTGCCGCTGCGATGGATATGGAAGCGGTCATATTCTTTACCTTTTACGGTTTGCCATTGCTTAAAAAGGAACTTGATGCCAAAGTTTCTCCTCACAGCAATCCGGCAATGCCGATGAAAATGCCGTTTGGCAGTAAGGATTTTCAGTCAATTAACTGGCCGATTCCGAATGCCATTTCAGGTAACGTTCCCGGTTTCGACAACATGGCGACCATGTTGATGAAGGAGACATTCAAAAAGAAAGGAGTGGCCACTATTGAAGAACTCCGGAGCATGTGCCAGGAGTTCGGTGTTCGTTTCATTGCCTGCCAGATGACTATGGAGGTTTTTGGCTTTGAAAAGGAGGAATTCATTGATGGAGTTGAATATGGTGGAGCGGCAACCTTTCTTGAATATGCTGCTGATGCTGATATTTCACTCTTTATCTGACACAAAACTTCCCGGCTATGGTGAATTACAGAGAGCTTGTTCAGAACTGTTTATCTGATGTCAAGGAGATTATGCCGTGGGATCTCGTCGCACATATAGAAGAGAATCCGTACCTGCTGATTGTTGATGTGCGTGAACCTTATGAATATGATGCTCTGCATATCAAAGGCTCGATTAATGTTCCAAGGGGTATTTTGGAATCTGCCTGTGAGTGGGATTACGAGGATACCGTTCCTGAATTGGTGAAAGCCAGAGAACGGGAAATTGTCGTGGTTTGCCGTTCCGGTCACCGCAGTGTTCTTGCGGTGCATACCATGCAGTTGCTGGGCTATGAACATGCCTTCTCTCTACGTACAGGTCTGAGGGGGTGGAATGATTATGAGGAACCCCTCTGGGACAATGCAAGTGTAATGGTTGACCCGGCCGAAGCTGATAAATATTTTACCGTAAAGCTGAGGCCAGATCAGAAAACCCCGAAGGATTAGCTGGTGGCGAAATATTTAATAAAGTAGATACAAAAATAATCAGGAGATCTTAATGAGCGAGATGGTAAGTAATATGGAGCTGAATTGTGAAGGGTTAAATTGTCCTTTACCGATTCTGAAGACTAAAAAAGCGATTGATTCGCTCAACAGCGGCGAGATACTGAAAATGACAGCGACCGATCCCGGTTCCGTCAATGATATGGCATCATGGGCAAAGCGTACCGGTCATGAACTCGTTGCTCATACCGAGGCATCAAATGTTCACACCTTTTTTATCAGAAAGAAGTAAATTGTCGCGGGAGGAGAGAGGGCGGGCATATTTTGTTGTCTGGCCCTTTACCTGATTTTCTGTAGATGTATAAGTGGGTGGTTAACAACAGTCCTGGTTTTGTGAAGGCTGGAAGGAGAAACAATGGATTCGGTACATTTGCCTCGTCTGATGATATCGGCGGCCCACAAAAGTGCAGGCAAGACAACGATCAGTCTTGGAATAGTCGCATCTCTTGCCTCCCGGGGTGTATCAATCAGGAGTTTCAAGAAAGGTCCTGACTACATTGATCCGCTGTGGCATCGGCTGGCCAGTGGAAACGAGTGCTACAATCTTGATCCCTGGCTTATGGGAAAAGAGGCGTGTCTTGAGTCCTTTCAGCGAAACAGCGGTACAGATAATAACAGCATCGCACTTGTTGAAGGCAATCATGGCCTGCATGATGGTTTTTCTCTTGATGGCTCCGACAGCACTGCAGGACTTGCTCACATGCTTCAGGCGCCGGTATTGCTGGTGGTTGACAGCAGAAAAACCAACAGGGGGATTGCTGCTCTGGTTATGGGCATGCAGGCGATGCCTCCGAAGGCAGACATCAAGGGCGTGATATTAAATCAGGTAAGCAGTTCACGTCAGGGCGACAAACAGAAGCTGGCAATTGAGCATTATTGCAAGGTGCCGGTGCTGGGAGAGATCCCCTATGACAAAGAGCTGGTTATCCCTGAACGACATCTTGGGCTGACAACTGTTGCCGAAACAGTCGATGCCGCTCAGTTCATTCAGGGCGCTGCGGAGCGGGTAGCTCATTATTGTGATTTGGAAGCAATCCATTCTCTCTTTTATCATGCACCCTTGATGCCGATGCAGAGGATTCAGAGTGGGAGAAAGTCCATGGTCGGAAGAGCAAGGATCGGCGTGTTCATGGATGCGGCCTTCTGTTTTTATTATCCCGACAACCTGACCGCATTGAGGAACAACGGCGCAGAGCTTCTGTTCATCAATGCTCTTCAGCAAAGTTCTTTGCCTGATGTTGATGCACTCTATCTGGGGGGAGGATTTCCCGAATCGTTTTTTGAAGTTTTGAGTGCAAACAGGGGGCTCTTGAAAGAGGTGCAGGAGAGGGTAGAGGCCGGTATGCCGCTCTATGCTGAATGCGGCGGACTGATTTACCTTTGCCGCAATGCCACGTATGGAGGGAAAACTTATGCTCTTGCTGGAATTCTTCCTTTTGATATCGGTTTTTGGCATCATCCGGCCGGGCATGGATATCTTGATCTCAAGAGTACAACAGACTCACCCTGGTTTCATCACGGTGTCCGAATCAGGGCGCATGAGTTTCATTACGCAAGGCCGATTACTCCCGTCACCGGATGTTCCTGCCAGTTTGACGTGATTCGGGGAAACGGAATAACCGGAAAGAGTGACGGGGTAGTGTATCGGAACCTTTTCGCCTCTTTTGCCCACCTGCATGTGGCCGCTCATCCGGGGTGGGCAGAAACCTTTGTCTCACTGGCAGAGACCTTCAAGCTCAGTGGTCATAGAGAGTAACTAACTGGCGCCTCTATTGCTTTATGACTTTCCAATAAAAAACCGCCTCAGCAATGATCCTGACTGTTGTTTCGGCGCATGCTTGACTGGAAGCCCTTCTTTTTCCCAACGGACAATTCCCTGTTGCAGATTGAGCGCTTGAGTATATCCATGGTTGAACAGAAAACGAGTAGCCATGAAGCTTCGGCTTCCACTGTGACATGCAATAATTACCGGACGGTCACCGGGTATTTCATGGAATCTGGTTTTTAACTCGGTTAAAGGAATCAGCTTGATATTGGAAACATCAAATGATTTATTGGCGACTTCTTTTGGTTCACGAATATCAATGAGTACCCCCTCCCCTTTTTGAATCATGGCAAGGGCATTTGTGGGACTGACTTCATGGGATTTATGCATATTATATTTGATTATAATGCGTTACTATATTTTGTCTTGTTATGATCAAACAAGCGTTCTTTGTTCAGGACGTTATCTTCAATGAGCGTCCACGCTCTCCTCGTTCGCTCTGTTCAGAATAAAATCTCTTGCTTATGATATGAATTTTTGCTTAATATACCTATACGGGGTATTGGTATATTAAAATATTTAAAATAATACGACCATGGTTAAAACTGCCGAATCGATGAACGATGTGATTCTAAGACTAAAAAGAGTGGCAGGTCAAATTGAGGGATTGACAAGGATGATTGAGCGGGAAGAGGAGTGTTCCCAGATTATCACCCAGTTCCAGGCAGCAAAAGCGGCTCTTGACAATACCTTTTCGATTGTACTCCAGCGCAACCTTATGAGGTGTCTGAATAGTGATGACTCAAAAAGTGTAGAAAAGATTTTAAAACTTATTTCAAAACGCTAATCATCATGAAGGCATATAAAGCATTGATTGTTTGTTGTGTTGTGGGCGCTTTCGTCTTACCGCTACAGCCAGCAGCCAGTGGCAAAAGCATGAAACTCTCTCTCTCCGATGCCGTGTCAATGGCTCGTGAAAACAATTACTCTATCAGGGCTGCCCGCAGCAGGGTTGACCAGGCTGAGGCAAGAATTATTCAGAACCATCAGTCTTCCCTTCCGAAAGTTACGCTTATGGAAACCTTGACGGTGACCAATGACCCCGGTGCAGCGCTGGTTTTGAAGCTGCAACAGAGCATTGTACAGCAATCTGATTTTATGCCGGAAAAGCTCAATCATCCTGATGTCATCAACGATTTTAATACTTCAGTTCAGGTTATGCAGCCAGTATATAATGCCGATGCAGCCATTGGCAGGCAGTTGGCTTTTACGGCAAAAAAAGGCCAGGAATTTATGGCCGCCAGAACTGAGGAGTCTATCGGACTGCAGGTCACGAGAGTCTATTACGGTTTGATTCTTGCAAATAAAAATATTGATGCCGTCGAACAGTCTATCAGGACCATGCAGGCGCACAGCAGTGAGGCTGCCAGGGGTTATAGCGCCGGTTTGCTGCCCAAGTCAGACAAGCTCTCTACCGATGTAAGGCTTTCGGAGCTGCTGGAGCAAAAAATGATGCTGCTTGACGAGATAAAAAATGCATCGGATGCACTGAAAGTGATGCTGCACCTTGATGACGGAGTGAATGTTGTTCCCACTGGCGATCTTGTTATTGATAGTTTTTTGTCTGCGGAGAGTGATAAAGCAGTCCCGGAGAATCGCGCCGATCTCAAAGCGCTCGAAACCTGGCGTCAGGTTGCCGTTTTACAGGAAGATATGATTCGCGCATCGACAAGCCCCCGCTTGAATGCATTTCTGCAGACCAACCTGCACAGCAATACTCTTTTCGGTGGAGGTTCAAGCTGGGCGCTTGGCCTGAATATGCAGTGGAATATTTATGACGGTATGGCTACAGCCGGTCGTATACAGGAGGCTAAAGCTCAGGAGCGTGAGGCAATGTACAATTATGAGGCAGCAAAAAGTGGCAGTATTGCTGAAGTTGAAAAGTCGATGCGGTCGCTGAAAACCGCGAGGGCAAGAATAGACATTGCACAGAAATCACTTGAAGAGGCCAGGGTAAGTCTTGATTATATCGGCACACAGTTCAAGACTGGTATGGCCATGACCTTCGAGCTCTTGATGCGCGAGCAGGCTCATACGTATGCAAAAATGAGGCTGAATCAGGCGAAATATGACTATTGCATGGCAAAAAGCGAGCTGGCTTACTACAGGGGAAACTAAAAGGCAATCATAATGATGAGTAGAGAGAGAAAAAAGATGATCAGACTTCTTCCGGTTGCCCTTGTCCTGCTTGTTTCGGGATGCGGCAGTCATGAAGAGCTGCCTGTCATAAGAGTGAATCAGTCGGCGCCTGTGGCTGTCGAAAGTATTGTGCCTGTCCGAAGCAACGGAAAGACAGGGGCGCGAGAGCTGCTACTGGTACCGGTAACGGCACTGTTTCGTAATGGCGAGCTTTCCGGAGTACTGATTGTGGGAGCTGATCGCCGGCTCTCTCAGCGCTGGATCAGGACTGGCGAAGCTGTCCATGGGGATATTGTGGTGCTCGGAGGATTGGATAAGGGAGAACTTGTGGTGGGAACGTATAACCCTGCACTTGGTGAAGGATTAACCGTAATAAAGAGTCCGAATGTGACTGAGGAGGTTCAGAGCAAATGAATGAAGGTATAGCCGGTAAACTTGCAAAACAGTTTATCAATTCAAAGATAACACCGCTTCTTATGGTGGCCTCTCTTCTTGTGGGTATCATGGCGACCTTTATGACGCCTCGTGAAGAGGAGCCACAGATTGTGGTGCCGATGGTTGATCTTTATATACCCTATCCGGGAGCTGCTCCGGCAGAGGTGGAAGCCCGTGTGGCCAAGCCGATTGAGAGAACCCTGACCGAAATTCCGGGGGTGGATTATGTCTATTCCACCTCAATGCCTGACGTTGCTCTTGTAACGGTTCGCTACAAAGTTGGTGAAGATGCAGAGCGCAGTATGGTCAAGCTCTGGTCTACCCTGATGAAAAATATGGACAAGATGCCTTCCGGCGTCCAGTTCCCACTGATGAAAAAGGTCTCTATCGACGATGTTCCGGTGCTTAATCTCACCTTCTGGAGCAAGACGCAGAATCCGTACCAGCTTCGTCAGAGTGCAGTGGCGGTGGCTGAAGAGCTGAAAAAAATCAACAACATCGGCGATGTCGAGATAAAGGGCGGATTGAAGCGCCAGATAAAAATTGAACTCAACAAGTCGAAACTTCAGCAGTTCAATGTCAGCCCGATGCAGATTGCCCGTCAGATTCAGCAGGGCAACAGCCAGATGACTTCCGGTGATTTCAAACAGATGAACCAGGAGATCGTTGTCCGCTCTGGCAAATTTCTTGAAAGCGCCGAAGAGGTCTCAAATATCGTTGTTGGTATCTATGGCGCGTCTCCGGTCTATCTGCGTGATGTGGCAACAATTGTTGATGGCCCTGAAGAGGTCAATAACTACAACTTTTTCGGATGGGCGGCGGCTGCACCGAAAGGTTCTGTTGCAGGAGAGAATCCAGCGGTGACGCTGACCGTTGCGAAACGGAAAGGCGGCGATGCGTCGGTACTTGCCGACAAGGTTATGTCGAGGGTTGAAGGGCTCAGGAAGACGGTTATTCCAGCGGGCATAACCGTGACTGAAACCCGGAACTATGGGGCAACAGCTTCCGAAAAGGTATTTACTCTTCTTGAGCACCTGCTCATGGCCGTTGTGGCTGTAACGATTGTCGTCGGTTTTTTCCTTGGCTGGCGAGGCTCTCTTGTTGTTCTGGCATCGGTGCCTATCACCTTTGCCCTTACACTTCTGATTTACTACTTGCTTGATTATTCGCTCAACAGGGTGACTCTCTTTGCTCTGATCTTTGTGACCGGTATTGTGGTGGATGATTCGATCATCATTGCCGAGAACATTCATCGCCACTTTGCCATGAAGCGCCAGCCGAAGCTGCAGGCGGCCATTACCGCCATCAATGAGGTCGGTAATCCAACCATTCTGGCAACCTTTACGGTTATTGCGGCGGTGCTTCCGATGGTCTTTGTTTCAGGCCTGATGGGCCCCTATATGAGCCCGATGCCGATCGGTGCCACGCTGGCCATGATTTTTTCTCTGCTTGTCGCTCTGATCGCCACCCCATGGCTCTCGTTCCGTCTTCTGAAAACCGAAGAGGGTCATCATGAAGAGTTCGATATTACCAAAACAGGCTACTACAAGCTCTTCAATAATATCCTTTCGCCGTTCATCGAAAGCCCTGTTAAAAGGTGGATAGCGTTTGGCGTGGTTGGCTTGATGCTGCTCGGCGCCATTGCGCTGGTACCGCTGAAAGCCGTACAGATGAAGATGCTTCCGTTCGACAACAAGAACGAGTTTCAGGTGATTATCGATATGCCAGACGGTACATCGCTTGAGCAGACCGCAAGAGTGGCCAAGGAGGCGGCAGCTTACCTGAAAACGGTTCCAGAGGTTGAGAGCTATCAGTACTATGTCGGCACCAATGCTCCGATCAATTTTAATGGTCTTGTCCGGCACTATTATCTGCGCCAGAAGGCCAATATGGCTGATATACAGGTCAATCTTGTCCACAAGGGCGAGCGCAAGGCCCAGAGTCACGATATAGCCAAACGGGTCAGGGCCGATGTCCAGAAGATAGCCCTTCGCTATAACGGCAACGCAAAGATTGTCGAGATTCCCCCCGGTCCTCCTGTGCTTTCTACCCTTGTTGCAGAAATTTACGGTCCGTCACAGGAGCAGCAGATAGCACTTGCAAAACAAGTGAAGAAAGTCTTTGAAGAGACTCCCGGTGTAGTTGATGTGGACTTCCTGGTTGAAGAGGATCAGAAAGTCTATAACCTTGTCGTGAACAAGGAACGTGCGGCTTTCCGTGGTGTCAGTGCTGAACAGATTGCCCAGACACTGCGCATGTCGCTGGCTGGTATGGACGTCGGAGTGCTTCATACCGACAAGCAGCTTGATCCTGTTGCCATCCAAGTGAGACTTCCGCAGTCGGGAAGAACATCTCTGCAGGATCTTTCAGGGATATTTGTGCAGTCGCAGGGTATGGGAACCCTGACAACGCGTCTGCGTGCCGGGCAGATGATTCCTCTTTCGGAGTTGGTGACGGTTGAAGAGAGAATTCAGGAGAAAAGTATCTACCACAAGGATCTGCGTCGTGTGGTCTATGTGACCGCAGATGTTGCCGGTGCGACCGAGAGCCCGGTCTATGCCATGCTTGATATGGATAAAAAAATCCAGAAGCTCAAGGTTCCCGGTGGATACTCCGTCAATCCGCTCTATACGGCAACTCCAACCTCAGAGGATAAACTTTCCATGAAGTGGGACGGAGAGTGGCAGATTACCTACGAGGTGTTCAGGG
>Ga0194037_1003277_pt1 | contig 10119 bp, 5 predicted proteins | sample JunL306m_MetaG_FD_148653 | JGI IMG/M metagenome (GOLD analysis project Ga0194037, IMG submission 148653) | Anoxic zone freshwater microbial communities from boreal shield lake in IISD Experimental Lakes Area, Ontario, Canada - Jun2016-L304-6m | ecosystem: Environmental > Aquatic > Freshwater >...
GTTTTAAGGTTTCGTAATACAAACTTTCTTCCTGAATTTTTGAGCGTTGATACATTGTTTCCATTGCACCTAACACTCCTCCACGTTCGTTGATCTTATCAAATTCGGCAAGAACAGCAGCTTCAACAAGGTCGGTTAATTCCTCGATGATGAATGAACCTTGCAATGGATTTTCATTTTTTGCCAATCCTAATTCGCGATTGATAATTAATTGAATGGCCATTGCACGTCTTACCGATTCTTCAGTTGGAGTTGTAATGGCTTCATCATAAGCATTGGTATGAAGCGAATTACAATTATCATAAATAGCATACAAAGCTTGCAAGGTTGTACGAATATCATTGAAGTCAATCTCTTGTGCATGTAAACTTCTTCCGCTTGTTTGAATATGATATTTCATCATTTGCGAGCGCTCGTTTCCACCATATTTCAACTTCATTGCCTTTGCCCAAATTCTTCTGCTCACACGCCCGATCACTGAATATTCAGGATCAATTCCATTAGAGAAAAAGAATGAAAGATTTGGAGCGAAATCATCGATATTCATTCCTCTACTCAAATAATATTCAACAAAAGTAAAACCATTTGAAAGTGTTAATGCCAATTGGGTAATAGGATTGGCTCCGGCTTCAGCAATATGATAACCACTAATAGAAACGGAATAGAAATTTCGTACACCATTATCAATAAAATATTGTTGCACATCGCCCATCACACGCAATGAAAATTCTGTAGAAAAGATACAAGTATTTTGTGCTTGATCTTCTTTTAAAATATCAGCTTGAACTGTTCCTCGAACTTGCTTTAAAGTATCAACTTTAATTTTTTCATACACCTCTTTTGGCAAGATCATATCTCCCGAAACGCCTAACAACATTAATCCTAATCCATCATTACCTTCAGGAATTGCTTCATTATATTTTGGACGTTTTGTTCCACGTGCTTTAAAAATGGCATCAATTTTTTTGTTCATCTCATCTTCCAAACCATTTTGTTTGATGTAGATTTCACATTGTTGATCGATTGCTGCATTCATAAAAAATGCACAGATGATTGCAGCCGGTCCGTTGATGGTCATCGAAACAGAAGTTTTTGGGTCAGCTAAGTTAAAACCTGAATACAATTTTTTTGCTGCATCCATACTCCAAACACTTACACCTGAGTTTCCAACTTTTCCATAAATATCCGGTCGATGATCTGGATCTTGTCCGTATAATGTTACCGAATCGAATGCTGTGCTCAAACGTTTTGCAGGCATGCCCTTCGATACATAATGAAAACGTTTGTTTGTTCTTTCAGGTCCGCCTTCACCTGCAAACATTCTTGTTGGATCTTCACCTTCACGTTTAAATGGATAAATTCCTGCAGTGTATGGAAATTCTCCGGGAAAATTTTCCTGTAAAGTCCAACGTAAAATATCACCCCACCCATTAAATTTTGGAACAGCAACTTTTGGAATTTTTGTATGCGAAAGTGATTCGGTATGCGTAAGAATTTTTAATTCTTTATCACGAACTTTATAAATATAATGTTCGTTGCGGTACTGGCTTTTCTTTGCTTCCCAACCTTCGAGAATAATTTTATTTCGTGGGTCAAGATCTAATTCAACGGTATGATAAACTTCTTGCAATGATTTTATCAAACGATCTTTATCATCCAATTTTGAAGCTTTGATAGTTTCGATAGATGATTTTAATCCAAATAATTTATCAGCAATATCTGCTTGTTTGTTTACCCATTTATCATAGTTGCGGTTGTTCTCAGAAATCTCAGATAAATAACGAATTCGAGCAGGAGGAATGATAAAAATTTTCTCGCTCATTTCATCACTTACATGGTAAGTTGATTTTAAATCAGCGCCTGTTTTTTCAACCAACTTATCCATCACAGCTTTGTACAAAGTGTTCATTCCTGGATCGTTGAATTGCGATGCGATTGTTCCGAAAACAGGCATCAAATCAGGCGATATGTCAAATTGATTGTGATTGCGTTGGTATTGTTTTTTTACATCGCGCAAAGCATCAAGCGAACCTTTTTTATCAAATTTATTGATGGCAATAATATCTGCAAAATCCAGCATGTCGATTTTCTCGAGTTGTGTTGCAGCACCGTATTCAGGTGTCATCACATACATGCTCATATTGCTATGTTCGATAATTTCGGTATCGCTTTGTCCGATTCCGGAAGTTTCTAAAATGATGAGGTCAAAGCCTGATGCTTTTATCACGTCAATCGCTTCTTTTACATATTTTGATAAAGCCAAATTGGATTGACGAGTAGCAAGCGAACGCATATATACTCGAGGATTTTTAATGGAGTTCATGCGAATTCTATCTCCTAATAATGCACCACCGGTTTTACGTTTTGAAGGATCAACCGAAATAATGGCGATTGATTTGTCTTTAAAATCCAATAAAAATCTTCTTACCAATTCATCAACTAAGGAAGATTTTCCTGCACCGCCAGTTCCTGTGATACCAAGTATTGGAGTGGTTTTAGAGTGTTGTTGGATATCCTCTCCATGAAATATTTTATGAAAATCATCTGGGAAATTTTCAGCGGCAGAAATTAATTTTGCAATCGATTTATAATCTTTTTCTTTCAGCAGTTTTACTTCGACATTCAAATTTGCTCCTGTTGGAAAATCACAATTCATCAGCATATCATTAATCATTCCTTGCAATCCCATCGACCGACCATCGTCAGGAGAATAAATTCTTGTGATTCCGTAAGCTTGTAATTCAGCAATTTCTTCAGGAAGAATTACACCACCTCCACCACCAAATATTTTTATATGTCCGCAACCTTTTTGCACTAATAAATCGCGCATAAATTTAAAATACTCTACATGTCCGCCTTGGTATGATGTCATTGCAATTGCATTAGCATCTTCCTGAATGGCAGTATCTACAACTTCTTCAGCACTTCTATCGTGACCAAGATGAATAACTTCAGCACCACTTGCTTGAATAATTCTTCGCATGATATTTATAGCGGCATCATGACCGTCAAATAAAGCAGCAGCTGTAACAATACGAATTTTGTTCTTGAGAGTATATTTTTCAATGATTTCCATACAAATGATTTTCGCGTGATAAAGAGCAAAAATAGAATATTTCAGCACATTTACGTGTTGGAATAAACAGCATGATTTAACTCATACATTAATAAAAAGGGAAATTGGTAATTATGGCTCGAGTCTTGTCGAGCCGATACATTGCCAGTTTGAAGCAATGTGTTAGTTTTATCTGTTCTCGACTCCGCTCGAACTGACAAATTTTTTCGCAATAATGGAAGTCAAATATGAAAGATTTCAATTTTTAAAATTCAGAATAAATAAACTTTTATAATTAAGGACGTTTTCATTTTGTAAATTTTGTTACATTTGCCAGCATTAAAAATTGAAAAGAATGGATTTAAAAGATATTGTATCGATCTCGGGAATGAGCGGGTTGCACAAAATTATTGGAAAAACAAAAACAGGTTTGATACTTGAAACAGTAGGAACTGCTAAGCGTTTTCCTACAGGCATACAGGATAATGTTTCGATTTTAGATGATATTTCGATGTTTACAGAAGATGGCGATATGAAACTTGCTGAAGTTTTTGTTAAACTGAATGAGAAAGAAAAAGCGGGTGAAGTTATTCCTGACGGAAAAGTTGATGTGAAAACACAACGTGCTTTTGTAACAGCCACTATTAAGTTAGATAATGAACGTGTTTATGATTCAGATGTTAAAAAATTATTGACATGGTTTCATTTATTAAAAGGTCAACTTGATTTTACAACTTTGAAAAGTGCCGCTTTAACAGAAGAAACAGCAGCAGATGCAGAAGATGTGAAAGCTGAAACTTCAACTGAAGGTGAAGAAAAACCAAAAGCGAAAAAAGTTGCCGCACCTAAAGCTCCTAAAAATGTTGCTCCTAAAAATATAGCATCAAAAGCTAACAGTAAAGGTTCTGGAGGAGCGAAAACTACCTATAGACCTAAGTCGGTTTAATGTAATAGAGTTATTAGGTTATTAAGTTATTTAAAAAATATAAAATATAGCCACCGCTAGTCGGTGGTTTTTTTATGCATAAAATGTTTGAAAACAATTCTTAAAAAATCAATTCTTAATTCTTAATTCGAATACATAAAAATTTATTCAAATGATTGTAATCACACACCGCAGTTTTTTACCTGATAAATTAAAAGTTACTTCTTGGGAAGTGCTTGAACCATTTTTTAATCAATTGCTCGAAAGAGAAATTCATTCAAAAGAAGAATTAGAAAAATGGCTCAAAGATAGAAGTGAGCTGGAAGCATTTGTGAGTGAAGATCTCGCTTGGCGCTATGTGCGCATGACTTGTGATACAATCAATAAAGATTTGGAGCAGGCCTATTTGTTTTTTGTAACGGAGATCGAGCCAAAAATTTCTCCTTTAAATGATCTGTTAAATAAGAAATTAGTTTCATCAAAATTTATTGATGATTTGGATACCGACAAATATTTTATTTATCTGCGAAGCATCAAAAAAGAAATTGAAATTTTTAGAGAGGAGAACGTTCCGCTTTATGCTGAGATTTCAACCGAATCTCAAAAATATGGTGCTATCATCGGAAGTTTAAGTGTGGAGATTGATGGCAAAGAATTAACACTTCAACAGGCATCAAATTATTTAAAAGATCCTGATAGAAATAAACGTGAAGAAGCTTTCAAAAAGATAAATTCAACCCGGATGGCACATGCAGATGAGTTGGATGAATTGTTTAACAAATTAATTGCTCTTCGTCATAAAGTTGCTGTAAATGCGGACTTCGCCAACTTTCGCGATTATATGTTTGCCGCCATGGGAAGGTTTGATTATACGCCCGAAGATTGTTTTTCTTTTCATGATGCGATACAAAAAGAAGTGATGCCTTTAGTGAAGGATTTTACAGAAAAACGCGAGCAGGAATTAGGTTATAAACTTCGTCCTTGGGATATGGAAGTTGACACAAAAAACCGTGCAGCTTTGGAACCATTTACAAGTGGTGCCGATTTGCTTGATAAAACTGTAAACTGCTTCAGAAAAGTTGACGAATATTTTGCTTGGTGTATTCAAACGATGGATAATATGGATCGCTTGGATTTGGAATCGAGAAAAGGAAAAGCTCCCGGAGGTTATAATTATCCAATGTCGGAAACTAGCGTGCCTTTTATTTTTATGAATGCTGCGTCATCAACACGAGACGTTGAAACGATGGTTCACGAAGGTGGTCATGCTGTTCATTCTTTTTTGAGTAAAGATCTTGAGTTAGCAGCATTTAAAAGCTGTCCAAGTGAAGTTGCAGAGCTTGCAAGCATGAGCATGGAATTAATAAGCTATGACGGGCAAGATGAGTTTTATAAAAACAAAGAAGATTTTAACCGTGCAAAAGAAGAACATCTTGAAGGCATCATCAAAATTCTTCCTTGGATTGCAACAATTGATAAATTTCAACATTGGATCTATACAAATCCAACACATACTATTGACGAAAGGAAAAAATATTGGGTAGAACTTAGCAAAGAATTTGGAACAGGATTAGTTGACTGGAGTGGTTATGAAAATATTCAAATGTATGGCTGGCAAAAGCAATTGCATTTGTACGAAGTTCCTTTTTATTATATCGAATATGGAATGGCTCAACTTGGTGCATTGGCAGTTTGGAGAAATTTTATTCACAACAAGCCAAAAGCTATCGAGCAATATAAAGCGGCTTTAAGTTTAGGGTATACAAAAACTATCGGAGAAATATATAAAACAGCAGGTATAGAATTTAATTTCTCAGCTTCATATATTAATGAATTAATGGATTTTGTAAAAGACGAATTGAAGAAGTTGTAATTTGAGTTGAATTCATTGTTGGGTTAAGAATTTTTACGATACAAAATTTTTATTATCGGTAGAAAACAGGACAACAAAAACGTCTCGTCCAATCAATCGGTGTTTTGTTTTTGTCAAAACATAAATGATAGGAAATGCCTACGTTGAAATTTAAAAAACTATCGTATTTTTTATCAAATGGAATTCCATCAAGATAGGCTGTTTCTGTGAAATTATGTTGGAAGGATATCAAATAATCTATTTTTTTTGACCCTTTAATTTTTACTTCAAATCCAATATGATTTGTGTAATAGGTAACATATCGAACAGAATGATTATCATTTTCCATACTTTCTGATTCGCTTCTGGCCCTTAGGTATCCAGCTCCTGCAAATAAATATGGAATAAAATATTTTGGTTTATTTTCAGGGTTGACCAATTTTTGAATATTTAGATAAACGCTTCCACCCCATGTGTGATATTCAGTATTAAATTTAAATTTTTCTTTATAGGCTTCAATTGTATTTCCTGTTTCAGAATATTTTTCTCTGTCGGCATAACCGTTTCCCCATAAAATACCGGCTCCTGAGAATACACCAACACTTATCAATCTGCTGGGAGCGTACCGCAACGTAAGCGAAGAGTTCATCCCTGGTAGCGGAGAAACAGAACCGATTAAAAAACCACTTCCAACTTTTGCATCTAAAGTAAAGGTTGAAAATTGGGCAGAGGCATTTTGAATGATGAGTAAAGTGAAGACTAAAAGGAAAAAATATTTTTGGCGTTTTTGAAAAGTGAGGTTTTTCATAGCTTTAGGATTAAAATAATCAAAACTAATTGACACTAAATTACTACACAATGTTAAGATGCTCTGAGCTTTGGTCAAAGTATAATGAACATAGAAAAGATTGATTTTAAACAGCTGTTATAACAACAGTGGTAACTTGATTTCTGACAAAAGAAGGAAGAGTATTTTTCTTGAATTATTTTCTAAATAGTGGGCAGTTGTGTCCTCTTGCCCAATCGATGTGGGTATTATTTTTATTAAAACATATTTGATAAGAGACGCCTGCAGAAAAACTAATAAAGGTGTCTAGTTTTCCGTCAAACGGAATTCCATCTAAGTAAGCCGTTTCTGTTAAATTTTCTTGGATACAAAAAATATAATCTAATCTTTTGGTCCCTTTTAGTTTTAATTCTAAACCAACATTTGAGGTAAAATAAGTCATATAACGGACAACTGAACCATGTGTTTCTAAACTTTCAGCAGAACTTCTGGTTCGCATATACCCAGCTCCTGAATATAAATACGGAATAATTTTTTTAGGTTTATTTATTGGGTTAAACAGGCATTGAAGATTTAAATACATATTTCCTCCCCAAGTGTGATACTCGGTATTGAACATATATTTTTCAGTGGTATAGGTATTAATATTATCTATTTCAGAATACGCAATTTTTGTTGCGATACCATTTCCCCATAATACACCTGTTCCCCAATAAGCGCCTACACTAATTAATCTGGATGGAGAAAAACGTAAACCTAAGGTGGTATTAATTCCCGGAAATGGAGATACTGAACCTAAAAAAATATTTGTTCCGGCTTTTGCGTCAATTGTTAATCTTGAATATTGTGCTGAAACATTTTGAATACTGAACAGGATAATACAAAACAATAGTGCAGAGTTTCGTATACTAATGAATGGTATTTTTTTCATCTCAAATACATTATGTAAATGTGAGTAGAAAGAATATTGATATAGGCTGCATATTCCGATGTAAAATTACTAAAAAATTCTAAAATTGCAACTCGTATGGTTTAATTATATGCTTTAAATGTAATTTACAACAGTTTGGATAAAATTGATATTGCCAGATATTTTTAAGAAAACAATTTGTGCAATAAAAAAAGTCACATTTTATCTCGTTATTTATTTCTTTGTGAAATGAAAATATTTTGTGTTGGTAGAAATTATGGAGAGCATGTTAAGGAGCTTGGAAATTCGATACCGGAGAATCCGGTTATTTTTAGTAAACCTGATACAGCGTTATTAAAAAATAATGAACCTTTTTATTTGCCCGATTTTTCAAACGATATCCATTATGAAGTAGAATTGGTAATTAGGATTAACAAAGTTGGAAAGAAAATTCAAGAACAATTTGCCCGAAATTATTTTAATGAAATTGGTTTAGGTATTGATTTTACAGCCCGTGATTTGCAGACTCAATTAAAGTCTAAGGGTTTGCCTTGGGAACTCGCCAAAGCTTTTGATGGTTCGGCTCCAATAGGAAACTTTATACCCTTAGATAATTTTGTTGGTTCAAATGGAATCGATAATGCAATAAATTTTTCACTCAAAAAAAATGGTGAATTAGTTCAACAAGGAAACAATAAGAACATGATCTTTTCTTTTGAGAAAATCATTGCATTTGTTTCAAATTATTTTACACTAAAAGTTGGAGATTTAATATACACGGGTACTCCTGCAGGTGTTGGACCAGTTAAAGTTGGCGATAAATTAGAAGGCTTTATAGAAAATGAATTGATGTTAACTTGTGAAGTAAAATAATGAGATGATGAGAAAATTTGATAATTAGATAATGGAAAATTATAGCATAGAGCAAAACATCGAATCAACTTCTGATAATTATTGGCATCATCAAATCATCAAAACAATAATCCTAATTACTTCCTTACTTCATTTCTTCATCACATCAAACGCACAATCAATTTATCCTCAAAATTATTTCCTAACGCCTCTCGATACTCCTTTATATCTTAGTGCTCCATTCGGTTCGTTAAGAGATAACCATTTTCATTCAGGGATGGATATTCGTACTAATGAGAAAGAAGGCTTACCTGTTTATGCCGTTGCTGATGGATATGTTTCTCGTATAAAAATTTCACCGGTAGGTTATGGAAAAGCAATTTATATTGATCATCCTAATGGCTATACCAGTGTTTATGGACATTTGCAAAAATATGAGGGTATAATTGCCGACTACATTAAAAAGATTCAATATCAAAATGAGAGTTTTGATCTGGATCATTTTCCCGGTAAAGCTTTATTTGTTAAAAAAGGACAGGTCATTGGTTGGAGTGGAAATAGTGGTGGCTCAACGGGTCCTCATCTTCATTTTGAAATTCGCAGCAGCAAGAATGAGGAACCTTTAAATCCGCAATTATTTGGAATTCATGGAGAAGATTTTTTAAATCCCGTGATCAAAAAAATAATGATTTATAATCTTGACGGTAATCGACCGGTTATTTTAAATGATTTAACTTTATCAAGAAATAATATTTTAAAAAACGATTCTTCTTCTTTTTATAAAGACACCATTGAAGTATTAAAAGGCACGACCGGATTCGGAGTTGAGGCATATGACTATCTCACAAATATAAATGCCGAATGCAGTTTATATGGAATGGAATTATTTGTTGATGACGTGAAGTTTTTTAGCTACAAATTGGATAGAATTGATTTTGTGAATTCGAGATGTGTGAATGCACATATTGATTATGAAATTTATAAACGAGATCAGGTACGATTTCAAAAATGCTTTTTAGATGATGGAAATAATATCAAGATTTATAATTATTTAAGAAACAAAGGAAAATATAATTTGAAAGATGATGCTGTTCATAAGGTATCAATAAATGTTTTTGATTTTGATGGAAGGTCATTTTTGTTTTCATTTTATATCAAAGGATTTTCTGATGAACGCCTACAGGTAAAAAGAAAACCTAAATGTTCAAATGCCATTTTTTATCCTAAAAAAATTAATATTTTTAAAACAAAGGACTTGATTCTTGAGATACCTAGTAAAACATTGTATGATACTCTTGATTTTTGTTTTGATGTTCTGAAAGAAAAGGAACGTGTATCGTTTTCATCCACCTATAAAATTCACGATCAATTTACACCACTTAGTAAATCATTTTCAATTTCTATTAAACCAGAGAATTATCCTGAAAAATTAGAAGAAAAATTACTCGTTGCATATTTTGTGAAGGAAGGAAATATTCATTCAGTAGGAGGAGAATATTCAAACGGATATGTAAGTGCAAAAAGCAATAATTTTGGAAACTATTTTGTTACCATTGATACTATTTCACCTACCATTCATCCATTAAATATATCAAAAGATGGAGATGTGAAAGACACATCAGGAATTAAGATTAAAATTGATGATGAACTTTCGGGAATATCAACTATTCGTGCAACCATCAATGGGAAATGGATTCTGATGGATTATGACCCCAAAAACAATTTATTGTTTTATGAG
>Ga0194037_1003279_pt1 | contig 10117 bp, 11 predicted proteins | sample JunL306m_MetaG_FD_148653 | JGI IMG/M metagenome (GOLD analysis project Ga0194037, IMG submission 148653) | Anoxic zone freshwater microbial communities from boreal shield lake in IISD Experimental Lakes Area, Ontario, Canada - Jun2016-L304-6m | ecosystem: Environmental > Aquatic > Freshwater >...
TCCCCGCTTAGGCCATATTTAATCCATTGGGATTGGCCCTCATCTGCGCAACTAAATCTTTTACATTCATCACCGGTGAGTTCGCAGGAACGGCTAATACATTTTGACCTATAGCAAATATCGATATTGGTGCTAAATCTTTTTGTGGGTCATAACTTAATTTTGAATATACATGCGGTGCAATCGTAATCCATGATGTAGCGCCAATCAAAAGCGTGTATCCATCTGGAGCCGCTTTAGCAACTGTATCGGCGCCGATAATGCCGCCCGCCCCTAATTTATTTTCCAAAATGAGCGCTTGCCCTAATTGCTCTGTTAATTTAGGCGCGATCAGCCGAATTAAGGTATCAGTGGCGGAACCTGAACTTTGGGGAATAATAATGCGAATCGGCTTAATCGGATAATTACCCTCAGACGTTTGCGCTTGTGATGCTGAGAAAAAAGCAATGAAGAACAAAAGTATTAAGCGTTTGTTTAGTTGCCTGATGTTTTTCTTCATATTGTGCCTATGGATCAATATATATCGATGGGTTAATTACACTTCAGTCTCTAAAACGTGGTTTACGTTTTTCTAGAAAAGCTTTTACCCCTTCTTTTGATTCTTCTGACTCATAAAAGAGTTTAAGTGTCTGCATCCCCAAAGAACCAATACCTTTAATGGAGTCCGAATCCGCATTAAATGATCGTTTAGCAATACTAATGGCGGTTGGGCTTAATGCCATGATTTCCTGAGCCCACTTCTCAACTTCTTGGTCTAGCTGATCCATAGGGACTACCGCATTAACTAGCCCCCATTCTAAGGCTTGTTGCGCAGTATATTTACGGCACAAATACCAAATTTCTCTGGCACGCTTTTCGCCAATAACACGACTTAAGTAGGCAGTACCAAAACCTGGATCGACTGATCCAACCCTGGGCCCTACTTGTCCAAAGATGGCATTTTCAGACGCAATCGCAAGGTCGCAACAGGTCACCAATACATTACCGCCGCCAATGGCATAGCCATTGACTCTAGCAATGACTGGTTTGGGTACTTCTCTGATTAAGCTATGAAGCTCCTCAAGTGGCAAACCAATGATGCCTCGACCGTCATAGCCACCTTCTTGAGCCGATTGATCGCCGCCAGAACAAAATGCTTTTTCTCCAACGCCAGTCAAAATAATGACGCCAATATCTTTATTCCAACCCGCAAGGTGGAGTGCTTGAATGATTTCATCACACGTTTGCCCGCGAAAGGCATTGTATTTTTCAGGACGATTAATCGCAATGGTGGCAACGCCACCATGTTCTGTATATAAAATATCTTCGAAAGAACGCAAGCCAAACTCCCCTAGCTGCAGAATTTAAAGCTGATTAATGACCTATCGATGCGCTATGCACAGCTAGTAGTTTCCAGTCATTGCCAACTTGTGTCCAAGTTGTCTGAAAGTGACTACTGATCTTGATATTTTCTGTAGGCTTGGTCACATCAGCAAACATATGCCCCATAACCAGTACTACCTTCGCATCACCTTGATGAGGAAGAATCACTGTCATGTCTTTAAATACAACATTCGAGTATTTAACTTGTTTTGTTTCCAATTTACCAATGTATTGAGTTAAATCATCAATTGCACCAGTGCTATGGCGATAAATCATTGCAGGGTCACATATCTGTCTAAGAGCATCTAAATCAGTTGTGTCCATTGCTAGGCGGCGTTTTTCTTCGTATTGCAATACAGGATGTGTCATGTCTCTTCTTTCTCAATATAGTTGTAATGGTATGACTATAACAAAAAATAAATACCCTTAAATGATTCTTTCAAACTGCTTTTATTGTATCTATATCTACACCCACCGTTAATCCAGCATTTCTGACCGCTTGCCATGTATCTTTGGGAATAGGAATACCCTCTTGAAGGCGCTTGGTATTCATTTTTGATTCTGGCTCTCCTGGCAATAACACTTCAGTAAACCCCTTCGCTGGTGGTATTGCTTTGATTTTCTGTAAGGATTTTTGTAATGCCTCATCATACTTTTCCATCGGTTGGAATAAAGATGCTTTGAGTGCAAATATAAACACCCCACTTCTTTGTGTCACCGCGGGAAAATATTCCGATCCCACCAATGGACCACTCATCAATTCAGCAATTACAGCTAAGGCATATCCTTTATGCCCCCCAAAGGGCATCATAAATCCGCCATCAAAAAAATCATTAGGATCAGTCGTAGGGTCGCCGTTTTTATCTAACAAACAATTCGGTGGCAAGGCTTCATGTTTGGCTTTGGCTACCTTGATCTTACCTGCGGCAATCGCCGAAGTTGCAAAATCTAATGTGACGTGAGGGCCGTGTTGATTAGGTAATGTAATGGCAATTGGATTCGTGCCAAGTAAGGGAGCTGCACCGCCATAGGGAGCAGTCATTGGTCGATCAACCGTGCCAATTGTCATAAACATCACAACACCCTTTGCGGCTGCTCTTTCGGTAAATACGGCAAGGCGGCCTGTATGCGCAGCTTGCACAATAGACACCGCGCAGACGCCCATCTCTAATGCTTTTTGTATCGCTAAATCGGTGGCAAAATTACCCGCGACCTGTCCAAATGACCAATTACCTTTCACAACCGCACTCGTTGGGGTTTCTTGAAGGATCTCAGGATCTGCCGATGGGTCAATTTCGCCATCTTTGATACTTTGTAAATATTCGGGAATTCTTAAAATACCATGCGAGTCATGGCCAGCCAGATGGTTGGCCACCAAAATATCAGCTATTTGGATTGCATCTTGCTCTTTTGCGCCAGCTGCACAAAAGATAGTTTGAACTACACTGTTTAAATGTGAAGGGGTAAATTGAATCATCTTATTTTCTTTTTGTAATGAGTCTCATGGATACGTTTTGTATTTAATGTTAATCTAATCATATAACGAAAATTAATCAGGAGATATAAAGATGCTTCATGATGTTAACCCTTATCTAAAAAAACTTTTATTCTTATTTTTCTTTGTATTTAGTAGTCTTGTTTTCTCGCAAAACAACTTTCCCAATAAACCAGTAAATCTCGTTGTCCCTTTCCCACCTGGCGGTGCAGCTGATCAACCGTCACGATTGATTTCTCAAGCCTTATTTAATGTCTGGCAACAACCTGCTGTGGTCTTGACTAAACCTGGCGCTGGTGGTGCTATTGGTGCCGCTTTTGTTGCTAACTCTAGCCCTGATGGCTATACCCTGCTAGCAACCAACCCTTCAATGATTATCGTCCCAGAAGCTGATCGTATGTTTGGTCGACCAACAACATTTGATCTCAACAACTTCGCCCCTTTAGCCCTTTTAGTGGCTGATCCTATTGTGTTAGTCGTGAAGGCTGATGCCCCTTGGAAAACTTATAAAGATTTAATTGCGGATGCAAAAGCCAAGCCGGGAGAAATCACGTATGGATCGTCTGGGGCTTATAGTGCTTCTCATATTCCAATTGAAATGTTAGCCAATGCCGCCAATGTCAAATTAAGGCATATTCCTTTTGCTGGAGGTGGTCCCGCAATTTTGGCTCTTTTAGGCGGGCATATTGCAACCACGGCTAGCGCTCCAAGTGCTGTTGTCAATCAAATTAAATCCGGCGCGCTAAGAGCCCTTGTTGTTACTGGCAATAAACGATTGGCTTCACTTCCTGAGGTACCAACTGCGATTGAACTTGGATATAAAGATGCTGAGTTTTATTTATGGATCGGTTTGTTTGCCCCAATCAAAACCCCGGATCAAATTGTTCAGTCGATTCGTAGCGATATTCAAAAGGCAGTTACTCAAGACAACGGCTTTATTCAAAGTATGACAAAGCTCGGGGCAACCAGCGATTATCGCGATGGCGCTGCTTTTGCTGATTTCCTGAATAAAGATGCCGAACGCATTAAAGCCACCATGTTAAAAATTGGTAAAGTGGATTAATAAAAAACAGAACTGGTTTTTTGCGTCAATCACTCAGTTCTGTTTTGCTTACGATTCTTTAATAACCATTGAAGATTCAATCGCGCGAATATGAGATGCTCCCATTTGTTGCATAACTCCCTTTAATTCGGATTGCAGTATATCCATGACCTTCTCAACGCCGGGCTGTCCAAATGCACCCAAACCCCATAAATAAGGCCGACCAACACAAACTGCCGAAGCACCCAACGCTAATGCTTTAAAAATATCAGAGCCTCGTCTGATGCCGCTATCAAACAAAATTGGAACTTTTCCTCGAGCAACTCTCGCTACTTCTGGTAAGCATTCAATTGATCCACGACCACCATCTTCACTCCTGCCACCATGGTTAGATACGTGAATACCATCTACTCCATATTTGAGGCATAACTCTGCGTCTTCTTCTGTCAAGATACCCTTCAGAATAATTTTCATTTTCGTAGTATCACGAACTTGCTTAATAAAATCCCAAGTCATGTTTGAAGATTGCATACTCTTGACGGCCGACATGTCAATGCCGTCGTAATTAGGGCGCTCTTGCGCACTTCCAATGCCATGCACGTGACACCCTGCACAATTTCTTGGGTCAAGCTTTTTCAACCTAAAAAAGGTTTCTTGATTTCTACCACCATTTCGATCAATCGTAATTTCAAGAACTGGAGCCCCAGCTTTTTCTACACGTCGTATTACTTTTTTTGCAACTTCAACGCTCGATGTTGCATATAGCTGAAACCATACCTCACCTTGTCTAGCCGCAATCACATCTTCTATCGTAGAAGCACCCGCATTTGAGAGAATATTTAAATATCCCCCTACTCGAGCCGCTCTTGCAACGGCAATCTCTCCTTCTGGATCATATGCCTTGTTGCCACCTGTGGGTGCAATAATAATTGGTGTTTTCCATTTTGTGCCAAATAAATTGACTGACATATCAATCTGACTGACATCTCGGAGACGACGAGGTCGTAATTGATATTTCAAGAAAGAAGTTCGATTTGCCCTTAGGGTAATTTCATCATCAATACCAGAAGCCATATAACCAAAATGAGCTGGTGGCACCCTAGAGAATGCAACAGGTTCAAAATCAAAAACGTTGATTGCGTCCTTCGGACTAGCGATTAAATCGAGGGGGGTAGTCGGCGTCCAAATCATTGGATCGGGCCGTTTGGTGAAATTTCTTAAAAGTTCTTTTGGGTCTTCAGCAAAGGCCTCTTGACCGAGGGGCAAGGCAATCAAGGGGCTTGCTGCAACCCACTGTAATAACTGACGCCGCTGATGACTTAACTCATCGTCATGACTCATATCACCTCCCTATTTTTATATTATTTTCTTAGTATTGCACATTATTTTTCGGTATATAGCGTTTTTTAAGGTTACATGCCAAAATTAATCTCTGTTAAAGTATTTACTAATATAAAAATAAAAAGTAAAAAGGGACAAAGTGCTAAATACAATTAAGTTATTCTACTTGTGCCTTGGCTTATTCTTGTATTCTTTTTCTTATGCCGCTGGTTATCCTGATAGGCCCATTACTCTCGTTGTTCCGTCTACGCCAGGAGGAGGAACAGATACGACATCTCGTATCATCGCCCCTAAATTATCTGAGTATCTAGGTCAACAAGTCGTTATTATTAATCGTCCAGGTGCAAGCGGCAATATCGGTGCTGCATCAGTAGCAAATGCCGCACCTGATGGCTATACCTTACTCACCTTGATTTCTTCGAATGTTATTAATCCACATTTACATGAAAAAGTGCCCTACGATATTGAACGTGACTTTACTCCTATATCAAGGACTGTCATGGTTCCTGGAGTTTTAATCGCAAACAAAAAGTTCCCCCCAAATAATCTTCAAGAAATGATTGCCTATCTAAAAGTAAATACGTCTAAAGTCAATTTTGGTTCGGCTGGCATAGGTAGCTTTTCTCACTTGATGATGGAGTTTTTTCAACTCAACGCTGATGTAAAAATTTTACATATTCCCTATAAATCGACCTCTCAGGCTTTTACTGATATCTTATCTAATCAAATTTCTTTAATGATTGTAGATATTGCTTTGGCTCAACCCTACATCAAAAATGGGAGCCTAAAAACCTATGGTGTGAGCTCAGCTAAAAGATCAAATGTTGCTCCAGATATTCCAACTTTGTCTGAATCAGGATTAAAGGGATTTGATATTTCGCAATGGTTTGGGCTTGTCGGTCCCGCAAAAATGAATTCTGAAGTGACTGATAAAATTTATCAAGCATTAAAGAAAACTTTAGATGACCCAGAAATTAAAGATATTTTTCAAAAAGAAGGCATGATAGTTGCGCCAAGTATATCCCCTAAAGAATTTCGTTCATTTATGAGCGCTGAGGGTGCTAAATGGGGTGAAATCATCCGTGAAGCAGGTTTAAAGAAAGAAAAAGATTAATGTCTCATTATTTAATAACAAAGGAAATTCAATGAGTTTAGTTTTAAAAGGGGTGATGCAAAGCCCAGTAACCCCTCTCAATAAAGACTTTAGTCCGGACTATGCTACTTTTGAAAAACTGATTGATTTTCATGTGAGAACTGGTGCCACTGCAATCTCTTGGCCTCACCATAAAGCCGAATCACATAATTTCACGATGAACGAACGTAAGTCTTTAGCTGAAGTTGCGATTAAAGCAGTTAACAAAAGGGTTCCTATGTCTATTCACGTCAGTGCTTTAGCTGTTGAAGACTCCTTCGACCTTGCTCAGCATGCTCAAAAGACTGGCGCTGATGCCATCATAGCTATTACTCCCTATTTCTGGAAATATTCTCCTGACTCGATTTACAACTACTTTGTAAAACTTGGTACTTCTGTTGATTTACCTTTAATTGCATATAACTCACCTAGCTACCTAGATGGGGTTGAATTTACTTGTGATTTAACTAAAAGACTTCTAGAACGTCTTCCTAATTTAATCGGGATGAAAGAAGCAAGCTTTAATAGTGAGAAATTTTTTGAAATTTTAAGAGCGGCAAAAATAATCCGCCCTGATTTTTCAATGATCGCTGGCGTCGAATATTTACTTCCTTCCATCAGCTTGGGCGGTGTCGGCTCTTATTCTTCAGCTGGGGCTATTTGCCCGAATCTATGTATCCAATTATATGAAGCTTGTGTCAATAACCAATGGGATAAGGCTCGGGAATTGCAATATAAGCTAGCTCAATTGTGGCTATTATTTAGGGATCAATATCCTTCTTCGTTAAAAGGTGGCATGGTGATTATGGGTCGTCCAGTCGGACCTACGAGCGCCCCGCTTCCAACGGCTTCCCCAGAACGCATCAAATTCATTGAAAAAAATTTAGCCGAGTTGGGTATTTTAGATACCGAACCTCACGGCTGGTAATAAAAGGGATTATATTTTGAAAACATTTAATTTTGGTTTGGCTCACTCTTTGTTAACGCCCTTTAAAAATGGGGGAATTGACTATGCAACTGTGGAACGCTTGATTGAGTTTCATATTGAACAAAAAGCGGATGCTCTAGCAATCCCAACTCATACCGGAGAATCTGTCAGTGTTACGGGACTTGAGAGAAAGGAGTTATTTCAATTTTCTGTCAAAGCAGCGAAGGGACGCATTCCTATTGTCGCCAATGTCAGCGAGGCCGGCACCGATCTTGCCTGCGACCTAGCTAGGTCTGCGCATGATGCTGGGGCAAGCGCATTGTTTGCATGCGTTCCTTATTACTGGACCCCACCAGAATCAATGTTACTTGAACACTTTACAAAAATTGGTAAGGCCGGACAATTACCCTTTTTTGTCTACAACTCTCCCGAGGAGATGAGTGGCGTTAAAGTAACGACTAAACTAGCTCTGCAATTAATCAACGCTCTCCCTGAATTTTCAGGAATTATTGATTGCAGTCTCGATTGGCAATATATGATTGAATTAATTTCCGAATCAAAACGACTCAAACCTGATTTTCAATTGATTTCCGGAAATGAGTACATGATCTCCGCTAGAGCCATTGGTGCAAAAGGCTTACTTTCTTCTGTCTCTAATGTTGCCCCCAAATTGGTTCGTCAACTTTTCGATTGGTGCGCTAAAGAAAACTATCAGGCTGCTTATGATGCCCAAGTGGACGCCGCATTCTTGTATCGTCTTTTCGAGCAATATGGTATTGCTGGCTTAAAAGTAGTCAGCGAGCATATTGGCAGAGATCTTGGTACTCCAAGAGTTCCACTTGACCATCTGAGTGCAAATCAAATCCACGCATTAATAGATGAATGGAAGATTTGCGCCAGTACAAAAGGTGAGCCAAATGCTTGGGGTGTGTAACCGATGAAGCCTACAGTTCTTATTACTGGAGCATCTTATGGGGTGGGTGAACAAACTGCTATTATTTTTGCCCAGCAAGGGTATCAAGTGGCAATCACTGCTACAAAAGCGAGTAATTTAAATAACACAAAAAAAAATCTTCAAGAACTAGGTGTTGATCCATTATGTTGTGAACTCAATCTTCGCTCTCACGAAAGTATTCAACAAGTCATCCAGCAAGTGATTGGTCATTTTGGAGCCTTGGATACTTTGGTGAATAATGCTGGTGAAAATATTCGAAAATTAGCGGTAGATGTGACTAAAGATGCTTGGGATACTTTAATTGCAACAAACTTAACGGGGACTTTTTTAATGTCTCAATCTTTTGGGAAGTACTTAATTGAAAACCGCCGACCTGGTTCCATTATTCAAGTAGCCTCTGTACATGGCCTTATTGGTGCGCAAGAACGTTCTACCTATGGTATTAGCAAAGCAGCGATTCTACATATGACAAAAATGCTTGCCATTGAATGGGCTGATCATCAAATTAGAGTAAATGCGGTTGCTCCAGGTCGACTTGAAACAGAGTCTCCATCTCGTGCAGGTACTGGTAATAATCCTGAATACATGGCTGCAATGTTGAAAAAAGTTCCTCTTCATCGTCTTGCTACAGCCCATGAGGTTGGGCAAGCTATTTATTACTTAGCTAGCTCTGCAGCCAAATCGATTACTGGGCACACGATTGTTTTAGATGGTGGGATTTTAGCTGGTTAATCACACTTCTTCAACAACAGCCCAAGTACTATCACCTAATTTTTTGACCGCAAAAGAGTAAGTCCAATTCTGGGGAATTCCACAACTCCACTCATTTGGGCCATTTTGAATCAATAAATTTTTTTGCGTCCTTTGATCTACATATAAATGATATATTTTGCCGTGTATGGGATTAAAACTAAATGTGGCTGCATGCACCATCTCTGTTGCATCTAATCGTGCTTGTAATGCTTTTGCTTGTTTTACTAAAACTGCGGCCTGCTCCATAATCCGGTCATATTCTAGTTGTGCATTTTGCCTTGCAATATTTACTGCCTTATCTTTTTCTGCGACGACTTGAATGGGGGCAAAGACGGGCGCACTTACTTCCATGGGGTATTCGATAGAGGCGTGCTTAGCTGGGTCTGTGTCTTCAATACGCATGATAATTCCTATTTGACAGAATAATGTGGTGAACTTAGATTATCGTAAATTTTGGAGAATAGTGCTTAACTTGACTTTCTCGACTTAAAAACCTACTTTTTGAGCTAGACGTCTGAAGGTGACCCACTAGTAAAAAAGGGTAAATACTTTTGATATTTACCCTTTTTACTATTTAGCTGATGAATGAGCTACATTAAACAATCTTAACCACGAGATCTGGTAATTTTTGAATTTGACAACGAATCACATCACCCCGTACTACTGGCCCTACATTCTCTGGTGTGCCTGAATAAATGATATCGCCAGGAAATAGTTCATTCGCTTCTGATAATTTAGCAATTTGCTCTGCAACTGACCAAATCATTTGCTTTAAGTCTGCTTTTTGTTTAACAACACCGTTGACGGATAACTCAATATTGCCTTCTGTGAAATGCCCTACCTTACTCACTGGGAATAATGGGCCTATGGGCGCTGAGTGATCAAACGATTTACCAATCTCCCAAGGCTTTTTCTGGTCGCCCATAAAGCGCTGCAAATCTCTTCTTGTCATATCTAGGCCTAATGCATAAGCATAGACATGATCTAGTGCTTTTTCAACAGAGATATTTTTTCCACCACGATGAAGTGCTGCGACTAATTCAACTTCATAATGATAGTTATTAGTCAGGGTTGGATACTGATGATCTCCTACCGTGTTAGGTGCCACA
>Ga0194037_1003282_pt1 | contig 10114 bp, 4 predicted proteins | sample JunL306m_MetaG_FD_148653 | JGI IMG/M metagenome (GOLD analysis project Ga0194037, IMG submission 148653) | Anoxic zone freshwater microbial communities from boreal shield lake in IISD Experimental Lakes Area, Ontario, Canada - Jun2016-L304-6m | ecosystem: Environmental > Aquatic > Freshwater >...
GATCGTATGGTACCTGAATTTTCAGCGGCAGTATTCAATGCTCGTCCGGGTTCGATTGTCGGTCCGGTGCAGACACAGTTTGGTCTTCATATTATTAAAGTAACCGGCATTGACCAGAGTGCCGTTGTCTGTTCAGAGATAGTGAGAAAGATCAAGCCTTCAACTGAAACCGTAGATAGTGGACGTCGTCTTGCGATGGCCTTTCAGATTAATGCTAAAGAGAAAGGATTTGACAAAAGCGCTGCCAGTGCCAGGCTGACGATCGACAAAACCGCAGAATTCGGCAGGCATATGGCTATTGCTCCTATCGGTTACAGCGAAAAAGTTACTGCATTTGCATTTAAAGCCGGAGAAGGTGATCTCTCGGACGTTATTGAAACTGAAAAAGGTTTTTATGTGCTGCGTCTCACCGGAAAAAATGATACTGGATATCGTCTGCTCGATAAAGAGCTGAAAGCCCGAATCAATGCTGAACTCCTCAGAGAAAAGAAAGGTGCTGTGCTCGAGAAAAAACTTGCTGTACTGGCAAAAGGACCCGGCGTTACTCTGGAAAAGATAGCAGCACAAAATCCAGCCCTGCATGTTGTAACTGCTGAAGATATTAGATGGAGCGATGGATTTATTCCCGGCTATGGAGTCGACAGACCTCTTGTTGAGGCGATGTCGGGACTTGATGCAGGAAGGCTTTCTCTTCCGGTAAAAACATCTGATGGCTATGCTCTTGTGCTGGTGAGCAAAAAAGCGCTACCTGCAGGGATTGACCCAAAGGTTGAGAAAGCTGGGGTAGCACCTCAATTGCTCCGGGCAAAACAGGAACAGTTGTTTGCTGAATATTTTGCTTCAGTACGCAAGAGTGCGAAAATTGAGGACTTCCGTCCCTGATATACTCCCCAATTATCTGATTGATCAATGACCTGCCTGGAATGCTTCCAGGCAGGTTTTTATTTTGGCTGACGTATCAAGTGTCAGGCATTCATCAACGAGTGCTTCAGTTTCAGCAATCGCGTATTTTGAAACAAGTGATTTAAGTTTCGGGATATCAGAGCTGACAATACTGAACCTTCTCAGGCCGCATCCTAACAGGAATGGCAGAGCCAGAGGGTCAGAACCCATATCTCCGCAGATCGTTACTTTACAATGATTTTTCTTGGCGGTTTTGATGACCCTGTGCAGTTGACGGATAATCGCAGGGTGGAATTTTTCAAAGAGATTCTGCACAATGGCGTTGTTTCTGTCAACGGCAAGGGTGTACTGAGTAAGGTCATTGGTGCCAATGCTTATAAAATCAGCACATTTTGTGATTTCTTCAATAAGCTCCACAGCTGCCGGAACCTCTATCATAGCCCCGACTCCCGGTTTTTCAATCTGAGAGTCAGCATCCCTTGTTAATTCCAGATAATGCTTGTCGATGAGTTTTCTGACATGCAGAATTTCATCGACCGATATAATCATGGGAATCAGGATAGCTATGTTTCCATGAATATTTGCACGTATGATTGCCTTGATCTGACTATCAAGTATTTCAGGAAGATCCATGAGGATTCTTATGCCCCGCCATCCAAGGTTGGGATTTGGTTCCTTGACCGGAGAATAAATCAGTTTATCTCCACCGATATCAAACAGGCGGATATCAAGAGGCATTGGTGTTAGCATTTCTGCCATATCCATATAGCAGGAGAACTGTTCTGATTCCTTGGGCACTTTTGTGCCATTGGTAAAAAGGTTTTCACTTCTGAACAGCCCTACTCCATCAGCACCTGCAACGCGGATGGCCTCCAGTTCTTCCTTGAAGTCAATATTTGCATAAAAGGTAATTCTCAGCCCGCATTTTGTTGTGGCGGGCAGCATAGCCGTCAGAGAGTTATTGGCATCAATTGCTTTCTCTTCATCTCTTTTGCTGATATAGAGCGCAATAGTTTTTTCTTCAGGATTTGTGATTACTGTTCCGGTAGTTCCGTCGATGATTATTTGCATCCCTGTAGTCATCTTTTGCGAGAGGCTGCCTAATCCAACGACGATTGGAATGTTGAGTGACTTGCATATCAGTGAGATATGAGAAGTTGTCCCACCTGAATCGGTGACAAATCCCTTGATGTTGCTGCGGCTAAAAAGAATGATATCGGCAGGCGAAAGGTTATCGGCTGAAACAATGACACCTTCAGGAAGCCATGAATGCAGCTTTCTTACATGAAGGTTCCTGATAATCCGGTTTTTGATATCATGCAGATCATCAGCCCGATCCTGAAAAATCAGATCTTCAGAATTGATGAATTTTTCAAGATACTGGTCAAATTCTTCTTCAATGACCAGATGCGCGGGTTTACGTTCTGAGCGGATACGGCCAGTAATGGCATCAATCAGCACTGAATCTTGCAGCATCATGATCTGAGCCTGAAACAAATTGGAGTACCCTTTGCCAAGTTTTCTTATGGTAACTCGTTCAATTTTTTTCAGCTCTTTTTCAGAGCGTTTCAGGGCTGAGAGAAATTTTTCGATCTCTTCGATGATGTTTTTATCATTCAGTTCCCTGATTTCGTGATTGCCGGTTTCTTTGACAAATACATAGCACTCGCCGATGGCAATACCTTTTGAACCACCGATACCTGTATGGGTTTCTTCAGCTTTTTTGAAAGCGGACTCTGGTATTATGGTCCTGCTGGTCTGAATCGGTGAGGGTTTATTTTCTGGCATAATGGATTTTAAAAAGGTGCGTCGTCCTGAGTGATAAATGAGCCGACATTTGATTTACCCGATTCAGGTAAAGATGTCGCATAATGCCTTTCATCGTGAGAACTGTGAGAACTTTCAGTTCCCTCTCCACTGTGACCATAGTTGCTGGCTGTTGACTGAAACCGTCCGTAGTTTTTCAAAAACAACAGACGTATATCCCCGATAGGACCATTTCTTTGTTTGCCGACGACAATTTCAACAATATCTTTAGTCGATGAACCGTCTTCAAAGGTAGTTTTGCCATACATTTCAGGTCTCGAAAGGAACATGACCACATCAGCGTCCTGCTCGATAGAACCTGACTCTCTCAAATCGCTGAGCTGGGGTCTTCGGTCACCTGATCGTTGCTCGACCGAACGGTTAAGCTGTGCAAGGGCGATGACCGGAATATTCAGTTCCTTGGCAAGAGCTTTAAGGGATCGGGATATTTGGGCGATTTCCTGTTCCCTGTTTGTTCTGCCATCCCTTACAGGGGTTACAAGCTGAAGATAATCGACCACAACCATACCGATATTATGCTCCTGCTTCATCCGTCGAGTTTTGGCGGAAAGTTCCATAATGGAAATGCCGGGAGTATCGTCAATATAGAGTCGCGCCTCATTGAGCTTATCCATACTGTTGATGATACGGCCCATCATTTCGGGTGTTATCCTTCCTGTTCTGACAAGCTGGGATTCAACATAGGCTTCAGCGCACATGAGCCTTATAGCCAACTGCACCTCAGCCATTTCCAAACTGAAAAAAAGTACCGGAGTATCGAAATCAATGGCGGCATTACGGGCAAGAGCAAGCGCTAATGCAGTTTTTCCAGCAGAAGGCCGTGCGGCAATAATGATCATATCAGATGGCTGAAATCCTGCTGTCATCTGATCAAGCTCGGAATATCCCGATCCTACACCGGTAATAGATGATTGCGAAGCCCTCAGGCCTTCAAGCATCCGAATACCGTTTTTAACAAGCTCTTTTATTAACGAGGCTTTCTTTTTAACGCCGGCCTGAGAAATATTAAAAAACTGCTGGGATGCATGTTCGACCAGATCAAAAATGTCCATCGATGAACTGTACGCTGCACCGGAAATTTTAGCTGATATGGAAATCATTCTGCGATACAGGTACTTTTCTTTTGCCAGACGGGCATAATACTCAATGTTGGCAGCACTGATAACTTTACCAGAAAGCTCGGCAAGGTAGTGCCTGCCTCCGACCGGTTCAAGCTCATTCATTTTCAGCAGCTCTTCACTGACCGTGATAATGTCGATCGCCTGTCGTTTGTGATAAAGTTGCATCATCGCCTTGAAAATGATCTGGTGGCGTCGCTCATAAAACACTTCATCACCATTATCGCCGAATATCTGGATAACCTGCTCAATAGGGTCATCTTCCAGAAGAATACAGGCGAGAACCTCCTGCTCAATTTCAGTTGAATAGGGCGGTACTCGACCTTCCTTACTGAAGTCGATATCCTTGCTGAAATCTATGGCATGATTTGCTTGCTTAATCATTGTTATTGTTCTATCGCATTATTTATGGGCATTACTTTGCCCAGTCATCTGTTGGTAATGACGCATCATCACTTGTATATCCTGCCAGCACCCATGTTTCCAGTTAGGGTTGCGAAGCAGGGCTGCTGGATGATAGGTAATAAAACAGTCATATTCTTTCCATTTCATTATTCTTCCTCTCATTGACCCTAAAGAAAGATTGTTTTCAAACAGGGTATTCGCTGCAACCTTTCCGAGAACCAGGATGATTTTGGGATTAACGATCTGCAGTTGCTGGAGCAGCCAAGGCATGCAGCACTCGATTTCATCCGCGAGTGGATTACGGTTACCAGGGGGCCGGCATTTCAGAATATTACAAATGTAAACCTCTTCGCGGGCAAAACCGGCAGCTAAAAGAATTTTATCAAGAAGCTGACCTGAGCGACCGACAAATGGCCTGCCTGACGCATCTTCTTCTGCGCCAGGGGCCTCTCCGATAACAACAAGATCGGCGTGAGGATTCCCTTCTCCAAAAACAAAGTTCAGTCTGGTTGCAGCAAGTCGGCATTTCCGGCACTCTTTAGCTGTATCGAAGAGTTGAGCCAAATGTTGTGAAGATGATCCTGTATTTATTGGTACAGGAGGGGACTGTTCATCCTTGTCGAATAAAAAACCTTGCATGACTATCGCACTTTTTCAGAGGTTAATGCAGGTGGTTTTAAGGAAGAGTTTTTCTATAGCGTCAAGAAGTCTTGATGCCGCCTCATCTTTGGGCAGTTGCGGAAGTTCAGTAGTTAAACCCTCATTATCTATCAGGGTAAGAATATTTGTATCGACTTCAAAACCTGAGGTTTTACGGTCGAAAAAATTAAATGCAATAAGGTCAAGGTTTTTGGATTTCAGCTTATTGCGGGCATTGTCAAGACCGGTTTGGGTTTCAAGCGCAAAGCCAACAGCAAGTTGTTTAGAAGTTTTCTGTGTGCCGAATTCAGCAAGAATATCCGGATTCTTTATAAGGGTCAGCTCAATTTTCTGAGCATCTTTTTTCATTTTTCCCTCATAAGGTGTCGCAGGGCGATAATCGGAGACTGCGGCAGCAGCGATAAAAATGGAACAGTCCTTGAAAAAGTTCTGTGCAGCATTATGCATCGCCATGGCGCTTTCAACATCAAGGCGTGTTACCCCAGGAGGCGTTTCAAGATGAACAGGCCCAGTAATGAGGGTGACCAGTGCCCCTCGTTTTTCCGCTGCACGGGCAATTGCAAATCCCATTTTTCCCGAAGAGTAATTGGAGATAAAACGAACGCCATCAATTTTTTCCCGTGTTGGCCCTGCGGTCACAACAATTGATTTGCCATAAAGTGCTGAGGTTTCCGCGGTGGAATGCAGTGCCTCTGCAAGAGATGAAACAATGGATTCGGGTTCCGGCATTCGACCAAGGCCACTAAGCCCAGATGCGAGTTCACCGCTTTCAGGACTTATGACACGGCATCCCTGAGCGGCAAGGATGGCAATATTTCGCTGGACAGAAGGCGACAGAAACATCTGGCCGTCCATAGCCGGGAAAATCAGAACGGGTTTGGCGGGACGCAGGGTGATAAAAAGAGCGGTAAGCATATCATCACACAGGCCGGTACTGAGCTTTGCAAGGGTATTGGCTGTAGCAGGAGCAATTATAAAGGCATCTGCCCATTCACCGAGGGAGATGTGGCGGGTATAGTCAGTACCCGTGATATCAGCAGGAGGAAATATACTACGGTAAACGCGTTCACCTGAAACAGTAGCAAGAGCAAGTTCACTGACAAAGCGGGCTCCCCCGTCAGTGATTGCCACCCTGACATTTGCACCGCATTTTTTTAATAATCGTACAAGGTGCGGCGTTTTATAAGCAGCAATTCCACCGCAGATACCAACGATTATATTTTTCCCTGTCAAGACGTTACTCATGGTTTATTGCAGATTCACGTTATTAATAATTTACAAAAACAGCAGGACTTATTTTTTTTTGTCAGACGAGGGGATAAGGCGTTTCCAGAACTGATCCCATGTTTGAAAACGCTCTCTGTAGGAAATGCTGGCTCCCCATATTTCAGAAGGTGCCTGCAAATTGGTGTTGGAGGTGCCATTCTTGTTCAGGCCATAAGAGCGGTAAGTTTCAACGTAGACTTTTGGAGTAACCCGATATTCGACTTTCTGTTCAGTGCCATAATAATTGGAGAGGGGTGAATCCTTGATGGTAGGGGCGCTGCCGCTGCCTATAAAGCGGACTTTTCCGTCAGTACCGGGAACACCGAGAGCAAAGTACAGGTCAAGCCCGCTGAGTGCGCCTCGTTTATCCATGCCTACATTGATATTGAAGCTTTCAAGGCCGGCGACATCCTGAATGACTTTTGAAAATTGAGACGAAAGCAGGCCTGATCCAGCAGACATTCCCACACTTGAAACGGCAATATTGGATGCCTGTCCGGTACTTCCAGGTCGGGCATACCATTGCTTCGACAAGAGCATGGAAATAACATTCAGCTCGGCATTAGGATCAATCTGGCTCGATTTTCCCCCAATCATATTTAACGATGCATACGGCTGTGTTTGTTCATTCAGGTAATAGCCCATTTTGACGAGCGGCTCATTAAGGGTTCCAGTAATGGCAATAAGCAGTTTTACATTATCTCGTTCGCTGGTCTGCTGGTTTGATGCACTGATATACTTATTTCCATAAAGATTATCCATCACCCCGCTTCGGATATCAGCATTATTCCAGGTGATTTTTCCACCATCCTGCAGATCAAAATTTGTGTTTGAAAATTTGTATTTGCCGCCAACAACGTTTACCGAACCGAAGAGCCTGTATTGCTGATTGCTTTTACTGACATTCAGGGAAAGATTATTGATTGAGGTTTCAAGCTGTTCACCTCTTATGCGGTCAAAAATAACGGTATACTTGAGCGGTTCGACACTACTGAGCCGCAGATTTCTAATCTGCAGAATATCGAGCACCGAGTGGTAAAACTCTGTCAGCTTTAATGGTCTAACCTGTTCAATTCCAACGGTGCTGCGGGAAGGATACCGGGGAACAAATTCGATAAATTTGTTAATGCCAATATACTTTGCGTTTTCGTTGGCTCCAGTTCGGTACAGAGAATAATCCGCCGCATTGATCCTCAATTCCCCTTCGGTAATCGGTGAGGCAAGAGTTCCATGAAGCCGGATGTTATTGGTTGTGCCGGTGATAGTTCCGAAGGAGGTTTCATCCTGTTTATCTTTTTTATCGAACAACAGGAGATTTTCAAATCTGCCACCAAGATCCAGCCCCGTGGGCTGCAGATTTTCCAGCTTTACTATTCCGCTTATTCTGCCGGTACCCTTAAGGTTATCATTGATAGTTATATTTCGAAGGTCGATTGCATTCGGGGTGACATAGATCTCCCCGTTAAGCTTGTAGGAGACCTGTGTTGATTCCATCTTGATTTTTGTATCACCGAGACGGGTAGTCAGATAAATGTCGGGTTGTGGGGTACTGCCTTCGATCTTGAGGGTTGTCGGTATGATTCCTTCAGCTGATTCCAGAAAGGGAAGGATGTATGTAAGGCACTGGGCAGAGAGATTATCCGAGTGGAATGAAGCGCTGATTGCCTGCTGATCTGCCATGCGGAGTTGCAGAGGATAGAAGCTGAGAACAACTGGGATTGTTCCGCTTCCCTCGATAGTGTTGAGCGACGGTGTGTTCTGAGCTGTACTCTTATCCGGTACGGGATTATTGCTGTGCACATCAAAACGAAGAAGGCTTCCAGTGTGGAGAGCATTGCACTGCAGGGTTCCGATTGAGAATTTATCATAACGGATGCTTTTTCCGTTCACTTTGAGGGTAGTCGTTTTTGAGTTGGGATTTCCGCTTACTGACAGGGAGGCATTGATGGTGCCTGAAAGTTTGTCACGAGACGAAGAATTTGAGAGGCGTGACAGTTCTTTGAGTTCCACTCCCGATAAGGTGCATTGAAAACTGCCTGGCTGAGCATTGCTGAGTACACCGTCCAACACTATCTGCTGTAAACCCTTAGTTATCGTAAAGCGGTTAAAATTTGCAGATGTTCTGTCGAACCTGACTCGGGAGCTTTCAGCTGCTTTCCAGATACCTGCAGTATCTGTTATCAACAGGTGATCAAAGAGCAGGTTATAACTGTTCAGATCCTTTGTAGCTGAAAATTTTGTTGAAAAGTTCTGTGCAGGATTAGGAAGCACAAGATCGATGGTGCCAACAAGTCGTGAAGGTTCGTAGGAGCCCGAAAAGATTGCCATACCTGTTTTTTTTCGAGCAAACGTTACTGTCGATGCCCTGCCGTTCAGTGATGCTTTTTGTGTTCCACTACTACTGCATTCTATTTCAGCCTTTATGGAGAGATTTTCAAAAAGAAGATTATTCCGGGGCTGGAGGTGTGCAAGATTAATCAAAGAGCTGATAGAGCACTGCCCGTTACGATATACTGCACGACCGTCAACGCTACCTTGCAGGTTAAGTCCCTGTATCGGGAAAAATACTGCCAGTGGGGAAATATCTTTGGCTGTAATGCGATAGTTGACCGTGAATGGTTTTTTGAGTGCATTTGATGCGCTGAAGGGCGCGGGGGGTGTTGTGTGCCAGATATTCTGAGTGGCTATTTCACGCGAAACTCCAGAGCTTGCAAGTTTGCCGAGCGCGATAAGTTCTTCAAACGAATAATCGCCATCAGCTAGAACATCAATAAAATCACTGCTTATACTTGCTCGACAGGATGCGGCAGTCTGGGCAATTTCAAAGGCAGCTTTTGACTGGTCCTTAAGTTTCAGACCGTTAATGGTTGATGGTGAAAACCGCATAACGGCGGCTACATTCAAATCCTTGGGATCATACCCTAACCCCTGCACTGCAAAGGCTCCGTTCAAATCGGTTTTAAACGTATTGGCGCCGAGTGCTTTTGAAATATCGAGTCCTTCAGTATTTCCTGATGCGTGATAATGGGGAGCGTTATCCTTCCATTCAATACCTCCGTCAAGATTGAGACTGGTCAGTTCGTTTTTCAAAGAGAGGGAGGTGTTCAGCAAGGCTCCATCATACTTTAATGAAAGGGTGCCGTCTTTTACCGTTTGATTTCGCCAACGGGAGTCAGCCAGTTTCACGTCAAGTATCAACTGGCTTAGCTTATTACTCGCAGCCTTAGCTTCAAAGCTGCCGGATGCGTTGAGCAGACTTTTATCAGTGTTGTCGGACTCAAATAATTTGTGGGGTTTAAAGCCTTTCAGTATAACAGTTCCTTTACTGGATAGCTGATCCAGCTTTTCCCCCTTGAATACTTCTATGTTAAAAGAAGCCTCTCCGAGGTCTGAGCGTGTCACTAGATCAGTTTTAACTGCATTCAGGGTTCCCTTGGCATGGCCGAGAAAGGTAATTGTGCCGATTCTGTGCGCTATATCCTTTGATGCGTTCTCTTTCAGGAGCGACTCTACAAAGGGGGCGGCAATTGATGAACTGTCACATTTTAGCTGGTATGCGAGGATGTTTTTGTCTTGCAGGTTAAGCAACTCACCTTTTATGGCGATTCTGCTTTTAAGGTACGTAGCCGATGCATCAAGGATTGTAATGGCATCGTTCGATCCTTTTGCGTTGCCTTTCAGGGTATAGATTCCAGCAGGGAGGGTAAATGCCGGATACACGGTTTTAATGTCGTCGCTATTCAGGGACAGTTTCTGGATATTGAGAAATGAGGAGCTTTGGGCAAGCTGTTTCTGCAGTTGATGGGCGAAAATATTGAAATGATCTACAGAGGCTGATAGCTCAGCACTGCTTTTATTGCTAACAGCTTTAAAGGTAAGGAGCTCCGAGCGGGTTTCGGAAAAGAGAAAATTTCCTGAAGCCTGACGCAGGATGA
>Ga0194037_1003283_pt1 | contig 10112 bp, 8 predicted proteins | sample JunL306m_MetaG_FD_148653 | JGI IMG/M metagenome (GOLD analysis project Ga0194037, IMG submission 148653) | Anoxic zone freshwater microbial communities from boreal shield lake in IISD Experimental Lakes Area, Ontario, Canada - Jun2016-L304-6m | ecosystem: Environmental > Aquatic > Freshwater >...
GTCAGAAGCCAGTATAGAGTATGGAAAGAGTATGTATTTAATAAGATGCACTTATTAATGTTGATGTTCCACCACCAATTTTAAACTTTGCAAATTCTCCTCCATCATCGGCCCCAATATCTTATCATTCATAAAAGATGCGAATTTTTCCCAGGGATACCAACGCAGTTTTTGAACAAACTGCCATTGTACTATCGTTAAATTTCTTTCTGGGGCTTGTATAAATCGAATGGTACTTTCCTGACTACTAGATTTTTTTGATTCCCAGATACTCACCACAGTAGTATCTGTTACTTTTTTTATAGTTAAGACCTGTGTTCCTAAATCAGCTTCCTTCGAGGACTTGATAGTAACTTCTTTTGAATTCATTCCCTTTACCCAATATACCCACTGATTTAAATCGCCTACATAAAATTTAATGGAATCAGCAGGCGCATTGATATCAACTGCACGTGAAACCAATACCGTAGAAGGCATCATCAAAGAAAAAAAACTTAGCACCATAAAAAGTGCTAGAATGCTGATCAAAGCCAATTTAATTACACGCATATACTATTCCCACTTAAAAGTTTTGAAAGCAACAGCATACACTACAATAGTCCAGATACCTAGTATTGCTAATTCATTCCACACACTAGCCAAACTAGCTCCCTCAAAAGATATATTCCGCATGGCATTATTAAAATGCGTCAATGGCAAGATCTTACAAATGGGTTGTAACCATGGAGGAAATGCATCGATGGAAAAAAATGTGCCGGCCAATAAAAATTGCGGCAGAGTAATCAGATTTGCAAATGGAGGAATGGTACTTTCGTTTTTAGCTACACTACTTACTATAAATCCAAATCCCATAAAAAGAATCAAAGCTAAAAAACTTAATAGCATGATTTCCATAAAAGTCTGGAATCCATGAACCAAAGTAAAGTGAAAAGCAAAATGCCCAACGCCAATTACGATCACAGCAGTAATCATTTGAAATATCACACGACTCAACGCTTCACCCAACACGATATAGGATCTTTTAATGGGTGTAGCAAAAAAACGCTTCAAAACCAATTGCTGACGCAGATTAAAGAATAAAAAAGCCACCCCAAAAACACCCGAGCTTAATAAAGAAAATCCCAGTTGTCCAGGTAAAATAAAATCAATGGTTCTATAAATCCTTCCTGGTATTTTAACCACATTTTGATTGATCATCGCATAAGTAGGTGCTTGCGAAAATGTTCGTTGATTAATTCCCGCAATAACTGCATTTAGTATTGATTGTAATACTTGCATATTCTGTGGATTAACCGCTTCCGAACTAGTTAGATCAATGGAATAAGGTGGATTATTTAATCCCGATTTTTTGATCAATATGATAGCAGTGATTCTTCCTTTTTCAAGATCCTCTTTTAACTCTTCCCCCGTTTTCTGAACTACATTAATACCTGCGATACTTTTAATAGAAGTATAAATTGGATTTGTAGTATCTGTTTTTGGATCAAAAGCAACATTGATAGAAACCTTTCCACCACTGCCTAGAAAGCCAAATACCAAAATAAAGATTAATGGAAATGCAATACTAAATATCACAGCTGAAGGACTTCTGAAAACGGCCTTTAAACTTCCCTTTGTGATTGCCAACATGGCCCTGATCTGACTATAATCTCCTTTCATGCTATATAATTATGCTACAAATTTACCTCAATAACTCAAATCCTGTCTCATCCTTTTATGAATTCAACCTGCAGGATTTATTTTAAATCCATCATAAAAGGCAACCTGCTTTGTGGCTCGCCAATCATGTTCTTTACTTGCTTCACTTGTTGTAAAATCCCATACTCTTTAACCCCAATCTCTTCTTTAATTAAATTAACTTTTACTGTCTTTTTATAATTTTCCAAGATCTGTTCAAATAAATTTTTCTTTTGAGGAAACTCCTTAATACGATACGACTTTATTTTAGCCATCTCAACAGCATAATTAACTGCATCCTGCATGGTTCCAATGCGATCTACTAAACCAACAGAAATAGCACGACTACCCGTCCACACTCTTCCTTGTGCAATGCTATCGATATAAACGATATCTCTTTTACGCCCCTCAGCTACACGAGACTTGAATGTGTGATAGATTGTATCAACTCCGCTTTGCATAAATCTTTTTTCTACATCTGTAAGTGGTCTTGTAGAATTTCCCAAATCTGCATATGGACCAGTTTTTACACCATCAAAACTGATTCCCAATTTATTTTTAAAGAAAGATTGAAAATTTGGAAGAATACTAAATACCCCAATCGATCCTGTAATTGTATTTGCATCTGCAAAAACATAATCAGCATTACAAGCAATATAATATCCACCCGAAGCTGCAACATCACCCATACTAACTATTACCGGCTTAACCTTACGCAATAAACTTATTTCTCTCCAAATCACATCGCTGGCTAGTGAACTTCCCCCTGGTGAATTTACTCTAAACACCACTGCCTTGATATCTTTATCCAAACGTATTTGACGTAATACAGTTCTAAATGCATCGCTTCCTACAGATTCATTATCCCCTTTCCCACTTACAATATCACCTGCTGCATATACTACAGCAATTTTCTCGTCGCCATCCTGTTTGAAATCTGCGGCCTTTGCATATGAACTTAGATCTACAAAATTGATGCTTGTGTTTTCTTCTTTTATTAATCGATGAGATAGTTCTGATTTTAATTCATCATCGTATTTTAAACCATCCACCAAATGATTATTTAATGCATCCTGAGCAGTTTGAATAGCACCACTAACTGCTAATTTTCTGATTGCAGCTGTGTCTAAACTTCTTGAATCTGCAACATCATTTAAAAAACGATTATATAAATCGCCCAACCAAACACTTGTTTGTAATCGATTGGCTTCGGTCATTTGAGTTTCCCGAAGTGGTTCAGTAGCACTCTTGAATTTACCTGCATAAAAAATCTGAGGTTGAATTTCAAGCTTATCTAACATGCCCTTTAAATAAAGCATATTACTCGAAAATCCACTCCACTCTAATCCACCCTGAGGATGGCAATACACTTTATTAGCAGCACTTGCAATATAATAACCTTTCTGAGTAATGGTTTCACCATATGCTACTACAAATTTCTTACTCAATTTAAAGTCAACCACCGCTTTTCTTAATTCCTCACTTGCTGCATACCCATTAGGATTATTGCTGCACTGAATATAAATGCCTTTAATACTGGAATCATTTTTTGCATGATGAATCATTCTGGTTACATCATATAGACTAGGCATTTCAGACTCATCTGAATTTGTAAACATTGCAAAAGGGTTATCAATGGATTGCTCTTTATAGGTTTTTGTAAGATCTAAAAGAAGTACCCCTTTAGTACCTATCGTTGGTTTGTCGGAACTTGAAGCACTTGCTATTAGCCCTATAATAATAAATACGCTTAACAAGCCAAAAACAAACAAAGCCAGTAACGCTGCAAAAAATGATTTTAAAAAGCTTCTCATATAATTTATTAGTATGCTGAATGAATTTAAAGATATTTGCCCCTTCTAAATGCTTCTAATTATGAATATAGCTTATTTGTTGATAGGCGGTAACCTGGGTAACAGATCTGCAAATCTGCAAAAAGCTATTCAATTAATAGAACAAAACTGCGGACAGGTAGTTCAATCGTCCGCAATATACGAAACTGCCGCATGGGGATTCACCGATCAACCAGCATTCTATAATCAGGCGCTAAAAATCGAAACAAAGTATCCACCAGAAAAATTAATGCAACTATTACTGCATATTGAGCAGGAAATGGGAAGAATTAGAACCATTAAACTAGGACCCAGAATCATTGATCTGGATATGCTCTTTTTCAATAGCAGCATTTTAAATAATGAAGAATTAATACTTCCACACCCCGCACTTGCTGAGCGGCGATTTGTATTACTGCCACTTTCAGAAATTGCCTCCAATTTAGTTCACCCAGTTTTTCACAAAACCATTGAACAGCTTTTGAATAATTGTCCAGATCAATTGGATGTGCAAAAGTTGTCAGTCGAGGGATAACACGGAAACCTATTTTTGTTCCCATAGCATATTATGAAACACCACTTTATTACAGTTGAAGGAAATATTGGCGTGGGCAAAACTACTTTGACCCATTTATTGGCAAAACATTATAATGCCCGTATGATTTTAGAAGAGTTTGCAGACAACCCTTTTTTGCCAAAATTTTATAATAGCCCTGATCAATATGCATTTCCCATGGAATTGTTTTTCATGGCAGAGCGATACAAACAACAAAAAGAAATGGTGCATACCAGCGACCTGTTTCAGAGTATTACAGTATCCGATTATCTGTTTACAAAATGTTTGCTCTTTGCAAAAGTCACTCTACCTGAAGAAGAATTTCGCTTATATCAAAAGTTATTCGACATTATCAATCAACAATTAATATTCCCTGACATCCTCATTTATTTGCATGCCCCGGTAAATAAGCTTCAAGCAAATATTAAAAAGAGAAAGCGCGAATATGAACAGGCCATTCCCGATTCCTATCTATTCGAAATTCAAGAGACTTATACCAGTTACATTAAACAACATAATATTAGAACCATTTTTATCGATGCCACGAATGCAGATTTTCTTGGCAATGAAAAACATTTTCAAGTTGTTTTAGATGCTTTAGAAAAGGATATCGATAATGGTCAACATTATTTTAGTCTGCCCTAAGCGGCCTTTGAATGTTGATTTCTTAAGAATAAATTTCCCGAATAATAACATTTCAATCAATCTTTAATGGCATCTTCGTGATTGAAATATGGAAGTAATACAAAAAACAAGCGATCCTGTTGCGGCAATGAGAATCCCCGAATATCGGAATCTGATGTTGGGTAGATTTTTGTTTATCATGGGATTACGCATGATGGGAACTTTAGTGGGCTGGTGGGTATATGAATTAACAAATGACCCATTTGCAATTGGACTAATTGGCTTATCTGAAGTAATTCCTGCTGTTTCTCTTTCTCTTTATGCCGGACATATTATTGATATCAGTGAGAAAAGAAAATTATTATTGACAGGGGTTTCATTATACCTTCTATGTGCCAGTTTATTACTCCTATTATCCACCCATTTTACGGCACAATTTCTTAGCAATCATTGGATCACATTTTGCATTTATATTATTATTTTTTTTACAGGAATCTTCAGATCCTTTACTGGACCTAGTTTCGGCACCATGGTAGCTAGTATTGTACCAAAAAATATTTTGCAAAATGCTACCACCTGGAATCAGGGTATTTGGTTGAGTGCCTCGGTAATTGGTCATGCATCTGTTGGCTTTTTCATTGCAGGTTTTGGAAATTCAGCATCACTTGGTATTATAGTGTTCCTGGTGTGTGTAGGTCTTTTTTTTATGTGGCGCATCAAACCCAAACCACCTTTGAACGAACGAGGCGAAAAGAAAACGCTCGAGAGTGTGAAGGAGGGTATTCGTTTTGTATTAAAAACCAAAGAGGTATTGGGGGCGCTATCCTTAGATTTATTTGCAGTTTTATTTGGAGGCGCAGTAGCCATGATTCCTGTATTTGCTAAAGACATTTTAAATGTGGGTGCCGTTGGTTTTGGCTGGCTTAATGCAGCATCAGATATTGGCTCCATCCTAGTAATCGTTTTACTAACTATTTTTCCATTAAAGAAACAACAAGGACGCAAACTTTTCTTTGCAGTTGGTTCTTTCGGTATCTGTATATTAGTATTTGCCATCTCCCGCTCTTTCTGGATATCATTTGTTGCACTATTATTGAGCGGTATTGTTGATGGTGTAAGTGTGGTTATACGAGGTACTATTCTTCAGCTGAAAACACCTGATAATATGCGTGGCAGGGTGATGAGTGTAAACTCTATGTTCATTAACAGCAGCAACGAGCTTGGTCAATTTGAAAGTGGTGTTGCCGCCAAATTATTAGGGGTAGTACCCTCTGTTGTATTTGGAGGATGCATGACCATATTTGTTGTGGTCACTACCTGGTTCAAAGCACCTGCTTTAAGAAAAATGGAATATTAGCAGCTATTATTTATCTTTTATAAGGGCCTCCAACACATAAAACACCGCCGGACAGAATGTGGAATTTTTTAAAGTAATCAGTGGTCGTTTAAATAATACATCTTCATTTGTATAAGGAAAACGATGGCAATCAGAAGGACGGTCTTCATAAATGGAACAAAAATTATCCGAACCTAAGAAAGGACAAGGAGAAGTTTTGGTAACATAGTCGCCCTCTTTATCTATTGTTAAATAAGTATCAATAAATTCAGTTTCCTTCATCCGCATGGGCTTGCTGATTCTTTTAATATCAGGCATTTTAAATCTAGGAGAATAATTTTTGCAGCAGTTGGCACATTGCAAACAATCAATTTTTTCAAAAGCTGCTTCATCTAAATCCGGCAACTTTTTTAACATCTTTTTCTTGTCACCCTTATCTAAAAGGTATTTGTATTGCTTTTGATGTTCCTCTGATCTTTTTTCCCAATCTTCCAAACTTATTTCAGGTAGCATGTATCAATTTAATTATTCTTGCAAGGTATGTGCTTACTTTGCAAAAAAGTAATTTTTGGTTACATACTCCAGAATTGCACTAAAATTTAGCAACAACAAAGCTTCGTTATGGAGTCTATTAGAGAATCTTGGTTAATCTTAATAAGTACACCTATTTATTGCATAATTATTGGAATAGAACTTCTTTTATCGAACATCCAACATAGAAAAATCTATTCAAAAAAGAATGTGGCTGCCAATGTGTATCTCATGCTTTTAAATATGGGGCTCGACTTTAGTCTAAGAGTTTTTACGCTTGGAATACTCGGCTATTTTTTCAAATTCGCGCACATTAGCTGGCAATCAGGAATACTATATTGGGTTTTACTCTTTGCTTTTGAAGACATGATGTATTATTGGCTGCATCGATTTGATCACGAGATCCGATTATTCTGGGCCGTTCATGTAACGCATCATAGTAGTGATCTGATGAACTTTACTGTTGGATTTCGATCCTCTGTTTTCCAACCTGTTTATCGCTTTATTTATTTTATTCCGATTGTACTATTAGGTTTCAATCCCCTTGATTTGTTATTTGTATATTCTGCCACGCAGATTTGGGGAATTTTTGTTCATACGGAGTATATCCGTAAAATGGGTTGGCTTGAATATTTAATGGTAACCCCATCGCATCATAGGGTTCATCATGGTTCAAATCCCAAATACCTGGATAAGAATATGGGTATGTTTTTAATTATTTGGGATAAACTATTTGGTACTTTTCAACCAGAATTATCAGATGCAGAATACGAACCTATCCGTTACGGCTTAACTAAAAATCTGGAAAATCCCAATGCCATTTCACTTATATTTCACGAATGGCAGCAAGTCTGGAAAGACATCACTCAAAAGGAAATTAGCTTTAAAGCCAGACTGATGTACCTTTTTGGCCCCCCAGGATGGAGTCATGATGGAAGCAGACAAACCAGTGTTCAAATGCGCCAAATGGAACAGGCTAAATCAAAAAATGACCAATTTTAATAGTCTACTGCATTAGTTATTAATCGTGTAAAACGCCAGACTAGCAAAGGGTTGAGCAAATTGATGCACATCCTTTCCCCAGCTTCAACAAAATGTAGTTTATAAGCCTTTATGGGCTTAACTTTGCGGCGGAAAATCACATCTATTTTAGGTTTTTTAACAGTAATAAGGAAATATTTATGAGCTTATTTATCCAACAATCGAATGAATTTCATGGCAGACATATCGGCCCAGGGGCGGAAGACACAAAAGCCATGTTAAAAACTATTGGTGTTTCTTCTTTGGAAGAACTAATTAGTAAAACAGTTCCAGATTCTATTCGAATCAAGGAAGATCTAGACATCCCAGCAGCCATCGGAGAATTTGAATACCTAAGTGAGTTAAGAAAAGTTGCTGCAAAAAATAAGCTTTTTAAAACCTATATAGGTCAAGGTTATTATGGAACCATCACCCCAAGTGTAATCTTGCGTAATATTTTTGAAAATCCAGGATGGTATACACAATACACTCCCTATCAGGCCGAAATTTCACAGGGCAGATTAGAGAGCTTGTTGAATTATCAAACCATGATAGCCGATTTAACCGGTTTGCCCATTTCAAATGCTTCTTTGTTAGATGAAGCAACCGCGGCAGCAGAAGCAATGGCTATGATTTTCAATCAGGTGAACAAAGCAGATCATATCAGCAAACCAAATCTATTTGTTGATGCACAAGTATTCCCACAAACTATTGATGTTTTAATTACACGTGCTGAACCCATTGGTATTACTGTTGTAGTTGGGGATTATAAAACTGCTGTTATTGATGAAACTTTCTTTGGCTCTATTGTTCAGTATCCCAATAACCTGGGTTCGATAGAAAATTATTTATCCTTCCATGAAAAAGTACATGCAGCTGGCGGACATACCATCATGGCATGCGATATTTTATCGCTAACACTTCTAACTCCTCCAGGAGAACTTGGTGCTGATATCGCTTTAGGAACTGCACAACGTTTTGGAGTACCCATGGGATTTGGCGGACCACACGCGGCTTTCTTTGCAACCAAAGATGAATTCAAAAGAGGGATGCCAGGAAGATTAATTGGAGTATCAATAGATGCACAAGGCAATCGTGCATTACGCATGGCTTTGCAAACACGTGAGCAACATATCAAACGCGAAAAAGCAACATCAAATATTTGTACTGCACAAGCATTATTAGCTAATATGGCTGCGATGTATGCGGTATATCATGGACCAGATGGATTAAAAAATATTGCTACAAGAATTAGCGAATTAACACAGAGTCTAGCCAATGCGTTGCATGATTTAGGATTCGTTACTACGAATGAACACTATTTCGACAGCATCACTGTTAAAGCTGATAGTGTACAAATTAAAAACTTAGCGGAAGCAGCTGAGATTAATTTCCGTTACACAGATGCGAACCATATCTGCATCAGTATCGATGAAACCAGTTCTCAAAAAGATGTGCTTGACATTGTTTATGTTTTTGCACAATCAAAAGGATTGGATGAAGCAGAAATTGAATTCGATAGCGATTTTTCTTTGAACAATATTCCTGCTTTTGCTAAACGAAGTTCAACCTATTTATCTCATCCGGTTTTCAATACACATCGCAGTGAAAGTCAGATGATGCGCTATTTAAAACAATTGGAAAATAAAGATCTTTCTTTAAATACAAGTATGATCAGTTTGGGTAGCTGTACAATGAAGTTGAATGCTGCCACAGAAATGATCCCAGTAAGCTGGCCTGAATTTGGAAGCTTACATCCTTTTATTCCAGTAGAACAATCTGCAGGATATCAACAAATCATTTCTGAACTAAACAATTATCTCTGTAAGATTACCGGCTTTACTGCATGTAGTTTACAACCCAATAGTGGCGCTCAAGGTGAGTATGCTGGATTGTTAACTATTCGCGCATATCATGAGGCAAGAAAAGATACACATCGTAATGTGGTATTGATTCCTATTAGTGCACACGGCACCAATCCTGCAAGTGCTGTGATGGCTGGCTTTAAAGTGGTGGTAGTAAAATGTGATGAAGCAGGAAATATTGATTTGTCAGATTTGAAAGAAAAAGCAATTCAATATAAAGATACACTTGGTGCCTTGATGGTTACTTATCCATCAACACATGGTGTGTTTGAAGAAACCATTAAAGATATCTGCGCCACTATTCACGAATACGGCGGATTGGTTTATATGGATGGTGCAAACATGAATGCTCAAGTTGGATTAACCAGTCCGGGTATGATTGGCGCCGATGTTTGCCATTTAAATCTACACAAAACATTTTCAATTCCACATGGTGGTGGCGGACCAGGAATGGGACCAATTTGTGTGAATGATAAATTAGCACCTTATTTACCTGGTCATGTTAGATCAGAAAATAATAAATCTATTCATGCGGTTAGTGCTGCTGAATATGGTTCTGCAAGTATTTTATTAATAAGCTATGCGTATATCAAAATGCTTGGAGCAGAAGGCGTTAGAAAAGCAACAGAGTATGCAATTCTAAATGCAAACTACATGCGTGCAAGATTACA
>Ga0194037_1003284_pt1 | contig 10107 bp, 10 predicted proteins | sample JunL306m_MetaG_FD_148653 | JGI IMG/M metagenome (GOLD analysis project Ga0194037, IMG submission 148653) | Anoxic zone freshwater microbial communities from boreal shield lake in IISD Experimental Lakes Area, Ontario, Canada - Jun2016-L304-6m | ecosystem: Environmental > Aquatic > Freshwater >...
GGCCGCCGCACTTCTAAGATCTTCGATACGACTGTTGGTGCAAGAACCGATAAACACTCGATCAACAGACACGTCGGTCAGCGCCATTCCAGGTTTTAACCCCATGTAGTCCAGCATGCGCTCAACGACAGCGCGTCTTTGCGGATCGGCAATCGTCGAGGGGTCGGGGATACGTGACGTTACCGGCATCGCATCTTCGGGGCTATTGCCCCAGGTCAACATGGGCTCAATGTCTTGCGCATTTAAACTGACTTCACGATCAAACCTTGCCCCAGAATCTGAAGGCAGGGTGCGCCAATACGCCAAGGCCTGATCCCATTGCGCACCCTTTGGAGAAAACGGCCGGCCGGCTAGATACGCAAAGGTGGTCTCATCGGGCGCAATCATCCCCGCACGCGCACCCGCTTCAATCGACATGTTGCAAATCGTTAAGCGTCCTTCAATCGACAGATTTCGAATAGCCGATCCCGCATACTCGATGACATGGCCCACTGCGCCTGCAGCACCAATTTTTGCAATGATGGCAAGAATGATATCTTTGCCAGAGACACCAGGTGCGAGTGTGCCATCTACTGTAATACGCATTGTTTTAGGACGCCGCTGCCAGATCGCCTGGGTCGCCACCACATGCGCGACTTCGCTTGTGCCGATACCAAACGCAAGCGCGCCTAAGGCACCATGTGTCGAAGTATGACTATCGCCGCACACCATCAACAAACCCGGTTGCGTCCACCCTTGTTCTGGCCCGATCACATGCACGATGCCCTGACGCTCGTCTTGTAAACCGACAAATTGAATGCCCGCCGCTTTCGTATCCCGGTCAAGCGACTCGGCCATTGCACGACTTTCAGGATCAGCTAAATCCATTAAATCTCTGCTATTGGTTGGGATGTAATGATCTGGCGTGCCAAACGCACGTTCAGGTGAGCGTGCGGTGAGCTTACGCTGTCGAAGCATCTCGAACGCTGGTGCGGAGCCATCCTGAATCATATGTGTATCCACAAACATCAGCTCTTGGCCATCTTCACGCTCAAGAATGCGATGCCGCGACCAAATTTTTTCGAAGAGCGTTTTAGGTTGTGCTTCTGAGCGCATGCTTTGTTTCCATTCAACAGTTTTTAATTAATCTAAGGGGATTACTCTGCTTTAGCGCCCGCCAATCGAACAATTTTTTCGTAGCGTAGCGTTTCAGAGGCAATAAATGCACCAAATTCTTCAGGGGTGCCGCCACCAATTTCTGCACCAAAATCAGCCATCCGCTTTTTAAGTTCGGGCGATTTCAAGATCTGATTGAGCTCAGTGTTCAGGCGCTCAATAATTGGTTTGGGTGTACCGGCGGGCACCATCACGCCATACCAAGACAAGGCGTGTACACCGGGTATCCCCAATTCATCGAACGTTGGCGTGTCGGGCAAGGCCGGGTTACGCGCTTTTGAAGCAACCGCCAAAGCGCGAAGCTTACCGCCCGCAATCAAAGCCAAACACGCAGTCGTATCCAGCATGAAGGAAACATGACCCGCCATCAGATCTGCTTCAGCCGGCGCGGTACCTTTGTAGGGCACATGCACAACGTCCACACCAGTAGACTGAACAAAGACAATACCCGCCAAATGCTGAGAAGATCCCACACCAGCCGAGCCATAGTTCAATTCGCCTGGGTTCGCCTTCGCAAGTGCCACAAGGTCTTGCACAGTTTTGACGGGCGAATCTGTTGGCACGACCAGAATGTTTGGAACAGCCGACACATAAATGACCGGCTCAAAATCTGCAAGCGGATCGAAACCAAGTTTTTTATACAGGTGCACGTTCACCGCATTCGGACTGAGCGATCCCATCAAGATCGAATAGCCATCCGGTTTTGCTCGAGCAAACTGTTCGGTCCCGATATTGCCCCCGGCGCCTGGTTTGTTCTCAATCACAACCGCCTGGCCCAACGCAGTTGCAAGCGGTTGGGCGATCATGCGCGCAGTCGTATCCACCCCGCCCCCTGGGGGCCAGGGGACAGTAAACCTTAAAGCCTGCGAAGGATATGGTTGAGCCTGACTCAAGACAGACCAACAAACAAGAACAACACCTAGCCAGATGTTACGCAACATGATTTGTCTCCACACAGGAACATTGCCTGTTAGTTTTTTTAGGACTGCAAAAAGAGCCTACCACCAAAAGGCTCTAACAGGTACCCCGTCAACAAATTGATGGCGATCTGGCCTAGGGTGCCTTATGATAAACAAACAAGAACAACAACTAAACCAACATCGACCTGTGAGACAGAACATGACGACTATCATTGGGCAAGGCAACTTTAAATATCGCGTCGCCGAGGGCTGGGGCAAGCTTCCTGAAGGTTGGAAATTTGGCGACGTCGCTGCGGTCGGGATTGATCGCCAGGATCGCGTGTACGCCTTTAATCGCGGAGAGCACCCCATGGTGGTGTTTGATCGTGAAGGCAACTTTTTAAATTCGTGGGGCGAGGGCGTCTTCAAGCGCGCTCACGGCGTACACATGGGCCCTGACGATACGATTTACCTGACCGATGACGGTGATCACACGGTTCGCAAGTGCACGCTCGATGGAAAGATCTTGCTTGAGATTGGGTTACCCGGTCAAGCCTCGCCCTATATGAGCGGCCAACCGTTTAACCGCTGCACACACACCGCCCTTTCACCCGAAGGCGATATTTACGTGTCAGACGGTTATGGTAATTCGCGTGTACACAAGTACAGCCCAGACGGAAAATTATTATTTTCGTGGGGTTCACCCGGCACAGATCCTGGTCAGTTCAACATCGCCCACAATATTTTGTGTGATACCAACGGTTTGGTTTATGTGGCCGATCGCGAAAATCACCGCATCCAGATTTTTAATGGGAAAGGAAAGTACGAAGGACAATGGGGCAACATGCATCGGCCTTGCGGGCTGTTCCTAACCGGCGGCAAGTGCCCGTTATGCTATGTAGGTGAACTGGGCCCACACCTGCCCGTAAACAGAAATATGCCCAATGTCGGACCTCGCGTCAGCATTTACGACTTGTCGGGCAATTTACAAGCACGGGTCGCCGCCGAAGAGCCTCACGGCACCGGCGTGGGTCAATTTATTGCACCGCATGGCATGGCCGTCGATAGTCACGGCGACATGTATGTTGGCGAGGTTGCCTACACGTCTTGGCCAGCCTCGTATCCCACTACCCCAAAACCTGACTACATTCGATGTTTACAAAAATTTATTAAAATCGAATAAGAAAAGAATCGCTGTAGTAAGTAGTATTCACATGAGATTGCTGCCTTATCTCATGTGAATACGGTCAGCCACAATCCCAAACTCGAGTTGCTCAATATCTTTTACCGAGGTCTTGGGAATCGTAAAGGTGGCTTTACTCCAGCTCGCCGGCCTTAACGTCTCAGTCAGGCTAAATTCTTTTTGTAAACCTGCGCCCCATGTTGCATTGACTTTAAAACCATGAAAAGCCATGTTCGAGGGATTGCCAATACTCAAGGTGACTCTTAGATCATTATTCGTCGCAACGATGCTGTCAAGCGACACCAGCAACGTACCCAGATTTGTATCGAGCCGTTTGTAAACCCGAGGGCGTCTAGGATCAAATACCGCTGAATGATAAGAGGCTGTGTGTGTGCTTACGGCGTCGAGCTCGGCTTCAAGCTCAGTGACCTTTTGATTTAAAGAGATAATCTCTTTACCTAACACCTCTTGTGTTGCCGTCAGCGCCTTTTTGTATTCAATCAACACACTCTCAGTCGACTGCTTATAGCTGTCGAGCGTTTTTTGGATATCGGCAATGCTTTGGACGTTTTGATTTAAGACCGTCACGTCTTTACCTAAAATCTCTTGCAATGCCAACAGGGTCTTTTTATTGTCGGCCAACTCTTTCGCAGTCGACAGCTTGAACGCGTCAAGAGACTGACTAGTATCGGCAGAATCTTTGCAACCTGCCAACCCAAAGAGCATTGCAAAAATCACAAAGAAAGCGGGCAAAAATCTTGAGCTCACAATACGACTCCTAAGAGGAGATGGATGATCAAGGCGACGCCATTGAGATTGGACAGCCTGCATCAATTTAATCAGGCAAAAACGAAGTTCAACGCTCGCGCGTGAGAAATAGGGAATCATTTTAGCGATAAACGACAAACGAACAAGCGATCGACCGCCCTCGTCTAAAAATTGTACGTTTGAATTGCAGGGTGTTTAAGCAATCTATAGCCTCTTGGGCCTATTGATCGCTGATGCGGTTGCTAGACGCGTTTTTTGATCAGCCAATACAGGCCAACGGAAATACTAAGCGCCAGTGTGATGCCAGCCGGGATCTCGCGAAAAAACGCCAAGGCGTTATTGCTCACTCCGCTAATAAAAGACCCGCTTTGCTCTGGACCAAGAACAATGCCAACGGCCAGACACAACAAAATCAGCATGAACACCAGTTCAACGATGTTCCAGCCCATCTGAATTATTTTTTTTATCATCATGCGGCCTCCAGAGGGGTTAACGGATTAACCCCTCCGAGCTACTTGCTGGTTATGAAAGTGAGCGTTTTGACAACAGCCACATCACGATACCTAACACGATTAGCCCGACAAGCCCATTACCACCGAGCCCCTTAACCAAGTCTGTGAGGTTTGCAACCACACCACCAAAAAACGGTAGCGAATTGCCAACCAAAATGGATGCCACGATTGCGAGACCCAACAACATCAAGCCTAAGTCTGTCACCGCACCAACCCAACCTTTCACTGCGTTTAGTCCACTCATAGAAATCTCCATCTTTTGAATAATAATTAAAAGGTTTTCTACTAATGAAACGTGCTCGCAAGTCAAGAACACAGCCCTCGCCTAAGAAAGACTAAGGTTGAGTCAGTTAAGCAACAAATATGACCAAGATCAACTTAATGTTCGCAAAACAAAGTCGAATAAAAAGAAATTAAGGGTTTACCCGTATATTAAATAGGTGTTTTTACAACATACCCTATGTTGTTAAACATAAAAGGAATTTCATGAAAGTCTTAGCTGCACTGAGTCACCTCGCCGTAACCGGATTACTTCTAGTCCTCAGTAACAATTGCCTTGCGCAAGCCGACTATCCCAATAAATTAGTTCGCATCATCTTGCCCTACGCGCCGGGCGGTGCAACCGATATGGTGGCGCGCACGGTCGCGCAACAGTTATCAATCAAGTGGGGCCAGCCTGTCATCGTCGAAAATCGGCCTGGCGGCAATGGCAACATCGGCACCGCAGAGGCTGCGAAGGCAGCCCCCGATGGCTACACGCTGTTGATGGCGACGTCGAGTCACGCGATCAACGCGTCGCTATACAAAGGGTTGTCCTTTATTTTCGCCAAAGACTTCACGCCCTTGTCCAATCTTGCCTTTGCACCTTTGCTGCTTGTGGTGAATCCTTCTTTAAAACCAAATAACGTCAAAGAGTTTGCCGACTACGTGCGCCAGAATCCCCAACAATTGAACTACGGCTCGGGCGGTGTAGGAACCGCTGCACATCTTGCCGGTGAACTGTTTAATTCAGAGCTCGGTGCGCAAATGACCCACGTTGCCTACAAAGGCGGGACGCTCGCCACCAACGACCTTGTAGGCGGGCAAATCCAGTTGATGTTTGCAAACCTACCCGAAGCAATTGCGCAAGTTAAAGGCGCACGACTCAAGGCCTTAGCCGTTACCGGCAACACGCGCAATCCACAAGCCCCGGACGTACCAACTTTTGCTGAAAGTGGTTACCCACAAATTAATCTGAAGTCGTGGTTTGGGCTCTTTGCAATCACCGGCACACCCTCGGCCGTTCTCGATCGAATCAGCAGTGATATCGCAACGGTTGTCGCACTGCCTGAAGTGCAAAGCAAGTTTCGCGACTTCGGCACTGAGCCCGTCGGAAACAGCCGGGCAGATTTTCAGACGTTTGTGAATGCAGACTTACCGATGTGGGCAAAATTAGTACAGCAATCTGGCGCAAAAGCCGAATGAGCATTGCTAACCAAGTTTGACAAGTATTTGCTTGAGAGGCTTGCCTCTCAAGCGTGCGTTATGCCGAGCGGGGTCGGCTCACCCAACTTGCGGCCCAAAATGCTAACGCAAACAAAATCGCGATGCCGCACACTGCGATCAACACGACATGATACGACTCGCCCAACATCCACAAACTTGCCGCGGCAACGGGACCAATTGCTCGAGCGATCATCGTCGGGATCGTCAGCAAACCGTTCAAAGCGCCGTAAGCATGACGACTTAACATCTCGGGTACCACCAAACTGCGCACGATCGTAAAAATTCCGTTGGCCAAGCCATAACAACCAATCAACAGCGCAACAAGCCAAAACGCGGGCAGCTCTACGCTCGCCAAAATCCCAAAAATAAACGGAAACGCACAGGCGACCACTGAGCCCAAGATCCGCATCGGCGCGCGGGGTGCAAAATACGCAATCAAAATACGACCAAAGACTTGCGCAGGCCCCAATACAATAAGCGCCTGCACAACATCTGCAGTGCTTAAGCCTTTTTCTTGCAAGATCGGATACGCATGAAAAATAAATACGGTAAACATAATCGAGTAAAGCGTCAGCGCTAACAAAAGCAACCAAAAAATTGAATTCTTCAATGCCTCTTTCACAACCGTGCGATCACGCGCTTTGTTGTCCTCGCGTGCTTGCGCAACCGTCGTGTGTTCAAGATCATATTTGGGCTGAATGCACAAAAAATAAATCCCCGCCCACAACAGATTAATCAAGGCCAACACAAGTAACGATTGACGCCAGCCAATGCTATCAAGCAAACACTGTTCAAGCGGAATAAATGCAGTGCTCGCAAAACCGCCCCACAAAGTAATTGTCGTAATGCGCGAGCGCGCATTCGCAGCACCCACTCTGCGAGCCATTACTGCAAATGCTGGCTCATACAAGCACCCAGCTTGCAAGGCACCAATGACCGCGCTCAGTAGATAAAAGCTCATCAATTGACTCACGCTAGACCACCACCACAACATGCCAGCGGCAATCAACGAAGCACCGGACATCATCCAGCGACCATAACCCCGGTCAATTGCAACGCCAACGGGATACGTAAACACGGCAGTGACCAGCATGCTGATCGTGGCGCCAAAGAAGATCTCAGATTTGGACCAATTTAAATCTGCCCCCATTGCCTGCGCGAGCAACGGGAAACTGTAATACAAAGACCCCCAAGAGCAGACCTGCCCCAGACCCAGGATATTCGCCATCCAGAGTGAAGGCAGCGCCCGAGCGGTCATTGTTTAAACCAACTGATAATTTGTTGCGTCACAGCTTGCGGTTGTTCACGATGTAAAAAATGCCCTGCGCGATCAATCAGCTTAAAGTCGTATTCATTTTCAAAATAGCGCGACTGGTCTTGCATCAGTTCAGCACGCAAATCATCTGCGCCACACAAAGCAAGTGTTGGTACTTTGATCGGACGCGCCATGCTTGCTCGCAGCTCAGCCAAGGCGGGGTCACCCTTAGACTCATCAAACATCGCCCTGTAATACGCAAGCGTCGCCTTCAACACACCAGGTTGCTTTAGCGTCTCTTTCACCGAACGAATATGCGCCGCATCTTCATACCCTTCGGTCGTCCAATAGGTCCAGAGATAGTCAATAAATGCCATGTCGTTTTCTAAAATTGCCTTTTCTGGCAAATCGGCTAATTGAAAAAACCACCAGTGAAACGATCGGTGCACATGCTTAGCATTCAGCAAGCTTTGGGCGGACTGCCCAGGATGAGGCACCGCCATCAACACGGCGCGTGAAATCCGCTCGGGAAACGCCGCCAAAACACCGTACCCAATAATCGCACCCCAGTCTTGACCAACCAAATAGCAGGGCTGATCTTCGCCTAACACCTGAATAAGTTCCGCCACATCTGCGACCAAACTCGCCTTGTCATAAAAGCCGCCTTGCGGAATTTCAGTCGGCGTGTACCCGCGTAAATAAGGGGCAACCACGCGATAGCCTTGCGCCGCCAACGCAGGCATCTGATGACTCCAGGTCAACGCGTTATCCGGAAATCCATGTAATAGCAGCACAAGCGGCCCCGCGCCCTGTTCAAGATAAGCAAAATTCAGCCCTCGGGCTTTGATATATTTCATCGCAAACACTCTCGCTAAAAGCGGTCTATATCCATAGTACTGGCAACATCGACGCGATTAATAACGATGCCATCACCCAGTTAAAAATTCTTTTTCGGATGGGATCGCGCAGGGCTTGCTCAAGCCTCGTACCCATCCATAACCAAAGACAAATACTCGGAAAATTCACAATCGAAACAAGCAAACAACCAAAGAACATAAACCAAACAGCTGCGTGCTGCGGTAGATAGTTACTAGAAAAGCTGACTGCAATCATCCACGCTTTAGGATTGACCGCCTGAAATGCAACAGCCCCCCAAAAGCCCAAAGGTGCTGACCCCGCTAGCGACTGACCTCGCTCTGGCAAGGGATCACTCGTCGCCACCCCCCAAGCCAGATACAACAAATAAGCAAAGCCCAGCACCTTCATGATTTGGTACATGCCCGGGAATGCCTGAAATAGACCATTCAACCCAAAGCCGACCGCCAAGAGCATGACAAAAAAACCAGTGGTGACACCCACAGCGTGAGGTATAGACTGTTTGAACCCAAAATTTACGCCTGAGGCCAACAACATCAGGTTATTGGGCCCAGGCGTCACGGACGTTGCTAAGGCGAAGATCGCGATCGAGTAAATGAGCGCGGCGTAATCAGCCATTAATGCAGACGGCTCGTCTCAGGTTCACAGCACTTTTCGGATACGGTCAATCGCGCGCTCAATGTTCTCAGCGCTGTTGGCATACGAAAAGCGTACGTAGCCCTCACCCCAAGCACCAAAACTTGTACCGGACACCGTTGCAACATTGGCATCATTCAAGAAACGATCTTGCGCTTGGCGTGAGGTCAAGCCAGTGCCTTCAATATTTGGGAAGGCATAAAACGCACCAGCTGCATCCGTACAGCGAACGCCAGGCAAGCTATTCAAGGCGTCGACAATCAACGTGCGTCGCTTGTTAAATGCAACCATCATTTCGGCCACAGCATCTTGCGGTCCGGTCAGTGCTGCCATGCCAGCGAACTGAGCTGAGGCGTTCACACATGAGTGATCGTTAATACATAAGCGCGTCACGTGAGGGACCAGGCTCTCGGGCCATACTGCATAACCCAGGCGCCAGCCCGTCATCGCATACGTCTTGCTCCAGCCGTCGAGCACAATGAGGCGGTCACGGATCGAGGGGTAATTCAGCAACGACACATGTTCGCGTCCACCATAAAGCATCTGGCTATAAATCTCATCCGACAGGATGGCAACATGAGGATGCTTGGCCAAGCCCGCTACTAATTTATCAATCTCTGCTTTGGGGGTCACACCACCCGTTGGATTGGCGGGACTGTTAATAATGATCAAGCGCGTGGCTGGCGTAATTTGAGCCAGGACACTATCGGCATCAAACGCGAAGTCTTTATCTTCACGCAAGGCGAAGGGCACGGGCGTAGCACCACTATATTTAATAACTGATTCGTAAATCGGAAATCCCGGATTGGGATACATGATCTCGGCGCCCGGTTCGCCAAACATCAACACCGCAAAAAACATCGTGGGCTTGCCACCTGGCACGATGACCACACAGTCAGGGTCAACTTTTGCGCCATGGCGTCGTTGTAAATCAGCGGCAACCGCTTCGCGCACTTGAGGCAAACCGTTGGCAGGCGTATAGCCATGGTGTCCATCGCGTAACGCCTTGATCCCCGCCTCAACAATATGCGCGGGAGTTTTGAAATCAGGCTGTCCGATGCCAAGGTTAATCACATCCTTGCCTTGGGCAATCAGTGCTTGCGCACGCGCCAGGATTTCAAAGGCAGATTCGGTACCTAGGCGCGACAAAGAGGCGGCGGTTTTTAGCATTTATTTTCCTAGAAATGAGTCAATTACTAAAAAAAGGAGTGTACATCCCAACGGGATCATTCGGCGCTTTTGAGTAAGTCAGCGGCCACCCGTTCAAGTACAGGCCCCCAGTCTCGATCCGCCTCTTGCCTATACAGCTTGACAGACGGATACCAGGGGCTGTCTGAT
>Ga0194037_1003285_pt1 | contig 10106 bp, 9 predicted proteins | sample JunL306m_MetaG_FD_148653 | JGI IMG/M metagenome (GOLD analysis project Ga0194037, IMG submission 148653) | Anoxic zone freshwater microbial communities from boreal shield lake in IISD Experimental Lakes Area, Ontario, Canada - Jun2016-L304-6m | ecosystem: Environmental > Aquatic > Freshwater >...
GGCTGCAACTGAATTATTCGCCAAGCCCCGCTCTATCGCACAATAGTTCAGAAAATTCTGTGCAAGAGAATCAAAGTTTAACGTGCTCGTACCCATGGGCTTCTGCAACTGCAGCGTAGTAAATTTTGCCCTCATGGACGTTTAAACCCTTTGCGAGGTTTGCGTCTTTGTCACAAGCCGCTCTCCAGCCATTCTTAGCTATGGCTAGTGCATATGGAAGTGTCGCATTGGTTAATGCATATGTCGATGCAACCGGAACTGCTCCAGGCATATTTGCTACGCAGTAGAAAATTGAATTATGAATTTTATATGTTGGTTCAGCATGAGTAGTGGCACGGCTATCTTCAAAGCAACCACCTTGATCGATTGCAATATCTACTAGAACGCTTCCGCTCTTCATAGTCTTAACAAGGGCGTTAGAAACCAACTTTGGAGCTTTGGCCCCGTGAACTAGTACGGCGCCGATGACTAGGTCTGCCAATCGAACTTCGCGCTCTATGGCATGCGCAGATGCAACAAGGGTCTTGATTCGTCCACCATAAACCGTATCGATGTACTGCAAACGGCTAATTGATCGATCAAAGACCGTTACTTCGGCGCCCATTCCAACGGCGATAACGGCAGCGTTTAATCCGGAAACTCCCCCACCAATGACAACTACACGCCCCGGTGATACTCCAGGAACTCCACCAAGTAGAACCCCACGGCCACCATTTGGTCGCTCGAGTGCAGTTGCGCCAACTTGTGTTGCTAAACGTCCGGCAACCTCACTCATTGGTACCAAAAGCGGTAACGATCCATTCACTTCAACGGTCTCATAAGCAATAGCAGTAACTCCACTTGCGATCAGTGCATCGGTACAAGGCAGTGAGGCGGCAAGGTGAAGGTAGGTAAAGAGCGTCTGTCCGCGACGCATCTTTGGATATTCAACGGCGATAGGCTCTTTTACCTTAAGAACTAATTCAGCAGTGCTCCAGACGGTATCTGCATCGGCAACTATCTTCGCTCCGGCTGCAATGAAATCATCATTGGTTAACGAGGAACCTAAGCCGGCGCCATCTTCAATAATTACCGTATGCCCAGCGGCTACAAATTCGCTAACGCCTTCTGGAGTGATAGCTACGCGTGATTCATGAACTTTAATCTCTTTCGGAACTCCAACAATCATTGCAATTAACCTTTCGCTTTTATAGCTGCGGCAATCAAACCTACGAACAGTGGATGAGGCCGAGTTGGGCGAGAGCGCAGCTCTGGGTGAGCTTGCGTACCAATGTAGTAAGGATGCACTTCTTTAGGTAGTTCTACAAATTCGACTAAGTCCAACTCTTCATAGATGCCAGAAAAGACAAGACCTGATTGTGAAATTCGATCTTTAAAAGCGTTATTAACCTCGTAGCGATGGCGGTGACGCTCAGATATCTCGTTTGCACCATATGTCGTTGCAACTACCGAGCCCGGGACTAACGATGCTTTGTAGAGCCCAAGGCGCATAGTTCCGCCCATATCTTCATTTCCAGCAACGATATCTTTTTGATTCTCCATCGTTGCAATTACTGGAGTGCCGGAATCAGAGAACTCCGCAGAGATGGCATCGCTAATTCCCGCTAAATTTCGTGCAGCTTCAATCACCATGCACTGTAAACCAAGGCATAGACCTAAAGTTGGAATCTTGTTTTCGCGCGCATATTTGAGCGCACCGACTTTTCCCTCAATTCCGCGAATACCAAAACCACCAGGAACGCAGATTGCATCGACGTTGCCCAAATTTTTTGCCGCACCTTCTGGAGTTTCGCACTCGTCGCTTGCTATCCATACGATTTCAATTTTTGCAGCATTTGCAAAACCTCCGGCGCGCAAAGCTTCAGAGACCGAAAGGTAGGCATCGGGAAGATCGATGTACTTGCCAACTAAACCGACGCGAATGTGGTGCTTTGGGTGATGTACTTTTTCAAGCAGATCATCCCATTCTCCCCACACGACGTCGTGGCATTTAAGTCCTAATCGAGCTACAACGTATGCATCTAAGCCCTCGGCATGTAGCACTTTTGGAATATCATAAATCGATGGAGCATCTACAGCGCCAACAACTGCAGCTAAATCCACGTCGCACATGAGCGAAATCTTCTTTTTAACTGGCAATGGAATTGGACGATCAGAGCGAAGAACGATTGCATCAGGTGCAATTCCAATGCTTCGAAGGGCTACAACCGAGTGCTGTGTCGGCTTAGTCTTTAACTCCCCTGAGTGCTGTGTCGGCTTAGTCTTTAACTCCCCTGATGGACCTATGTATGGCACCAATGAAACATGGAGATAGAAAACATTGTCTCGTCCAACTTCTTGGCGAAGTTGTCGGGCCGCCTCTAGAAATGGCTGTGATTCGATATCTCCGACTGTGCCACCAATTTCAGTAATAACAACATCGATCTCGGGACCGGCCATCGCGCGAATGCGCTCTTTAATTTCATTGGTGATGTGTGGGATGACTTGAACGGTCTCCCCCAAATACTCACCGCGTCGCTCACGAGCGATTACTCGCGAATACACCTGGCCCGTGGTTACGTTTGCCGATCCGTGCAGATTGGTATCTAGAAAACGCTCGTAATGGCCAATATCTAAATCAGTCTCAGCTCCATCATCGGTCACGAAGACTTCACCGTGTTGAAAGGGATTCATAGTGCCAGGATCGACGTTTAAGTAAGGATCGAGTTTTTGCATCGTTACACGAAGACCTCGAGCTACAAGAAGTCTTCCAAGAGATGAGGCGGTGAGTCCTTTACCTAAAGATGAGGCGACTCCGCCGGATACAAAGAGATGTTTCGTCACATGTTGCTGGCCCATGGGAGTCGAACCTATCACTTCTTTACCGCCCAGCCTTACACCTTCAATGAAAGCAGCTCGGCGGCGTGTTCGCGCGCACTTATCGAGTTTTCCAAGCCTGCGAGCATTCGTGCAATCTCCTCTATGCGATTTTCGCCTTCAACTTTGCGTACATCGCTCTGACTAACCGAGCCATCAATATCTTTTGTGACCACGAAATGCGAATCTGCCCACGCCGCGACTTGCGGTAAATGGGTTACAACGATCACTTGGGCATGGAGTGAGAGTGCGTGAAGGCGTCGACCTACTTCAATTGCCGCTTTGCCGCCAACTCCAGCATCTACCTCATCAAAGACATATGTTCCAACTGGATGCGATGCGGCAATAACAACCTCTAAAGCCAGCATCACTCGTGACATTTCTCCACCACTAGCACCTTTTGCAAGTGCAACCAGTGGCGCGTCCTTGTGCGAAGAAATAAACATTGCAACTTCGTCGCAACCCAAGGACGTGAAATCTGCTTCCTTAAGTGCGCTGTAATCAACGGTATTGACTTGTGCGACAAATGAGGTGTGCGGCATCGACAACTGTTGAACTTCATGTGTTACTGCAGTGTTCAAACGTATTGCGGCCTCGTTGCGCATTGTTGTTAGCGACTTAGCTGCAACTACTAACGATTTCTTTATTCCCGTTAACTCAACTTCCATCTCATTGAGTCGATCATCGCCACCCTCTAAATCGCTTATCGCGCTACTTGATGATTCAAAGCGATCGATCAACGCATCGGCTTCTATTTCGGGAGCCCCAGTACCACCATATTTTTTTACCAGTAGGTTGATCTCAGATTTCCTCGCATTTAAGTAATCCAATTGAACCGGGTCGGCCTCCAGTGAGTGCATGTACGAGGCAAGTGCGCCACGGGCCTCATCGATAAGAAAGAAACCCTCGCTTAACTGACCATAAATTGCCTCAAGTTCGCCATCTTTGCCGCGAGCCGAATCAAGTGCATGTCGTGCGATACCGATGGCAGTCAAGGCTCCAGCATCTTCGTCATCGACGGCACTCGTGGCCGCCGCGCCAGCTAGGCGCAAAACCTCGACATTGGATAATCTTTCAATCTGTGCAGAAATGTCAACATACTCGCCGCGCTTGAGTTTAAGTTTAGAAAGAAGCGAAACGAACTCACGCAATTGCGCTAACTCTTGGTCTTGTTTATCAACGCTCTTTCGCAAAGCGTTTATCCGCGATTTCAGAGAATGATAACTAGTGAGAATCGCCGTGTACTCCCCCATGGCAGTTTCAAAATCTGCCCCAGCGAATTTATCCAATAAGTCACGTTGCTTCGCCGACTTACTAATATTTAGATTGGCGGCCTGGGCATGAACCTCCACCAGCAATTCGCCAACCGTTGCTAAAGTTCCTGCAGTAACTGCGATGCCGTTAACGGTTGCTTTACTCTTGCCCTCGCTTGTCACTGAACGCGTAATTATTAACTCACCATCTTCAACGGTTACACCTGCATCTTCGAAACTACTCACTTGTTCCGATGGAATCGAAAAACGACCACTGGCTAGAAGCCTCTCGTTGCCCTTGCGCACTAAGGCACTCTCGCTCTTGCCACCCAAGATTAGATTCAACGCAGTTAAGATCATTGTTTTACCTGCACCGGTTTCACCAGTTAGAACCGTCAAGCCTTTTGAAATCTCCAATCCCGCTTGATCGATGACTCCAATCGAGCGAATTGTTATCTCCTCGAGAAAAGTTCGCTCACTCACCGCGCCAGCCTTGGATTGGCAGTTTGAATTTTGCTACCAATCGATCGCTGAAAAGAGTATTACTCAAATGGGCTAACGATACGACGCCAGCATCTTTAGTAATTTGCACCCGATCACCTTGAATCAACTCAAAGTTGCGCAAAGAGTCGGCCGATAACAATCCTTGGGTAGATTCGATTCGCACAACAATTTGAGACTGTGTAGAAATTACCAGTGGACGGGAAAATAGAGCATGGGCAGAGATTGGAAGGACTACAAGAGCATCTACCTCTGGCCAAAGAACTGGCCCCCCTGCCGAAAATGCATAAGCCGTTGAGCCAGTCGGCGTTGAACAGATCAAGCCATCACAACCCCAACGAGATATTGGCCGACCATCGATCTCCAAAAATAATTCAACCATCGTCGCATGCTGGCGCTCGACAGTAACTTCATTAAGCGCCCAACCCGAAGCGATCTCAACGCCATCTCGAATGAGTGAGTAGTTAAGCGTCATGCGTGAATCGATCACATAACTCTTTTCGGTTATCGCCTTAACGACAGTATCGAGTGAAACTTTCTCAACTTCGGCTAAAAAGCCAACATGGCCAAGGTTCACTCCCAGCAATGGAATTTGCTGTGTCCGTGTAACTTCTGCTGCACGCAACATAGTTCCATCTCCACCTAGAACGACGCCAACTTCGAGCGTTGGCAAGGCATCAACGCTGCAATTAGTTACACCTGCAATTGCAATATCAGAAATTGTAAATAGTTGAAAGCCTGCATCCTTAAAATCCTTGGCCAATTTTTGCGCGGCCTCGACGGCCTGTGGGCGCGATGGATTGCAAACGAGTAAAAGGTTTCGCATTATGCAGGTCCCTCTTCAATCGCGCGATCTAACGCTAAATGATCGATCGCCGGCGCGCCTCGTCGCAGCCATAGGAAATATTCAACATTTCCAGCAGGGCCTGGCAGAGGACTCGCAACGATCGCCATTGTTCCTAGTCCGACATCGTAAGCAGAATCAGCTACGTCGATTACCGCCGCTTTTCTAAGTGCCGGATCGCGTACAACGCCACCAGCTCCAAGCTTTTCGCGACCTACCTCAAATTGTGGTTTAACCATGACTACGAAGTCGGCCTCTGGCTTTGACACTGCAGCAAGAGCCGGTAGAACTAAGGTCAACGAAATAAAGCTCAAATCGGCAACAACCAGGTCGATTGGATCCCCGACTGCATCGCCGGTTAAATGACGAATATTGGTGCGATCTAAAATACTTACGCGTTCATCTTGGCGTAGTGGCCATGCCAATTGACCATAGCCAACATCTACGGCGACGACGTGCGCAGCATTTCTACGAAGGAGTACATCGGTAAATCCACCAGTTGAAGCACCGGCATCTAAGCAGCGTCTCCCTTCAACAACAACACCGACAAAAGCATCGAGTGCTCCAGCGAGCTTATGTCCACCCCGTGATACAAAATCATCCCGCTTGCCTGCAAGCTTTATTGATGTTTCGGCATCGACCATTGTCGCTGGCTTCGTTGCAGGAATTCCATTGACCAAGACTGAACGCGACTCAATGAGATCCGAGGCGTTCTCCCGCGAACGTGCAAGTTCACGTCTAACGAGCTCAGCATCTAGTCGTATTTTCATGCGGATAGAAACCTATTAAAGCCCATCGATTGAGGAGAGTGCAGATGCTAATTTGATGTGTAACTCTTCGAAACGTTGAGCGTGATCATTGATGGCCATCGAATCTATCTCGACAAGTTCATTGCGAACCTCTTCAACTAAGCTCTCACCATTGACAATATTTTGCGATTCCATCTACTTACCCGCTTTCTTTGGTGTGGCTTTTTTAGTTGCGGTTTTTTTGGCTGCAGCTTTTTTCGTTGGTGCTTTCTTTGCTGTGGCTTTCATTTCCGGGCGGTGATGTAACTCTGCCTTCAGGCGTGCAATCTCTTCCCGGAGCGCTTCAAACTCACCGCGCTTAACAAAGCCCATTTTAGAGACTGAACGTTCAACTTCATCCTCAATCTTTACTTGATGATGTAACTCTGCCTTCAGGCGTGCAATCTCTTCCCGGAGCGCTTCAAACTCACCGCGCTTAACAAAGCCCATTTTAGAGACTGAACGTTCAACTTCATCCTCAATCTTTACTTTTAACGCTTCGCCGCCTTCGCGAACCCATTGATTAACCGCAGATGCGACCTCAGTTGCGCTCTTGTCACCATCCGTGACCTTCGTCAGGTAGGTTCGAAGGGTTGAAAAAATATCGTTTGCCATGTCGATAAGCCTACCTATATTCGCGCAATCCCAATTGCTTCAACCTGCCAACGGCTTGCAGGACCAGTCACGCAACGCCAAAAACGGCGATGGACTGCGCCAGATACCTCGACCCACTCATCAGATTTAAGGGATAACGCACTTCTGCGTGCTTTTGAGCTCCACGCAGCAATATCTAGGGTATCTACCCCGGCAGCCCGATCTCTAGTGACTATTAGTCGAAACTCCACGACCTTATCTCCGCTTGGGAGCTCCTTTTCAATCGCTGGAGCAGATACACGACCCCGCAGTAGAAGCTCATTCCACGAAAAATCAACATCTTCCTCAATCTCTTGAACTTTATTCATTGTGTGGCCTCCTATTTGTTTGGAGGCTAAGCGTGCGATACACAACTGACAATGTTTGCAGTCAGTGCGATATACGTGTGGATAAGGGTTCAGTGTTCTAAAAATTAGGTGAGAGGGAGGTCAATATGTGGATTTGGCAGTTGATAATTCGTCGTGCCAAAAAGGTTACCATCCCCCTCACTAATTAAAACTGTACTCCTTTTTTTCCAATTCGTTCCTCCAAAAGGGAAATTTCTTTTCCGGCGTGAATGAGAAGAATTACCTACTATTCTCGACGAAGCGCCCTTATGGCTATTTGGTGCGGTTGCATAATCCTCAACCGTGCATGCACCCAAAAACATGTAACTTCCTGGAACTTCAAGAAGTACTCTGGAGAAGTCTTCGGCACCGGCAATTGGAAAATTCATTTCCTCATAGGAATCTGGCCCGAATAGCTCTTTGGCCGTGTCGGCAACAAACTGGGCATGCTCGGGATTATTTATAGTTACCGGGTACTGACCCATTACAACTACATCTACTTCAAGGCCATATGCCTCGCCAATTTTTTCGCAGAGTAACTTCGCCTCACGAAGTATCTTTTCACGGGCAACGAGTGAAAAAGCCCTGATAGTTACTTCGAACTTTGCCTCACTCGGAATAATATTTGCCTTAGTGCCCGCATGAAAATATCCAACCGTCACGACAATAGGATCGAAAATATCGAACTTTCTCGTAACGAGTGTCTGTAAATCCCCGACCATCTGTGCCGCCACAACAACTGGATCCTTAGCAAAATGCGGCATTGAACCATGACCACCGGCACCGCGCACCGTCACATGAAGCTCATCGGCCGAAGCCATCATTGTGCCTGCTCTGGTTGCAAAGACATCCCGTGGCGCTAGACCCGATGAGACGTGAATTCCATATGCCGATGAAACACGAACCCCTGCAGCATCCAAAACCCCCTCGGCAATCATGTGGGCCGCGCCATCTTGACCCTCCTCGCCAGGTTGAAACATAAATACAACATCACCTTCGAGTTGATTGCGGTGTTTTGTCAGCAATTTTGCAGCTCCGACAAGCATCGCCGTATGCAAATCATGCCCGCATGCATGCATTGCTCCATCGATGGTGCTCGAAAATGCAACCCCGGTTTCCTCAGTAACAGGAAGGGCATCCATATCGCCACGAAGAAGTACGGCCTTGCCGCGTTTATTTCCTCGCAGTACCGCAGTCACAGACGTAGAACTCTTACCTAGAGTGATCTCTAGACCAAGGCCTTCCAATGCCTCAAGAACCCCTCGCAGTACCGCAGTCACAGACGTAGAACTCTTACCTAGAGTGATCTCTAGACCAAGGCCTTCCAATGCCTCAAGAACCATCGCCTGTGTCTCTGGCAAATGCAGACCTATTTCGGGGCGTTGATGCAACCTGTGTCTTAATTCGACCAGCTCTGGCTGAAGTTCAACTGCGCCATCATGAATAGTTTTTGGCATTCTGCTGTAACCCCTAAATACGAGTGAGTAAATGATTTTCGCAGAGCCTAATTCAATACCGCTCGCAAAGATAGTACGAAACGACTCTACCCTAGAGCGTAATAATCACCTTCCCGCGTGCATGGCCTGCCTCTAAATAGGTAACAGCCTCTGCCACCTGCGCCATCGGATACTTTCTATCGATAACAGGTTTTATTTTTCCAGATTCAATCAACTCGGAGAGTGCAACTAAATCTTCCTTGCTTCGTTTAGCCAAAAATGGTGGAATATTGTGTTTAGTCAATTTAGAAATTACCAATGCTTCAAGCATTCCAAAAACAAAGCCCATTCCAAAGACAGGCTTTACGCCACTTGAATCTCCAGCGAGAACGAGTGTCCCACCGGATGCTAGCACTGCACGAAGCTGCTTCAATGTGTAATTACCAGCCGTTTGAACAATTACGTCGTAGCTATCTGCGCCAGTGAAGAAATCTTCCTTTGTATAATCAATAACTCGATCGGCGCCGATTGTTTTCACCATGTCAACGTTTCCCGTGCTACACACGCCAGTAACGTTGGCACCCATTGCTTTTGCAATCTGGACGGCAAACGTTCCAACTCCGCCCGATGCGCCAACAATCAAAACTCTTTGCCCTGCTTTAACTTTTGCTTTATCGCGCAAGGCTTGGATGGCAGTAAAGCCCGCCATCGGTACGGCCGCTGCTTGTTCGTAATCTAAGTTCGCAGGCTTCATAGCTATTGAACTTTGCGAAAACACCGCGTACTCCGATAGTGCTCCCATACTTTCGCCAAAGACCTCATCGCCAACTTTGAACTCTGAGACTTTTGCTCCCACTGCTTCAACGACCCCGGCCATATCTAGTCCGAATTTGCCGATCTTGGGTTTGGTCAATCCGCTTAATCCGCTTTGAAGACGAACTAAATAAGGAGTTCCACGCATGAAGTGCCAGTCTGCTGGATTAATCGAAACTGCTTGAACCTTTACGAGTACTTGATTTTCGCTAATAGTCGGAATCGGTATTTCAGAAATTTCCAGTACCTCTGCGGAGCCGTATTTCGAATAGACAACCGACTTCATTTAGTTGCCTCTCTATAAATTGTTAGATTCGTTCTGATGCATCCGTTGTTTCGTCCACATCTAACGAGGCGCACTTTGCAAACCACTCGCGTGCCTCTTTAACGCGCCCAGCTGCCTCTAGAGCATCGGCGTAAGCGTAACGAAGACGTATTGCCCAATCCTCGCTTTCGTTCGACAAATCTTTACATGTCAATGTAACAACGGCGGCATCGAGTTCGCCTAAATCACGGCGAGCACCAGCTGCAACAATTCTCATTTCAATCTCTTCTGGCTTTGCCAATCGTTTAACTTCAGGAGAACCTGCAAGGGCTAACGCCTTAAGCGGATTTCCCAAACCACGTTCACAATC
>Ga0194037_1003286_pt1 | contig 10106 bp, 8 predicted proteins | sample JunL306m_MetaG_FD_148653 | JGI IMG/M metagenome (GOLD analysis project Ga0194037, IMG submission 148653) | Anoxic zone freshwater microbial communities from boreal shield lake in IISD Experimental Lakes Area, Ontario, Canada - Jun2016-L304-6m | ecosystem: Environmental > Aquatic > Freshwater >...
AAATACCCCTTCCAGAAACGTGATGTCCCGGATGTCCCCTTCACTGACGAGCAGATGAGCCCCCAGGCGTTGCCCCGTCTCTCGCACCGCCTGAATATTACGCCGTTTCAGGGCAGGGTCGTAGAAGTCGTTGAAGTTGTCAACAACGGCAAGGGAATGACCAAGCGTCAAAAGACGCTCGCAAAGATGGGATCCGATAAACCCGGCGCCGCCGGTGACGAGAATAGTCATGAGAAAGAAGTTCCTCTTCCTGAGCTGATGTAGTTATTCCATCACAAGGATGGAGTTCTTTCCTGACTTGGTAGCCAGTTCCACGGCTTCGGACAACTCCAGGCGCCTGCCGACCCTGACCCGGTACATGGTCCCCTTATCCTTGAGAGACCACTCGACAATGTAGGCCGGCAACCCGGCCTCCGTCAACTGGGCCTTGACCGCCTCGGCCTCGCTCTTTGACTGGAAAGAGGCCACCTGAACCACGTATTTCCCCTTTGATTGGGACTTGCGCGACTGCTCGGCGCCGGAGGGGGACGCAGCCGGCGCGGGGACGGCGGTCAAGGAAGGGGGCTTTATCTCCGGGTTTTCCGGAAGGGAGTTGTCGTGACGCGGCGGCGGATTCGGCGCCGCCGGGACGGAGGCGGTCTTGGAGGGAGTCTGCGAGCGACGGTCCATTGCTTTCGGAGTTGCCGAGGGATGAGGGAGCGCCTGAGTTGCCGCCGGCTCTTCCGGCTTGGCCGGATTCAAACCGGTGCCGAGAATCGCCTTTCCCGACGGAAGAGTTTTGTAAAAGGAGAGGTTCGGATCACTCTGCCCGGCTCCTGGCGCCGGCTGAGAGGAGGTAGAGGCAGAGGCAGAGGGCTTCGGCGCCGCGGCTTTATCGGCGCCGACCCGCGGGGCGTATCGCTCTTGGCGGGATGGCTGGAACAGGAACCAACCGCTGGTCAGACCGAGCCCGAAGCCTGCCAGAACACCTCCCAGGGCGGTCAGGACAAAATAACGCGCCATCCCCTGCTTCCTGGCGCGGTTGGTGTTTATTGGTCGTCGTTCGCTATAGTCAACCATGATTCCGTCTCTTTCCTACATTGATTCGGGAGCGGAAATACCGAGCATTTCCAACCCGTTCTTCAGTGTCGTCGCGACACATGAGAGGAGGAACAGCCGGGCGCGGGTAAGGGGTTCATCCTCGGTGATGACCCGGTTTTTGTTGTAGAAGCCGTGCAAAAGAGCGGCCAGTTCCCGCAGTCGGGCGGTCAGTCGATGCGACTCAAAGAAAGCCGCCGCGCCCGCCACGGTCTCAGGGAAACCGGCCATGAGTCTGATAAGCGCCAGTTCCTCCGGCGTATCCAGGCGGGATACGTCGGCCTCCGGGAACGCGGGAACAGTGAATCCTTTTTCAGCGGCGTTGGCAAAGATACTCTTGATCCGGGCATGGGCGTACTGGACGTAATAGACCGGATTGTCAAGGGTCTGCTGCTTGGCCAGGTCGATGTCGAACACCAGTTGCGAATCCGGTTTGCGCATTACGAAGAAGAAACGGGTGGCGTCGCGTCCCACCTCGTCAACGAGATCCCTCAGGGTGACGTAACTCCCGGCGCGCTTGGATATCTTCACCTCTTCGCCGCCACGCATGACCGTCACCATCTGGTGGAGCACGTACTCAGGCCACCCCACTGGTATCCCGACATCCAATGCCTGGAGCCCGGCCCGTACCCGGACAACCGTACTATGATGATCCGCCCCTTGTTCGTTGACGACCCGGACGAAGCCACGTTCCCACTTGTCGAGATGATAGGCGACATCAGGGACAAAGTAGGTATAGCCGCCGTCGGTCTTGCGCATCACCCGATCCTTATCGTCGCCGAAGTCGGTGGCGCGCAGCCAGAGAGCGCCGTCATGCTCATAGGTATGTCCGTTGTCAATCAGGCGTCGGACCGCACGGTCGACCCGGCCGCTGGTATACAGGTCGGATTCCAGGGAGTATACGTCAAACCGGACGTCGAAGGCTGTCAGATCCTGATCCTGTTCCCGACGGAGGTAGGCCACGGCAAATTGCCTGATTGCGTCCAGGTCACCCATGTCGCCGCTCGCCGTGACATGCCGGTCGCCGGCGTCCACGGTCTCCCGCGCCAGATAGGAGCGGGCCACCTCGCGGATGTACTCCCCCTGGTAACCGTCAGCGGGCCAGAGAGGATCGTCCGGCTCCATGCCAAGACAGCGGGCCTGGACCGAAAGCGCCAAGTTGCTGATCTGGGCGCCGGCGTCGTTGTAATAGAACTCCCGGGTTACGTCCCATCCGGTGGCGTCGAGAAGCCGGCAGATCGTGTCGCCAATGGCGGCCCCCCGGCCATGGCCGATATGGAGCGGTCCGGTCGGGTTGGCGCTCACAAACTCCACCTGTACCTTCTTCCCCTGACCTACATTGGAACGTCCGAAATCCGCCCCTTGCTCTTCAATCAGGGAAAGGGTCCACTTCCAGGCGGCATCCTTCAAAAAAAAGTTGATGAATCCGGGTCCGGCAATCTCAACGCGCTCCAGGATGTCGTCTCCATCGGGAAGATGGGCGACCAGCGTCTCGGCAATCACGCGGGGCGCCTGCTTTTGGTACCGGGAGAGAGCCAATGCCACGTTGACGGCAAAATCGCCATGTCCTTCCTGGGCTGGAACTTCAACCACAAAGGGAGGAATTTCACCCGACATCAGGGAGTTGTCGGCGAAACAGGCGACAATGGCCTGAGCGACAAGCCGGCGGACCTGCTCTTTCATGGCTTATTCCCCTCGTCCCGCGGTGGGTCAGGCTCTTTCAACGTCAGGTCCCGACAGAAATCGGGGCAGTGGGCGCCGCCGTCAGGCACACAGAACTTCTTGGCGCAATTTTCCCGCCAGGCACAGATGGCGCAGAACTGTCTGCCGCTTAAACTGCTCATCGGATATCTCCTTGATGCGAATTGCCATTCAGTCGGATGAACGTTAAATGAAGCTATCATACCAGAAGGCGCCGTTTCTGTCGATACGGCATTGCATCCCGAACTATGTATTTTATTATAAAACTCTCTTGACAACCGGAAGTTCTTTGGTCATCATCCCATCCCTGTAAGAGAGAATTGCGAGACTCAATGCGCGAGTCCTTGGTCTCTATCCGTGGTAACCCCTATCGGAGGCGCATCGTAATGACCTATATGCGGAGATTGCATCATCGGATCACGAACGCTCTCACTACCCAGGGAATCAAGAATAAGCTGATAGCCATTTTTGTGGTTATCAAAGTCTTGCCGGTCATCCTCCTGGCATGGACGGCCTGGGACCAGGTCATGAGCCTTGGTTCAGCCATCGAGAATCACGCGGTGGCGGTGATGACCGCGACGCGCGATAAAATCAAGGATATCGGCGATATTGCCCTGAAGAACTCGGTTGCCGCCCTGGACCGACGGTCCCGTGACTCCATTGAGCAGATGACCACCGATACGGCCCGTGAAGTCGCGAATTTTCTTTATGATCGTGACTATGACATCAACTATGCCGCGACCTTGACGCCGGATGAAAACGAATACCGCACGTTTCTGGCGAAGCATTATCGTTCGGTTGTCGAGCACGAGCCATATCAACTCGATCCCAAGGGAGAGCGCTGGGTACCGGTCGGACAGCGGGGCCGGAACGAGCCGGATGTAACGCCAACGGTCAAGGAGAATGAGAAAGAGTGGCACTACCGACCGGCGGATCGGCTCGGGAAGACGGTGGAACGGCCTCTCTATCTGGAGATGACCTTTATCGATCTCAATGGGAACGAGAAAATCAAGGTTACGACGTCCAAACTCCTCCCGACGGAACCGCGGAATGTCTCGCGTCGGGAAAACACCTATTGCCGGGCCGAGAGCTACTTCAGCGAGCTGCGGCGGCTCAAACCTGGTCAGATTGCTGTGTCCGAGGTGATCGGTCCCTATGTAGGAACGCCGCTCATCGGCATGTATACACCGAAACGGGCCAAGGAGAAAGGTATCCCCTTTGCCCCGGAAGAGGCCGGGTACGCGGGCAAGGAGAATCCGGTGGGGAAACAGTTCCGGGGGCTGATCCGCTGGGGGATACCGGTGCTGAAGGGAGGAAAGATCACCGGCTACGTGACCCTGGCCCTGGACCATCGGCATCTTAAGGAGTTCACCGACCATCTGTCGCCGACCGAGGAACGGTTTACCGCCATACCCGACGCCTCCAGCGGCAATTATGCCTTCATCTGGGATTACAAGGGGCGCTCCATTGTCCATCCCCGGGACCATTCCATTGTCGGCTACGACCCGGCAACCGGCGAGCCCGCTGTCCCCTGGATGGATACCGAACTTTACCGCGCCTGGAAAGAGAGCGGTCTTCCGATTCAGACCTTTCTGGCGCGGCAACCCTCCTTTCAGAAGCCGTCACTTGCCAAGAAGCCGGCGCCGGAATTGACCAAGGCCGGCCTGGTCGGGTTGGACGGACGGTATCTCAATTTTGCCCCCCAGTGCGCCGGCTGGCATGACCTCACCAGCCGCGGCGGCTCAGGCTCCTTTGTCATCTTCTGGAGCGGGCTCTGGAAGTTGACCACCGCCGCCTCGATTCCGTACTACACAGGGCGCTACGGCGACCATCCTCGTGGGTTCGGGTATGTCACCATCGGCGCCAATGTGGATGAATTCCATCTCCCCGCCACCGAGACCGCCAAGACCATCAGCCGGCTGATCGCCGGCTATACCACTGATATCGACCATAAACAGCGGGCAATACGCAAACTCATCAGTACCAGCATTGGCGCTACCACCACGCATCTCGCCATGATGACCCTGGTCATGCTGATACTGGTTATCATTATCGCTGTCTGGCTGGCCGGACTCCTCACCCGGCGGATCACGGCCATGATTTCCGGTATCCGCACCTTTCAGGAGGGTAATCTCAGCGCTCGCCTGATGGTAACGTCACGGGATGAGATGGGCGATCTGGCCAATGCGTTCAACGACATGGCCGGGGCGCTGCAGTATCGGGAAGAGGCGCTGCGAAAGAGTGAAGAAAAGTACCGGAGGCTGGTGGAACAGGCCCACGAAGGGGTCGTGGTCCTGGACCAAGAGGGGATAATTACCTTTACCAACCCGCACTTGGCGGAGATTATCGGCCATACGGACGAAGAGTTGATTGGAAAAGATTACATATCACTCATAGATTTTGCGTGGCGCGAACAGATCCGGGAAAAACTCAAACTGCGGCGCACGGGGGTCGCGGAGACGTATGAAACCGGATTGACCAGAAAGGACGGCCGGAACGTACTCGTCAGCGTCTCCGCGTCCCCCATGTACGACGATGCCGGCACGTTCATCGGATCCTTAGGGGTGATTATGGATATCACCGAAAGGAAGCGGGTCGAGGCGGAACTAATTCAGGCAAAAGAGGCCGCCGAGGTCGCCAACAAGGCTAAGAGCCAGTTTCTGGCCAACATGAGTCATGAACTCCGCACCCCCATGAACGGCGTCCTGGGGATGATTCAGTTGGTTCAGTACGGCGAGCTTGACGCCAAACAACAGGAATATCTCAAACTGGCCTACAACGCGGGAGACTCTCTGGTGGGGATTCTCAACGACATCCTTGACATGGCCAGGGTAGTGGAGTGCAAGCTTACCCTGATGAACGGACCGTTCCATCTCCGGAAGTGCGTTGCCGTTACGCTCAAATTGTTGGCGCCTGAAGCGGCCCGCAAGGGACTCAATCTGGTCGTCACGGTGGCGGACGACGTACCGGAAACCATGGCGGTAGATCAGGTACGCCTGCGGCAGGTGCTTACCAACCTGGTCGGCAATGCCGTCAAATTCACTGAACAGGGGTCGGTTACGGTAAACGTCACGTCGGATCCGGACGGTATCACCTTTACCATCACGGACACCGGCATAGGAATCCCCTTGGAAAAACAGGGTCTCCTCTTCAAACCGTTCAGTCAGGTAGACGGATCCAATACCCGCCGGTACGGCGGAACCGGTCTGGGACTGGCCATCTGCCGGGAAATCGCGACGCTTATGGGAGGCGCCATTACGTTTACAAGCGTCGAGGGGGAGGGGAGCACCTTCACGTTCAGCCTCCCCTTGGGTAAGTCGCCGACGACGCAAGCGTCTTCCTCGTAGGGGCGTTTCGCAAAACGCCCCTACTTCAATGGTGAGAGGAGCTGTGGGGAGGAATGATCGAGGTTTTTTGTGTCGAGATTGCCTTGGGAGAAAACTGGTAAATTATTTCATTAGGCCGCACCAGACCAAACTCTTTCCGAGCGATGCTTTCCAGATACCGTCGATCACTCTTCAGCGCCTCAATCTCCTGTTTGAGTCGTGCATTTTCCGCTTGTATCCGGGTAGCCTTCCTCTGGATCTCTTCTTTTTCCTCGGTCATCTGATGGATACGCAGGACTCCCCGTTCACCGAAGACGGTGAAAAAGAGGATAAAGAGCATGATGGCGGCGGGAACGATGTAGAAGCGTCTGCTCATAAACCCTGCTTTTATTTAGTCAATCAAGGCGCCGATATTACCCCATCTAACCTGGGAATGCTCGTCATCCCAAGACCAGTACTTGATAAAGGCCAAACCTTTGATCTTGTCGCTCTTGACAAAGCCCCAGAAGCGGCTGTCGTAGGAACGGTCCCGGTTATCTCCCATCACGAAGCAGGCGCCGGATGGCACCGCGACCGGCCCCATGTTGTCACGGGGGTTTTGCTCCCTGGGAAAGAGATCCTTTTCCTTGTGGACCTCGTGGGGATTATCGTAGGGCTGACCGTTGACGTAGACCTTCTTCTCCTTCACCTCCACGGTATCGCCGGGAGTCCCGATCACTCTCGTAATAATAATCTTGCTCGTATTCTCCGGGTATTCGAAAACAACCACATCCCCCTGTCGTGGGGCGCGTTTCGTAAAGGTAAACGTTTCAACCAGAATGAAGTCACCGTTTTCAATGGTGTCCTGCATCATCCCGGATTGTATTGAGTAAGACTGTACGTATACTATTTTTACGATTAATGTAATGCTTAATAATGCTATTACTAAAACTGCAGGGATGTACGATTTTGCAAAATTCATTGTATTAATCAACAATGCGTCCTATGCTTTTCCATCTTACCGTATTATTTTCGCTATTCCAAGACCAGTACTTGATAAAAGCCATCCCTTTTATGTACTCTTTATTTACAAATCCCCAGAATCTGCTGTCATAGGATCTGTCCCTGTTGTCACCCATGACAAAATAGACATTGTCCGGAACTGTTATCGGACCGAAAGTATCTCTGCGGCATGGATCGTCGCCGGGGAGATCGGATGCGCCTGCTTCCGGTAAGCATGGTGGATACTCGTAGGACTCTTTATGCACTTCGTGAGGATTCGCGTAAAGTTTGCCGTTAACATATACTTTCTTGTTCTTTACCTGAACCGTATCTCCCGGGGTTCCGACGATACGCTTAATAAAATCTTTTTTATTGAAGAAGCTGATCTGATTGTTCTCGGCATCCCTTGGAAACATGAAGACGACGACATCTCCACGCTTAGGGTCTCTCAGTGAAAAAAATCTCTTGCTGATGAAGGGGACCTGCATCCCGTAGATGAATTTGTTGACGAGGATATGGTCGCCGATGGCAAGGGTGTCCTCCATGGAACCGGAAGGAATCTTGAACGCCTGGACTACCAACGTCCGGATGATAAGCGCCAGGATAACGGCAACAATGATCGACTCGACATACTCTCTGACGATATGTTTTTTTTTCGGCTGATCGGGCGCGACAGGCGTCGCCGTCGTTTCTCCCGAGGTTACGGTCTCTTTGGCCATGAAGGAAATCCTTAAGGAACAGGTTGAGGTTGCGGTTGAAATTGAGGCTGAGGTTATTATCTCGACCTCGACCTTGTTCTAATCTTCCACTTTAAGTATCGCCAGGAACGCCTCCTGCGGCAGTTCCACGTTCCCCACGTTCTTCATCCGTTTTTTGCCTTCCTTCTGTTTTTCCAGAAGTTTTCGCTTCCGGGAGATATCGCCGCCATAGCACTTGGCAAGTACGTCCTTCCGGAGCGCCTTTACCGTCTCCCTGGCGATGACCTTGGCGCCGATGGCGGCCTGGATGGCCACCTCGAACATCTGACGAGGAATCAGCTCTTTCATCTTGGCGGCCAGCTCTCGTCCCCGGTAATAGGCTTTATCCCGGTGAATGATGAGAGAGAGGGCATCCACACTCTCACCGTTGATGAGGATATCGAGCCGGATCAGGTCGCTCCGGCGGTAGTCCAGGTGCTCGTAATCCAGCGAAGCATACCCTTTGGTCAGCGACTTGAGTCGATCATAGAAATCAAGAACCACTTCGTTGAGCGGCAGTTCGTAGATGATCATGACCCGCGTGGGGGTAAGGTACTTGATCTCGCGCTGAACACCCCGTTTCTCCTCGCACAGGGCCAGTACTCCGCCGACAAATTCGTTGGGAACGTGGATGGAGGCAAGAATAAACGGCTCCTCAACGTAGTCGATCACCCCCGGCGAAGGAAGCTGGGTGGCGCTATCGATGGTAATCAGTTCAGTACTGGTCTTATGCACCTTGTAGACCACCGTCGGGGCAGTGGTGATCAGATCCAGATTGAATTCCCGCTCCAGCCGCTCCTGAATGATCTCCATGTGGAGGAGCCCCAGAAAGCCGCAACGGAAGCCGAAGCCCAGGGCCACGGAGGTCTCCGGTTCGTAGGAGAATGAGTAGTCGTTGAGTTTCAGCTTGGCCAGGGCGTCGCGAAGTTGCTCATACTGGGCCGGGTCAATGGGGTAGAGCCCCGAGAAGACCATCGGCTTGACCTCCTTGAACCCGGCCAGCGGCGCTTCACACGGTTTGTGAAAGAGGGTTACGGTATCGCCGACCTTGGCGTCCGCGACATCCTTGATCCCGGCGATGACGAACCCGACCTCGCCGGCGGAGAGTTCGCTTTTTTCCACCATGACCGGGGCAAAGACCCCCACCTTGAGCGCCTCGTGGCTTTTCCGGTTGGACATGAGGAGGAGCTTGTCCCCCTTCTTCAGGGAGCCGTCAATGATCCGTACCAGGATGATGACCCCTTGATACTGGTCGTACCAGGAGTCAAAGAGGAGCGCCTTGAGCGGTTGGGCCGGGTCTCCCAGCGGAGGCGGGATCTTCCTGACGATCTGCTCCAGGATTTCCCGGATACCGATCCCGGCCTTGGCCGAGGCCAGGACCGCGTCGTGGGCGTCGATGCCGATGATTTCCTCGATTTCGTGCCGCACCCGTTCCGGTTCCGCTGCGGGGAGGTCAATCTTGTTGAGTACCGGAAAAACTTCGAGGTTGTTGTCCAAGGCCAGATAGACGTTGGCAAGGGTCTGGGCCTCCACCCCCTGGGAGGCGTCCACCACAAGGAGCCCCCCCTCGCAGGCGGAGAGCGACCGGGAAACCTCGTAGGTAAAGTCCACGTGACCGGGGGTGTCGATGAGATTGAGGACATATTCATGGCCGTCGTCGGCCAGATAGTTCAGCCGGACCGTCTGGGCCTTGATGGTGATGCCGCGCTCCCGCTCCAGGTCCATCTTGTCGAGAAACTGATCCTGCTTTTCCCGATCGGAGAGTGCGCCGGTATACTCCAGAAGCCGGTCCGCCAAGGTGGACTTGCCGTGGTCGATGTGAGCAATGATGGAAAAATTGCGAATGCTCCGGATATGCGTTGCAGCCATGTTCACCTTGTCCTGCTGGAGATTAACCGTGGAAGGATAGCCGAATCACAGCGGATTGTAAAGAATTTTCGGCAGATATTGTATACTATGCTCTCCCCATCAACCACCTTGGAAAGCTTGGTCAATTTGACCCATATTATTTTGGACATTACGCGCCCACCGGCATTCAGCGCGGCAATCAGGATACCCACGGGTATCTACATTGTTCCGCACCCTACGCACGCGCTGCCATGGCCCGGCACAATCACCTCCAGCCGGGCTCCCTGGATTCCCGCGTTCGCGGGAATGACAGTCATGGAGAAAGTCAGTACACCCGGAGAGAGCTATAGACTGTTTAATTTGACGAGACGATGTAGCTGACTCGATCTACAGCTTTTTATTGACGCTATGTGTACTGATGTGTATATTTCTGCCA
>Ga0194037_1003287_pt1 | contig 10101 bp, 10 predicted proteins | sample JunL306m_MetaG_FD_148653 | JGI IMG/M metagenome (GOLD analysis project Ga0194037, IMG submission 148653) | Anoxic zone freshwater microbial communities from boreal shield lake in IISD Experimental Lakes Area, Ontario, Canada - Jun2016-L304-6m | ecosystem: Environmental > Aquatic > Freshwater >...
TGAATTTTTAGTGAATAACACAGCCCCCGAATTAGTCTTAGAAAAATTACAAGCAGCTTATACGGCTTCTTATATAATAGAGAAAAAATAACACTACCACTAATACTACTACTAATACTACTACTACATCTACATTGTTAAATCATGAATAGTTCAAAAGAAACACATATCTTATATGTCGGCTCTTATACTGAAATAGTTGCTGGAGATTTCGGCGGCCATGGTAAAGGTATTTCATGCTACGAATTTGATGCAGAGAAGGGTGAATTGAAATTATTAAATAATCAATTTCAGATAAACCCAAGTTATTTATCTATTACTAGTATAATGCATAGTAGTAACATTGAACAGGGAACTACATCGTCTAAGTATTTATTTTCAGTTTCAGAGATTCTTGCTTCAAAAAAACCAGTAATTCATACTTATACCATTAATGATAATTATTCACTTAGTTTAATAGATACCAAAACTATTGAAGGTGGCTGCCCTTGTCATATACATTATTTTAAAAACAAAGAAGGCCAAGGCTTTACTGCAACTGCTTGTTATGAAACAGGTAATTTGGTTATACATACTATTAACGTTGAAAAAATAGATAATACTATAAATTATACTATAAATAAGAAAATTAATGTTGAGTCTATAACTGATATAAATAATGTTGAACCAATTAACATTTATCATAAGGGCTCTAGCCAACATCCAAGTAGACAAACTCAAGCCCATGCGCATTGCGCTTTTTTTGATATACAGTCGAATAAATTATTAGTCTGCGATTTAGGGCTTGATCAAGTTAGAGTATATAGCGTTCAAAAAACTATAGACCATAAGACTAATATTAAAACTGAAAATAATATTGGATTTGATGCTGTGGAGCAGCAAATTATTTCTTTACCTGCAGGATCTGGGCCTCGCCATATTTGTTTTGATGAAAATTATGCTTATGGTTTTATTATTAATGAACTTACAGGGTCGTTAACTATTATAAAACATAGTGCTGAAAAAAATGAATATGAGATAAAGGGAACTTACTATACAAAGGGGCAATTAAGCGAGTCATTAAATGAGTCAGTGAACGCTTCTACAAGTATAGACACTGACTTAGGCGCAGCCGCCATTCGAGTATCGGCAGACGGTAAGTTTATTTATACTTCCATGAGATCAGACAATACGATTCGTTTATTTGCATTTGACCCAATTGCTGAAAGCCTAAGCTATATCGCTTCTTACCCAACGGAAGGCCTCACGCCTAGGGATTTTACTTTAGATGCCACAGGTAAATGGCTATTAGTGGCTCATCAAGATTCAGATACAATAAGCATATTTAACGTAAATTCATACAACGGAACGCTTAGCTTTCATAAAACAGTCAACGATATAGAGTCGCCTGTTTGTTTAGCCTGGCTACCATAGTAAAATGATAATAAATGCAAACTAAAAAATCAAATCAGGATTGTAGCGTAACCGACGACTGGAGTTTAAAAGGCATGAAAGTAGTGTATTTAGAAAATGCTTTTTTACGCATTGGTATTTTAGCCGATCGCGGTTCAGATATTTTTGAATTTAAATACAAACCCTTAGACCTTGATTTTTTATTAAGATTAGATAAAGGCATACAAAACCCTGCACAAGTATTTTCACAAATGCGCGATACGCATAACCAGTCTGAGGATTATTATTATGGCGGATGGCAGGAAATACTGCCTAATAGCCCTTCTTTTAATTATAGAGGCGCTTCTTTAGGTTTGCATGGAGAGGTTTCTTTAATTCCTTGGAAATATGCGATAGTTAAAAATACTGCAGAGGAAGTAGCTGTTAAATTTTGGACAAGGCCTTTAAGAATGCCTTTGTTAATTGAAAAAACTTTGAGCTTGGAGAAAAATTCAGCTCAATTAAAAATTACGGAACAACTTACTAATGAAAGCGGAACTCAACTAGATATTATGTGGGGTCATCATATTGCATTTGGCCTTCCATTTTTAAATGAGGGTGCTAGCATTGATACCAACGCAAAAACCATGGAAGTGCATGATGATATTGTTGCACCAAGAAGATATAAAGCGGGTAAAACTTATAATTGGCCTCAAGCAGAAGACCCTACTGGTAAAGCATTTGATGCATCTGTGATTCCCGATACCTCCGCGCCTGCTTATCGTGACCTTTCTTTTTTAAGTAATTTCGATACTACTACCAATAAAGCCCATTATACCATTACCAATGCCCAACAAAAAGTAGGCTTTAAGGTAAATTGGGATGCGAGTCTATTTAAATGTTTATGGTTATGGCAGGAAAGAAATGCTAGTCAAGATTTTCCTTGGTGGGGCAAATGTTATACCGTGGCATTGGAGCCTTGGACTTCTAAATACACCAATGAGCCCGATAAAGCAATTCAAAACGGGGAATGGTTAAGCATTAAAGCCGGAGAGGTAATAAATACAAGCCTTTCAGCAGAGGCTTTTCAAACAAAGTAGATACATATTAAGGCACTCAATAGCTTCCTTAGTTCATAAGAATTAGTTAATATTTTTTGGCCTTTAACTGTTGTAAAGGGTGAAAATATTTAAATGGTTCTGTCTTTAAACTTATTGATCATTTTAAGCTCTAATTTGAATGTACATAAAAGCCAATACCATGAAACGTTCTTTCCAAATTATTTCAATCTGTTTTTTATTATCTAATTGTAGCCCCAAAGAATATCCTCTTGGAAATTTTCAGTCTAGCCCAGTAGTGGCTGATGGAAGTATAAGCGATTGGAGCTTACCTCTAAGATTTGGAACGGAAGATGGCTCCATGGAATATAATATTACCAATGACAATCAAAATATTTATATAAGTGTTGCGACTAATAATCAAGCTACTCAAATGAGAATATTAAGAGCAGGTATTAATATTTATATTGATACCAAAGGAAAATCGGATAAGTCAATGGGTGTTTTATTTCCAGTAAGAGCAGATAATTTAAATAATAATTACGCACCCAATCCTGCTGCTAAAGAAGATAATCAAAATTTTACTAGAGGAAATAACAGAAGAAATAACCTAACTGGAGAAACTGGGTCTAATGCTGCCAACCAAAAGAAAAAATTATTAATGGACAATAATATTTTTAAAACTTTTGGTTTTATTAACATGGAAAATAATATTTACGATTTGTTTGATAGTACTGCTATTAAAATGGGTGTGAATTATGATCAATTAAATAATTTAGTAATTGAATGTGTTATACCCATTAAAAATATTACCAATAAAAATTTTACTGCATCGAATGCACCAAGTATTAGTGTGGGTATTGTTTTAAATAATATAAACATGAATAGAGGAGCTACTGCAATGGGAGCTGGAGGAAGAACTGGTGGCATGGAAGGTGGTGGTGGTATGGGTGGTGGAAGAGGTGGTATGGGTGGAGGCATGGGCGGTGGTATGCGAGGCGGCGGCGGAATGGGTGGCGGCAGAGGTGGTGGTGGAATGCGTGGCGGAGCTGGAATGGGCGGACAGTCAATGGGTGGAGACAGATTAGGATTAAATAAAGAGGTAGCCAATTGGTATAAATTTAAATTAGCCTATAAATAGTAGCGTTTAAATACATTGCCTATTTCTCTACAATATCATTTAAATTGTGGTAACTAATTATACGAACCTTATTTAATTGATTCTTATGAAAAGAAGCCCCTATATTGTTTTTCTTATTCTGCTAACATTCTTTGTTATTTCTTTTTTGACCAATATTATGGGGCCTTTAATCCCTGATTTAATCAAAGGCTTTAGTTTAAGTTTAACCTTGGTGGCTTTATTGCCCTTTGCTTTTTTTATTGCGTATGGCGTCATGTCTATTCCTTCAGGAATGATGATTGAAAAGTACAAGGAGAAAAAAGTAATGATAAGCGCCTTCGTAGTGGCCTTTATAGGCTCACTTATTTTAGCTTTATTCCCTAATTATTTATCTGCAGTAGGTTCATTGTTTTTAATTGGTTGTGGTATGGCTATGCTACAAGTGGTTATTAACCCTTTATTACGTACTTCTGGTGGTGAAGAAAATTTTGCTTTTTACTCAGTGCTAGCACAACTTATATTTGGATTTGCTTCTTTTGTAAGCCCCTTAGTGTATTCGAAGTTAGCATTTGCAATGGGCCATGATAATAAAGAAAGCTCTTTGCTTACTTATTTATATACACTAGTACCCCCTCAATTACCTTGGATATCACTTTACTTTTTATTTGTAGTAATTTGTTTTTTCATGATTGTGGTTATTACTGTATCCAAATTTCCAGCAGTTGAATTAAAGCAAGATGAAAAGGCTGGTGCTTTAGCAAAACATATAACCCTACTTAAAAATAAGCAAGTGGTTCTATATTTTATTGCAATGATTTGTTATGTAGGTTCTGAACAAGGTGTAGCGAATTGGATTTCACAATTTCTTTTGAGTTACCACGGATTGGATCCGCAAAAAATTGGCGCTGAAACAGTTGCATACTTTTGGGGTTTGATGACAGCCGGTGGTGTGCTAGGTTTACTACTATTAAAAATTATGGATAGCCGTATTGTACTCATTACATTTACAGGGTTGGCTATTATTAGTTTACTACTTGCATTATTTGGAACTTCTTCCATGGCCTTAATAGCCTTTCCTATGGTAGGATTTTTTGCATCGGTTCTATATCCCATAATTTTTTCTTTGGCCTTAAACTCTGTAAGTGAACACCATGGCTCTTTTTCGGGTATTATGGTTACAGGCATTATTGGAGGCGCTATTGTGCCATTAATTATAGGTTGGCTAGGAGATAACTATGGCTTACGACTAGGCATGTGCTTTTTATTTCTAACACTTGGCTTTATATTTAGTATTGGATTCTGGGCTAAACCTATTATTACCAATAAGACAATTTCCTTATTTAAAAAGAAAGAGGACAGTATTGCATAAATTATTTTATGAGTGAAACAAAAGTTATAGGCATTGATTTAGGGGCTACCAATATACGTGCAGGTATAGTACAAGAGGGCAGTATACATACTATTCAAAGCAAACGCATTAAAAGTGCAGGTACAGTAGAAGAAGTATTGGCCGACTTTTATTTATTAATTGATGCGCTATTAGATAAAGAAGTGGTAGCTATCGGAATAGGTGTTCCAAGTGTGGTAGACTTAGTAAAAGGTATTGTATATGATGTGCAACATATTCCTTCTTGGAAAGAAGTACCCTTAAAAGAAATTTTAGAAACTAAGTATAAAATTCCTGTATTTGTAAACAACGATGCGAACTGTTTTGCCTTGGGTGAATTTCATTTTGGAAAGGGCAGGGGTAAGTCAGAAATGATAGGACTTACTATTGGCACAGGTTTGGGGGCAGGCGCTATTGTCAATAAACATTTATTTGCAGGCCCTAATTGTGGGGTAGGTGAGTTTGGAATGGTAGATTACTTAGAGCATAATTATGAATACTATGCAAGTGGCCAATATTTTTCTCATATCTATAATTTAAATGGGGAAGAAGTTTTTGAACGTGCTAAAGTAGGAGATAAACAAGCCCAACAGTATTATGCAGAAATGGGCACACATTTAGGCAATGCCATAAAATTAATAATGTATACTTTCGATGCTTCTTATATTGTACTTGGAGGATCGGTAAGACATGCCTATACCTATTTTGAAAAAAATATGTGGGCGCGCATAAACACATTTGCCTATGGGCATTCTATTACTGATTTAAAAATAGAATTATCTGATTTAGAGAATGCAGGAATTTTAGGAGCCGCTGGTTTATACTATGACCAGTTGTAACTATTTATAAAACCTATTATTGCTTATAAAATTTATTTTTAGAGATTTTCCCCTTTAATAATTAAATTAATAATGATTGTATATTTCTATAATAATTTATATATTATTTTAATGCTGCTGCAGCGGCTTCGTCTAAGTAAATACTACAATTAGGATGGTTCCTTAATAAGCTTGCTGGTACTGCTTCTGAGATAGGCCCTTCCATAACTTCTTTTACTATTGCTGCTTTCTTAGCGCCACTTACCACAAGCACAATATGCTTGGCATCCATTAAAGTATCTATACCTAAAGTAATTCCTTTATCAAGTGGCTGGGGCTTTTTAAAATATTTTTGTCCTACTTCAACAGTTAAAGGGTCAAGATTAATTATATGAGATCTTGTTTGTATAGATGTATTCGGTTCATTCATTCCAATATGTCCGTTCATACCTAAACCTAAAATGGCAATTTCAATACCATTATGTTCTTTGATATGAGCTTCTGTAATTTTGCATTCATCTTCTAAATCGGAGGCTGCTCCATCAAAAAAACATATACGATTTGCAGGAATTGCTAAAGGAGTAAACAGTTCTCTATTCAAATGATATCGACAACTTCCTTCGTCATCTCCATTGAGTCCTACCCATTCATCTAAACCTAAAAATGACCAACTATCAATATTAATTTTATTAGAGCCTACACCCTTAACAATATTCTTATAAATACCAGAAGGAGAATCGCCAGAAGCCACGCATATTAAGGGTTTTGAAGCAGCCTGCATTATGGCAACAATATCTTCAAATGCCTTTACAGACATGGCTTCATAGTTATTTGAAATTATTATTTTCATGAATTTATAAAATCTTATAATGTTTAGTAATTAACGTTTAGTAATTAAATTTTAGTAATTATAATTTCAATTCGCCCCAACCTTTTCTGTATTCTCTTTTAATAAATTGATTCGCTGCTTCAAAATTAGTGACACGCATATTCTCACCATCCCATTTCAAGGCCTTGTACCTTCCAGAAAATTTATATCCTTCCATATTGCCATATACAGGGTCTACTTTTTTTATTTTTTCACGAATATTAAAACTGCGTAATAATAAATTACCTAATAAAACTGTTTCTGTTAAAGGCCCTGCATAGCCAACAAAAGGAGAGTCTACTTCCATATTGCCATAGCCTGCAATACTTGCATCTACCCATTGCCACCAATGTCCATCCATATCGCCTTTTACTCTTGCGTATTTTTTGGGAATATTAATATCCTTGTTTAAACTAAGTGGTAATAATCTTGGATGACTGCCACCCCAACCACAGGCTACTTTTCCTTTTGTACCTATAAATAAGGTAGCGCCTTCAAAATCATTTTCTCCTGGAAAGTCTCCTAGAGCGTCATTAAAATTTAAATCGGGGTCTAGTTCATTCACACGCTCTGGTGTAATGCCTCCATCCATCCAAAATAAATCTAAGTCCTTGCCACTTTTTTGCTTGAACTTAAATTTTAATGAACTTGATACTGGACCACTCTCAGGATACACGCCTTCTTTAAATATACCACTGTACACCGTACTTGCACTTCCAGATATTTCTGTTGGATAACCTAATTCTAATAATTTAAAGGGAGGTCCCATTATATGACAACCCATATCACCTAAAGCGCCTGTTCCGAACTCCCACCAACCTCTCCAATTAAATGGTACAAGGTTTTCTATATAATTTGTTTTCTGCGCAGTGCCCAACCATAAATCCCAATTTAATTCTTTAGGAATAGGAGGGGTAGACTTTGGCCATGATATTCCTTGTGGCCAAACGGGTCGGTCGGTCCAACAATATACTTTTTCAATATCACCAATTAATCCTGCTTCAAACCATTCACGCATGGTACGCATACCATCGCAAGAAGCGCCCTGGTCGCCCATTTGAGTGACTACCTTGTATTTATCTGCAGCTTGCGTTAATATTCTGGCTTCATAAATATCATGGGTTAAAGGCTTCTGTAAATACAAATGTTTTTTTAACTGCATCGCACTTAAACCCACCAGTGCATGGTTATGATCGGGTATGGCAACAGTAACTGCATCGAAGTTTTTACTTTCTTTATCAAACATTCTCTCCAATCCTGATAAAACTTCGCTTTTGGAAATTGTTTTCTTTTAGAAGCGGCTGGCCTTTCATCTACATCACATAAAAAAGCAATATTGGTATTTTTATTAGGGGTATTGGCTAAATGTTGAATATCGTTGTCGCCTTCACCACCACAACCTATGGCTGCAATGTTTAATTTATCGCTAGGGGCAACATACCCTACACCGCCTAGAACACTTCTTGGCACGATGTAAAAGCCTGCAGTGGCGATAGCTGCTTTTTTAATAAAATCGGCGCGGCCTAGTTTATTTTTTTTCATGTATTTGAATATTATGAATGATTTCTGGTTTTAATTTTAATAATTAAGCTTCTTGTCTTTTTTTATAAGTGGTCTTACTGCTACTTCTTTAAAATACACGATATCTTCATCTCCATGATTTTGAAGTCCAATATATCCTTCATTAGGCCTGATACCCGGATAAGGTTCATAACTAAATTTACGTTCTGGAGTAGGTTGGCCCTCGGTATAGTCTGTTACTTTTTCTCCATTTAAATAAACTATAGTACGTGGGCCGTCTAAAGTAATTTCCATTGTATTCCAATCTGGTCCTGGCTTTCCTGGCTTTGACAAGGGCTTCGTAAAAGCATATAAGGTTCCTGAAATATGGTATTCGTCTTCATTAGAGGTTTCTGGATGATTATCAATTTGTACTTCATAGCCATAATAAACAGGCATCCATTCTTCCTTAGGCTCAATAGGCACTCTTATAAATACACCAGCATTACTATTAAATTTTTGCATTTTGTAAACTACTCTTATAATACAGTTGCCTAATTTACCTCCTGTCCAATATAATAAGCCCATGCCTCCTTTGCTTGCTAATAGCCCATCTTCCACAAATCTACTGCCACCGCCTACATGCTTCCAGCCTGACAAGTCTTTGCCATTAAAAAGTTGTTTCCATTGGCTAACATCTTTTAATTGAGCTCTTGAGCTGGCAGTAGTAAACAAAAAAGCTGTGGTAAACAGTAGTATGGTTAAGTAATAAGGGGCTCTAATTTTGCACTTCATTGAAATAATTTATATTATAAAATATTAGCTTGTATTATATTAATGCTGAATGATTGAAGCATACTTCAATTGAATAAGTAAGTTACAAAAAAAGCAAGTATTGAAAAAATAGAATAATGCTTATATTGTGCTGCCCCAACTATTTATTCTATTCTATGAGGTATACTTTTTATTTGTTTTTTCTACTACTATTGGGGCCATTTCTTTCAAATGCCCAAACTAAGCAAGTGCAGTATGGGCAACAGTCCTGGCTCGATTATTTAAATCAAAATAGGTATTCAAAAAAATGGGGTTCTTGGATTGATTTTCAATTAAAATTAAGCGACCAGTATTATAAATCGGTGTATGCCACTGAGACTACCTTGGGAGCTACTTATTATACCAAGAATAATTTAAAAATAGTAGGCGCCTTAACCTATGTCGATCAAATTCATACTGGTACCAATAATTATCATTTAGCAGAATTCCGCCCTTGGCAAATGGTTCAATTAAATAAAGACTTACCACATTTTAAAACACTACAGTGGCTAAGACTAGAAGAAAGGTTCAAACAGACTGCTTTAAATGATGCACCAAGTACTAATTATGATTTTACTTATAGGTTTAGATATTATTTTTTATCCAATATACCTTTAACTAAACATCATTATCAGAAGGGCAGTCTTTCTTTTGTAGCCTCTGAAGAAATTTATTTAAACTTTGGTAAAAGTATTCTTTACAATACTTTTGATCAAAACAGGCTCTCAGCTGGCTTTTACTATTATTTAAATAATGATAATATTTTTCAATTTGGTTATACCAATGTATATCAAATGTTGAATCAGAAAAATAAGTTCAATAATTTAGATGTAGTCAGACTATCTGTATTTAATAATATTGACTTCAGAAAATCTCATCACTAAATAAAGCCCGGTTAATATCATTCCCCATTTTCTTCTAATAATTTGTTTTTTCTAGACTAACTAGTTGTTAATCAATTTAATTTTGTAGCTTTTGGAGTTAAATGCCCAAATATATCTAATTTTTTCTTATAGTTTTTGACTCAACCTTAGATTCAAAACCTTTAAAATATCTTTTTGATTTATTATTTAATTTCTTTCTAAATGCTATTTGTTGCAAATGTTATAATTTTGAGCTTTCATAATGAAATCTATAATCTAATAAATTATCCAATTGAATATGCA
>Ga0194037_1003288_pt1 | contig 10101 bp, 5 predicted proteins | sample JunL306m_MetaG_FD_148653 | JGI IMG/M metagenome (GOLD analysis project Ga0194037, IMG submission 148653) | Anoxic zone freshwater microbial communities from boreal shield lake in IISD Experimental Lakes Area, Ontario, Canada - Jun2016-L304-6m | ecosystem: Environmental > Aquatic > Freshwater >...
ATACTGGCCCTTGTGGTCCTTGTACAGAAATCCATGTAGATTGCCGCCCCGATGAAGAAAGAAAGTTGGTAGATGGAAAGACTTTGGTGAACAATGACCACCCACAGGTAATCGAAATTTGGAACAATGTATTCATGCAATTCAACCGTTTGAAAGACGGTTCTTTGCAATTATTACCCGCACAACATGTAGATACGGGTATGGGCTTCGAGCGTTTAGTGAGGGTGATTCAACAAAAGACTTCTAACTATGATACAGATGTTTTTACAGGCACAATTGCCGTCATCGAACAGATTACAGGCAAACAATATGACTTTGGAGATAGCAAACAAGCGATTGCTTTCCGTGTTTTAGCCGATCATATTCGTGCAATCTCTTTCACAATTGCCGATGGACAATTGCCTAGCAATAATGGTGCAGGCTACGTTATCCGTCGTATTCTTCGTAGAGCCGTTCGTTATTATTATTCTTATTTGGATTATAAACAACCGCTATTATTTCAATTACTGCCAACCTTAGCAAAACAATTCGAAACAGTTTTCCCTGAATTAACGAGTCAATTAGACTTTGTAGGAAAGGTGGTCAAGGAAGAAGAAGATGCGTTTTTGAGAACAGTTGATAAAGGACTTTCCATGTTAAACGAGGCAACTGCTGATATTTCTGGAGAGGAAGCATTCAAACTATATGACACGTTTGGTTTCCCATTAGACTTAACCATTTTAGTGGCTTCTGAAAAAGGATTAAAAGTTGACGAAGCTGGTTTTGCTGTTGAAATGCAGAAACAAAAGACCCGTTCTCGTGCCGCAGCAGTTGTTGATACTGAAGATTGGATTAACCTGCAAGAAAATGCTACCTCAAGATTTGTAGGTTACAATAATTTGGATGCCGTTACGAATGTCATTAAATATAGAAAAGTAAAGGCAAAGGGTAAGGAAGGATTTCAGATTGTGTTAGCAGAAACTCCCTTTTATGCAGAAAGTGGAGGTCAGGTTGGTGATAAGGGGACACTGAATTTCGATGGTGAACATATCATTGTCAATGATACTAAGAAAGAAAATAACCTAACCATTCATTTTACGGAAGTATTGCCTGAAAATATTGATGCCCCTGTTGCAGCAAAGGTTTATTCCCACTTGAGGGCGGCAACTTCTATTCATCATAGTGCAACCCACCTTTTACATGCTGCACTACGTTCTGTTTTAGGCACTCATGTGGCACAAAAAGGCAGTTTGGTAAATGAGGAGCAACTCCGTTTTGACTTCTCTCATTTTGCAAAAGTTACTGATGAAGAAATTGACAATATTGAGGCAATTGTAAACGATAAGATTCGAGAGAATGTACCTGTTGTCATCAAGGAAATGAATAAGGATGAGGCAGTCAAGTTAGGTGCAATGGCTTTGTTTGGAGAAAAGTATGGAGATGTGGTTCGTGTAGTCATCATGGATGCCAATTATTCGATAGAACTTTGTGGAGGAACGCATGTTGGATATACAGGAGAATTAGGTTCATTCAGAATAAAACACGAGACAGCCGTAGCAGCAGGTGTACGTCGGATAGAAGCGGTTAGTGGTGCAGTTGCTGAAGCTTTAGCAAAGGAAGAATCCACTATTTTAAGTACCTTGAAGAGTACCTTAAAGAATCCTAAGGATATTGTAAAGGCTTTGGAAAATCTATTAGCAGAAAATAATGAGCTTCGCAAAAAGATAGAAAGCTTTGAAGCAAAGCAATTGACAATCACTAAAAAAGAGTTAGCTCAAACTGTTCAAACAATCAATGGCATTTCTTTCATCGGTAGTACAGTAGAAGTAAGTAATGTTGATTCTTTAAAGAAATTAGCTAACGACCTGAAAGCAGATATTAATAATTTGGTAGTGGTATTGACAGCAAGTATTGATGGAAAAGCAGCAGTTGCAGTGGGTATTGATGAAGCAATCAATTCGAGTAAGGGATTAGATGCACAAAAGATAATTAAGGAAATAGTTGCTCCAATTATCAAAGGAGGTGGCGGAGGTCAAAAACTATTAGCCACAGCCGGCGGACAAGATTCAAGCAATCTTTCAAGTATCATCGAGAAAGTAAAAGGATTATTGTCTTAAAGGATTGAATAATTAAGAATAGGTGACAAGTAAGTTTTTCGCTTATCGAGACTCGAATCTTAATAAGCGGAAGACTTATTTACACTCACCTCATAATTTTTTAAAGTGTATTACTCTTGCCATTTGCAAGATGACCGAAAGAACGATTAGTCCAAATCCAAAATAAAAGCTGATGCCTAATTCTTTATTTTCCTTATATACAGCAAAAGCTAAAATTATTCCATAAACAGGTTCAAGATTTAAGGTTAGGTTTTGTGTAAATGCTGACATGTGCTTAAGTGCCTGCAAGGATAAATCCATAGCTAATACTGTACATAACCATGACATAAGAACTAACCAACACCAATCTTGTGTAGTTGGAAATAGATAATTAGAAGGAAAATAATGCAGATAAGTAGGCATGAATGCTGTCAAAACAACGAATCCTCCTAATAATTCATAGAACATCAATGTTTTAGATTTAATACTCGGCTTGTCATTCGTTAATATTTGCTTGTTTAATACGCTAAAAATAACACTCAATAAAGTGGCAATCAGGGCAATGATAATTCCCTTTTGGTATCGGGTATCGAAATGAAATATCAAGCATATTCCTGCTATTCCTAATAGACTCAGCAGAACTTCTTGTATTTGAGGAGTGCGCTTATGTAATAAGGGTTCTAATAAAGCTGTAAATAATCCAGCTGAAGAAAGACAAGTGAGGCAAATAGATACGTTTGAGGCTTTGATACTTCCGTAAAAGCAAACCCAATGTAAAGCGATAATCGCTCCCACTCCAAACAATTTAAGTATCAATTTTTTGGATAGAAGTTCCAACTCACCTTGTTGCCACAAAAGAATAAATAAGGTAATAATGGTAATCAGTAAACGATACCAAACAAGTAACCCTTCATTTAAATGAATTAATCGACCTAACACGCCTGTAAATCCCCACAAGAAAACAGCAGTATGGAGTTTTATCAGTGAAGAACGCATGAATAATTATGAGATGTGAATGATGAAATATAAGTTCTGAAGAAGATGAATGAGATTCCTAAATATTTAATAATCTAACATATTGAAATTCTTGAATTGAAGAAGGACTCATCACTAATCAATAAAACTGAACACTCACTTATTTGCTTTTACTTTCTTACTGTATTTTTTGGTCAGACTTAAGAACTGTATTTTCAAAACGCCTAATACACCTTCTTTGATGATGCCCTTGCTCATTTTACTAATACCTATTTGTCTGTCGATGAAAGTAATTGGAACCTCTTTCATTTTAAAGCCTAGCTTCCAACAAGCAAATTTCATCTCAATTTGAAATGCATATCCTACAAAATGAATTGCATCTAAATTGATGGCGTCTAATACTTTCCTAGAGTAGCACATAAAGCCCGCAGTAGGGTCGTTTACAGGCATCCAAGTAACAAATTTTGTGAATAGGGCACCTCCTCTTGAGTAAAAATGCCTATCGAAAGGCCAATTCTCTATCTTTCCTCCTTCCACATATCGACTTCCTATCGCAACATCTGCCCCCCCAATTTCACAGGCATTATATAAGTTTTCTAAGTCTTTCGGGTTGTGAGAAAAGTCTGCATCCATCTCGAAAATGTAGTCATAACCTTTTGCTAATCCCCATTTAAATCCGTGAATGTAAGCAGTGCCAAGTCCTAGTTTTCCTTTTCGTTCTTCTAAGAACAGTTTCCCAACATACTTTTCCGCTAATCCTTTTACTATAGTTGCAGTTCCATCTGGCGAACCGTCATCAATAATCAATACATGATAGTCAGCATTCAAGTCGAAAACTGCTGATATAATCTGAGAAATATTTTCTTTCTCATTGTAGGTAGGAATAATTACAATCTTATTCAAGTCTCTAAAGTATATATTAATCAAAGAATGGCAACAAGACTAATGACAAACACAACCATCAATTTGTTGCAAATACATTCTTACAATATTGTTATCTTTTTAAAATAGTTCTGTTAAGAATTTCTGTCAACTTTTGTTTTGTGTTTAATGCAAAGTCTCCTTTCATCATCCAATCATAATATTGCGGCTCTTCTTTTAGCACTTGAGAAACAGGTTTTCCTTTATGTTTCCCAAAATTAAATATCTCCACCCCTTTGTCATCTCGAACAAAGCGACGTGCAAAATCTACAATATCATCTTCACCTGTAAACTTCACAATACTTTCTAAAGTATCTCCGATATTAGGGTATCGTTCAATTTGTGCTTCTAAAACCTCCCATGTTGCTGTTGCATCGGCTTCTGCACCGTGTGCTCCTTCGAGCGTTTTATTGCAATAAAACTTAAAGGCAGCACTTAGCGTCCTTTGTTCCATTAGATGAAATATCTTTTGTACATCAACTAATTTCTTGCCTTCAATCGGGAAATTAATTCCTGCTCTTGAAAATTCTTCAATCAACATAGGCAAATCAAAACGATTACTATTATATCCGCCTAAATCACAACCATCAATAAATTGTTTTATTTCGTTTGCAGCCTGTTTAAAAGTGGGCGCATCTTTAACCATTTCATCAGTTATACCATGAATATCACTTGATGCTTTTGGAATTGGAATGGTTGGGTTGATTAGCTTTCGTTTTACTTGTTTTGTACCATCCGGTAATACTTTAACAATACCAATCTCCAAAATACGGTCATTGGTAATATTTATTCCTGTTGTTTCTAAATCTATAAACGCAAGTGAACGAGTTAATTTTAATTTCATGTAAAGTATTAAATAGATGCAAAATATTATAAGTTGGCGAAAGTAAGTATATCACAAAGAACTACTAACTTGTTTTACTTAAATTACATTTAAAATTAGGAATTGTGAATAACTAATAAGTTCAACGCTTTTTATTCTCAAGAAATAACAAACTCAAAGAGCGTGGGAAAATTGTTACACATTCAAAATGACATCTTGAAATATTGCAATATCTTTTTATTAAAGTTGGATGATAATTAAAAGAAGGAGTATTTAAATCAGTTTCTAAAAATTTATACTTGGCTATTTCATTTCACTATTTTGGATGAATTCTATTCGAGTCCTTTCTAAGATTGCTTATTGAAACAATAGACATATTCATATTATTTCTTTTAGACAATATTCGTAAATGTCATATTGAAATAATATAATATTTTACTATTTTGTCAAAAACTTTTACTATTTAATCACATTAAATTTTATGAAATATTACTAAAGAAATTCTGTGAATCTACACTCATTTTTATTTATTTATTTTTGCACAGTGAATTGTTATCAATGCTGTGTAAAAAGCGTAAAACTTTTTCATTTTGTTAATAAGTCAACCTTTAACTGTTGATAACCCATTGTTGAATGTTATTTAATTGTTGAAGGCATGTGCATTAAAAATAACAAAATAAATCTTCTGTTTCTCAAATTCTTGCCCCATATTCGCTGCCCCCTTCTACTAAATGAGAAATAAATGTAGAAGAAAAAAAAGTGTTTACCCTGAAATTAGAGCATCATGGCAATGGATTTTACTAGCATAAATAAAGATCGTAAAAGAAGAAAGAGCAGCATTGATTTGAGCACCATGTCATTTGGGAAAGTACCACCTCAAGCAAGGGAACTAGAAGAGGCAGTATTAGGGGCAATCATGCTAGAAAAGGGAGCTTTTGATGTAGTAAGTGAGATTTTGTTGCCAGAATGTTTTTATGTGCAGGCTCATGAACACATATTCAGGTGCATGATGAACCTCGAGCAAAAGAGTCAGCCGATTGACATCTTAACTGTAGTAGAAGAATTACGTTTCAAAGAATTACTCGAAGAAGTAGGTGGACCTTATGGTGTAACCAAATTAACAAATTCAGTTGTTTCGACTGCTAACATAGACACGCACGCGAGAATTGTTTTACAAAAATTTATTCAAAGAGAATTAATAAAGATTAGTGGCGAAATCATTGGGGAAGCTTATGAAGACAGCACAGATGTATTTGATTTATTGAACACTACTGAAGAAAAAATATTCAACGTAACCAAAAACTTTCTAAAGCAGGATTATAAGGATATGGGAACTGCTTTGGCACAAGCAGTAAATAGGATTGATGATTTAAGAACTAAAACTGAAGAAATTTCAGGTGTACCAAGTGGATTCCCTTCTTTAGATAGAGTAACCTTTGGATGGCAACCTACTGATTTAATTATATTGGCGGCTCGTCCTGCGGTTGGTAAAACAGCATTTGCATTAAACCTTGCTCGTAATGCTGCATTAAACCCAGGAAGACCAACTCCTGTTGCCTTTTTCAGTTTGGAAATGGGTGCTGCACAGCTTGTTCAACGTATCTTGAGTGCTGAAAGTGAAATTCCTTTAGAGAAGATAAACCGTGGCAAAATGGAAGATTATGAGTATCAACAATTGCACACAAAAGGTATCAAAAAACTTGAAACTGCACCTATTTTTATAGATGACACTGCTGCCTTAAATATTTTCGAATTTAGGGCGAAGGCAAGAAGATTGGTGAATAAACATAAGGTAGGGTTGATTATTATAGATTACCTACAGTTGATGAGCGGTAGTGCCGAAAAGAATGGTAATCGTGAACAAGAAATCAGTACTATCTCAAGAAATCTTAAAGCTTTAGCAAAGGAATTGAATATCCCAATTATCGCTTTGAGTCAGTTGAGTCGTGCGGTAGAAACAAGAAAAGAAAGTAAAATTCCACAGTTGAGCGATTTGAGAGAATCAGGAGCTATTGAACAAGATGCCGACATGGTAATGTTCATTTATCGTCCTGATTACTATGAAAATAATCAAAGTGAAGGTGGAGAGAGTATAAAAGGTGAAACTCACATTCGTATTGCTAAGCACAGAAATGGTTCTTTAGAGAATATTCGTTTGCAGGCATTTCTTCATATTCAACGCTTTGAAGAAATGGATGATAATAATAAATTTGGAGGCAGTATGTCGTCAAGTGGAGGCAATTTCAAACCAATTCCTTCTGGACCAAGTCCTTTAGGAGGGGGGCCTGGAACGGCAGGTGCTTCAAGTGGTGGTGATAATAGTGGTGGAAAGTTTTTTGTTCAGGGAAGTAAGATGAACACAAGCAATTTTGATGATGGCGTTGAAGGAGAAACAGCATGGTAGGATATAGTGGTTAGTGATTAGTGGTTAGTGATTAGTTATTAGTGGTTAGTGATTAAGAAATTAGATTAATTTTTGGGTTTAAAATATTGTTAGTAATTCAAACTAAAATCGCCTCGAATTGAGGCAATTTTAGTTTACTACTAATTTTTATGATATTAAAACGAAAGCTTGCTTTTCGATTAAACTAAAACTATCTTTCAATTCTCATTCTATAAAATGAACGCCAAACAAAAATCAAGGCTACTGCTAAGAATACTAACCCAAAATAAGGCGCGATATCCCTGAAGTCTTTCGAAATAGCAATTTCCATCGCTAATAAACCAAATAGTGTGGTGAATTTAATAATTGGATTCAACGCTACAGAGGATGTGTCTTTAAATGGGTCTCCTACTGTATCACCGATGACTGTTGCATCGTGTAAAGGAGATCCCTTCGCCTTTAAATCAATTTCAACCACCTTTTTAGCATTATCCCAAGCACCACCTGCATTAGCCATGAATATTGCCTGAAATAATCCAAATACCGCAATTGCAATTAAGTAACTAACAAATAAAGCAACCGCATTGTTACCACCTATACTTGAAGGAGAAGAAAAACAGGCAAAAGCTAACGCAAAGAAAAAGATGCCTACAAAAATATTGAACATCCCTTTTTGAGCGTATTGAGTACAAATTCGAACTACTTCTGTCGATTTCTCTACATCAGCCTTTCTAGGTGCATCCGGATCGAGGTTGATATGCTTCTTAATATACTCTACTGCACGATATGCACCTGTAGTTACCGCTTGCATTGATGCCCCTGTGAACCAATAAATGACTGAACCTCCTAAAATAAATCCTAATAAAGTATAAGGATTTAACAAGTTTAGAATCTTTTCAGGTTCAATATTCAACGTATTTTTAATCATCAATATCAATGAGAAAATCATCGTAGTAGCACCCACAACAGCTGTACCAATTAAAACGGGTTTAGCTGTGGCTTTAAATGTATTTCCTGCACCATCATTCGCTTCGAGATAGTATTTCGATTTTTCCCAATCGGGCTTGAAACCGAAGTCTTTTTCTATTTCTGCATCAATATTTGGCACTTCTTCTACTAATGACAATTCATATACCGATTGTGCATTGTCTGTTACAGGACCATAACTATCTACTGCAATTGTAACAGGGCCCATGCCTAGCATTCCAAAGGCCACTAATCCAAAGGCAAAAATGGAAGGATAAATCATGAATCCTGCTAATCCAAAAGTGCTTGCAAAGTAGGCGGCAAACATCAAAACAAAGAATACGAGTCCTTGCCAAAAGGCTGAGAAATTGCCTGCAACTAATCCAGAAAGAATAACTAGCGATGCACCTCCTTCTTTTCCCGCACTTACAATCTCTTGTACATGTGTAGATTTTGGCGAAGTAAATATCTTCGTAAACTCGGGAATGAGGGCTGCACCAAGCGTACCACAACTGATAATAGTAGCCAATATCCACCACATATTTGGATTGCCATTAATGTCAGGAATCATGATTTTACTAACGATATAGGTTACGATGATAGAGAGTATTGAAGTAATCCAAACTAGGTTTGTAAGTGGCGCTTCAAAGTCAATATCTTCTTTATTTCCATAAAGGGCATCACTAATAAATCCATTAATCCAAAAGGCTACTACCGAAGTAATGACCATTAAGATACGCATAACAAAAATCCAAACTAACAAGGCTGTTTGAATAGTACCTGTCAATTCAGGGTTCATGCCTAAGGCTGTGCCACCTACTGCTAATAAAATGAATGAAATGAGAGCAACACCTGTAACGCCATAAGTTTCAAATCCATCTGCAGTAGGCCCTACAGAATCACCTGCATTATCTCCCGCACAGTCTGCAATAACGCCAGGATTTCGAGGGTCGTCCTCTCCTATCTTGAAAACGACTTTCATTAAATCGGAACCGATATCAGCTATTTTTGTGAAGATTCCTCCTGCTATCCGTAACGCAGAAGCTCCAAGAGATTCTCCAATTGCAAATCCAATGAAACAGGCACCCGCCAAATTTGACGGCATTAATAATAAGATAATTAACATCATCATCAATTCGACACAAATCAATACGACTCCAATACTCATACCTGCATTAAGTGGTATTTTCAACAGTCGAAGTGGTTTTCTTTGTAAGGATGCGAATGCCATACGTGCATTTGCTAACGTATTCATTCTGATTCCGAAAGCTGCAACAGAATAAGATCCAAGAATACCAATAACAGTCCATGATAAAATAAGTAGTACCCCTCCTATCCCAAAAAGAGAATGTCCTTCATGATCTTTTGCGAGGAACCCAAAGTAGGCTGCAACTGCTGCACCAATAAAAATGAATAGAATGGCTAAAAACTTGCCCTGTTGTCTTAAATAGGCACCACATGTTTTGTAGATAACGTCACCTATTTCTAGCATTGTACGGTGAGCGGGTAAACTCTTTACTTTCTTAAATTGATACAATCCAAAAAACAATCCTAAAATAGTAATTAGAAATCCCCAATATAAAATGTGTGCCGAATGGATTGCATCGGGAATTTTGAGGTCAGCTTCGCTAGCAAAACTAATTACGGGTGTAGTTAAAAAGCCAAGAATGATGGCTGTGAACTGATAAATCTTCTTCATATAATCAATGTTTAATTGTTTGACAAATTCAAGTTGCACTGTTTTTGGTTGCATGCTTAAAATTTTGACAATCTCTTAATCCTATTGATTTGAGTAGAAAGTTGGAAATATATTGACTTTGGTGTCTTGAGTGTCTTTAAGGTTTCGAAGGAAGCGATTAATTGAAGTTTTAAAAGAAACTCCTCAAAATCAATTAAGAGGAGTTTCTTTTTTGTAAACAAAATGTACTATAACGTTACACCGCTTTTGAAGATGGCAA
>Ga0194037_1003290_pt1 | contig 10097 bp, 9 predicted proteins | sample JunL306m_MetaG_FD_148653 | JGI IMG/M metagenome (GOLD analysis project Ga0194037, IMG submission 148653) | Anoxic zone freshwater microbial communities from boreal shield lake in IISD Experimental Lakes Area, Ontario, Canada - Jun2016-L304-6m | ecosystem: Environmental > Aquatic > Freshwater >...
CTAATACAAACCATGCGTGAACACTCCATGCTCCCCGCACCGGTGCTCAGGCATGCCCGCCAGCAATGGTTAGAGCAAGGCGCCAGCCTGTCACCGGCCATTGACCAAAGGGTGAGCAGGTCTTGGCTACGGAGCCAAGCGGCCGGGCTCTCACCGATGGGCCGTTTGTCCTGCACCGACAACCTAAGCGGCACGGCCCTGCAGCGCGCCCGCACGCAATGCCACGATGTGGTGAACCATTCCCATCCGATCATGGAATACCTGTTGGAGCAGGTGCGACACAGCCATAGCATGGTTATTTTGGCCGACCAACACGGTGTGCTCCTGCATACCCAAGGCGATTTAGACTTTTTGAGCAAGGCCGAGCGCGTGGCCCTCAAGTGCGGCGCCTCCTGGCATGAAAGCCAGCGTGGCACCAATGCCATCGGCACGGCGCTGGCCGAATCGGACGAAATCGAGATTCACGGTGCCGAGCACTACCTAGACCGCAATGGATTTTTAACCTGTGCTGCCTCGCCCATTGTCTCGGCCAAGGGCGAATTGATGGGCATTTTGGACATCTCGGGCGACCACCGCAGCCGTCATCCGCACACATTGAGCCTGGTCTCGACGGCAGCGCGAATGATTGAAAACAATCTTATGATGGCCTCGTGTAAGCACCACACAGTGCTTAAGTTGCATGCCCGGCCAGAGGGGATTGGCTCCGTTGCACAGGGTTTGCTCGCCTTGTCAGAGGATGGTTGGTTGATGGGCGCCAATCGGCGCGCCTTGGAAATGCTGGGCCTGCGCCGCCAGGACATAGGCGCCTTGCAGTTGCACCATCTGTTCGATTGCAATCTAGACGCGCTGCTTGGCGCTGCGCATCAGGCGGTTGGACGCGACATTGCCCTTCACACCACGCAAAGCCAGCCCTTGTTTGCCAGCGTGCAACTGGCGCTCCATTTGTCGGTCAAAGCGCGGCCCAGTGTGGCATCGGCGGCCCCCGACGCGCTTAGCCAACTTGACACGGGTGATGTCAGCTGGGCCAACGCCGCCGCCAAGGCCCGCCGTGTGGCTGACAAAGACATCCCACTGCTGCTGCTGGGCGAGTCAGGTGTGGGCAAGGAGTGGTTTGCAAAAGCATTACACGAAAGCTCGGCGCGCAGAGGCGGTCCGTTTGTGGCGATCAACTGCGCCGCCTTACCCGAACACTTGATTGAGTCTGAGCTTTTTGGTTACACACCAGGAGCGTTCACGGGTGCAAGCAAGCAGGGCTCGATAGGCCGATTGCGCGAGGCCCAAGGTGGCACCTTGTTTTTGGACGAGATTGGCGACATGCCCTTGCTTATGCAGACCCGTCTTTTGCGCGTGCTGCAAGAGCGCCAGGTCACGCCCTTGGGCGGTGGCCATGCCGTTGCGGTCAACTTTGCGCTGGTCTGCGCTACCCATCAAGACTTGCCCAAAGCCGCTGACACCGGGAGATTTCGCAGTGATTTGTACTACCGCATCAATGGGCTGAGCCTACAACTGCCTGCCCTGCGCGAGCGTAGCGACTTTGCAGCCCTGACGCGCCAATTGCTCGTTCGATGGGGTGGCCCGGTGAGCTTGCATATCGACTCCGATCTTTTGCTGGCGTTGAGCCGTTATCGATGGCCTGGTAATTTACGCCAGTACAGCAATGTGCTGCGTACCGCCGTAGCGATGCTTGAACCCCACGAGGCATGCATTTCTTGGTCACACATGCCCGACGACTTGGTGGACATACTCCAAACCCTTAGCCAGAACCTGCCAGATTACCCCGAGCCGCCAACGCAAAATTTGCATCAACTATCGCAAAAAGTGATAGCGCAGGCATTAGAAAACAGTCGCGGCAACATGTCTGCAGCCGCTCGACAGCTTGGCATAAGTCGGCAAACCTTGTACCGTAAATTGCAGTCTTGATGCAATGACGAAATATTGTCGAAGTAAATTTCGCAATAAACGGGCATTACCAAAGCAATCATTCGCCAACCACCGTCTTGGCCCAAAGCTTGCATTCGGATTACCTATATTGGCACCGTAAATGAAGCAAGCTTGGGGCTCAAACCCGGTTTGTAGCGTATCCCGGGGGCAAGTTGCTGGTTATCATTCAAGTGCTGAGGGCATAAAATCGCCTTACCCAAGGCAAAGACGCGGCCTTTTTGACATCTGAAACGCGAATTTGAAAAAAATAATCATCATTGCGGGACCAAACGGCGCTGGCAAAACCACATTTGCCCGCGTTTTTTTGCCTGCAGAGGCGCAAACCCTTCGGTTCATCAACGCGGACTTGATTGCCGCCGGGTTAGCGCCCTTTAACCCAGAATCTGCATCCCTTAAGGCCGGTCGCTTGATGCTTGAAGAAATCGACGAGTGCGTAGCTGCGGGCACTAGTTTTGCATTTGAAACCACACTTTCGGGTCTAGGCTATTTACGCAAAATTGAACTTTGGAAACGTCTTGGGTATCAGGTGAAATTATGGTTTTTGTCCTTGCCCAGCGCCGATGCGGCGGTTTCCAGAGTGGCCATCAGGGTGGCACAAGGTGGGCACGATATCCCTGAAGATGTCATCCGCAGACGCTTCAAATCAGGTTTAGACAACTTTCATGGTCGGTACAGCAAGATAGTTGACTCCTGGGCGTTTTATGACAGCTCTGGCTTTCAGCCAGTACTCATTGATTGGAGCGAAAAATGAATCCGACAGACATCAGAAAATCTCCAGATCCGGATTTGGCCGGATCTTATGCTGCCATGCATCGCGCAGCTCGGTCTGCTCAGGATCTGGCAATAAAGACCAACACCAGCATTCTGGTTGTGGTGGACGGAAAGAATGTCCACATCACAGCCGCTGAACTGATAAAAATGCGAGAAAGCGAAGGCCAATCAGTTATCAAGTGAGTTGCACATCCGATGCACCGACTGACGTTATCGCCGAAGAATTTAAATCGGCGCTTTGATCGTCAGTGCTGGCTACCCAAAGTGAAATCACTCCGGCCCACTTGATTTTTCAATCCGACCGGAGTGAAAACGGAACAAAAAACTAGTTTGTTACATAATGCAACAAAATTAGGTATTACACGATTTATTACACGGTTTATTTTTACCAATATAAGCTATTGATTTATATAGGTATTTCAGCAACCTAGTTTTCTGTTAACAGAGCCTATAGGAGATTGGCGGTTCAATCTGACCTGCTCCCCCATCTGTACCAAGGGCAATATGGCTTCAGCGGCACAGCGAGATCCAGAGCACTTGCGTTTCTATCTAAATACCGTTAGTCCATTTTTGGGTGTATGCTATACCTGTATAGCAAATTACCGGAGGCACCATGCTCGCCCTTAGACTACCCGAAGAAATTGAAATCAGACTGGAAAAGCTCGCCAAATCAACAGGACGAACCAAGAGCTTCTACGCTCGGGAAGCAATCGTTGAGCATTTAGCGGACTTGGAAGACCTCTACCTTGCTGAAAAACGCCTAGCAAAGGTCCGTAATGGCAAGAGCAAGACGTTCAGCCTGACGGCAGTGGAGGCAGAACTTGGCTTGGCAAATTGAATTTGATGAATCTGCCAAAAAAGAACTTGCAAAGTTGGACCGTCAGGTTGCCCGAAGGCTGATTGAGTTCCTGAAAGATCGAATACTAAGCCGCAGAGATCCCCGCAGCGCCGGCCAAGCGCTAAAAGGTTCGATCCTTGGCGAGTTCTGGAAATACAGAGTCGGTGATTTCAGGATCATCGCCAGCATTCAAGATGAGCGCATGACAGTGCTTGTGTTGCGTGTGGGCAATCGTAGTGATATTTACAGGTAGGCTTAGTGCGTTGCCAGTAAATCTGTGTATCGGCGCAATTGGTGCGATCCGAGTTTGTGCGCATAATCATCATAAATTTGGAGTAAGTCATGTCACTTACAGCCGTCCTAACTGCCGCCGAAGAAGGCGGATTCATCGCACTGAATCCTGAAACCGGAACTACCACACAGGGTGAAACGGTTGCGGAAGCGGTACTAAATCTAAAGGAGGCTACCAGTCTTTATTTGGAAGTATTTCCAATGAATATTCACGCTCACCCGCTAGTAACGACATTTGAAGTGGCGCATGCCTAAATTTCCTGGCTTGTCCGGAGCACAGATAGTGCGGGCGCTTGAAAAGCTTGGCTTTGTGGTGGCGCGCTAATCGGGCAGCCACATCGTGATGCGCCGCAACGGTCAAGGCTGCGTTGTCCCAAATCACAAGGAAGTCAAGGTGGGAACAGTCAACGGTGTGCTGCGACAGGCTGGTGTTACCGCCGAAGAATTTAATTCTGTGCTTTGATCGTTAGTGCTGGCGAGCCAAAGTGAAATCACCCTCGCCCACTTGATTTTTCAATTTAGGCTGAGTGAAAATGGGGCAAAAAACCAGTTTGTTACATAATGCAACAAAATTAGGTATTACACGATTTATTACACGGTCCATTTTTACCAATATAAGTCGTTGATTTATATAGGTATTTCAGCAGCTTGGTTTTCTGTTAATCCGTAGGTCCCTGGTTCGAGCCCAGGTTGAGGAGCCAACTTAAAAAGCACTGAAGTTTTCAGTGCTTTTTTATTTTGGAGGTCGATATTGTCGTTTCTTGAGTCTTTTGCTGACTCTTTACTCCCAACAAAACTCAGTCTATTGTCGGCATCATTGAAGTGCGACGCTTACTTATGCCTGCCACACACCATAACCAGCAGTACGCAGTCGGATTCCCAAGTCAACTTCCATGTATTGCGCATCGCCATAAGGCATAGGGTTCAAATGCTCAAAAAGTTCGGTCATTAACCGGATACCAAAGCGCGTGACGTATTTGTTGGAGCGAATTCCTGCTTTGTGATTGTCAAATCGGACATCCGGATCAAGCCCTGTCATACCCACGTAGACGCAGGGCATGCCAGTGATGTATCCCGGGTTCGCATTCATGAATTTTTTCTCATGCAAAACCTCTTTGGACAACTCAACAACGTAAACGTTATGCCTTGCTTTCATGCTGGTTAGGTCGTCTATCAATTTATTAGGGACCTAGGGAAAACCCTTGGTCTCGCACGGTGTTACCGAATCTCTGTCCACATAAAGCCAAAACACTTGAAAACACCTCAACTTCTGCCTAGAGGAGGAAACGTTTTACAAATGTTTACTAGCCAGTTAATTGGGGCTATGGCGACAAGTCTTATTATGTTTTTGGTGTTGATAGTAGCGGCTTTGAATTCCGACCATCATGCAACAGACTACGACCGCCTCATACCAAATTGGATTTTCGGATCATTGCCAAAGGCACCTTTTGCTTGATCCACGAGACTGGGTTTTGGAGAAGTGTAAACGTCCAGCACTTAGAAATATCTCGCGCCGAATAAGTCTTGAGCGGACGAAAGAAGCGCTGTCAAAGTGAAAGCTGCAATAGTTATCTAAAAAAATACCTCTGTTTGCTTATGACCTTTTTGAACTCACCCCTGCGGCACTTTATACCCTTATCCATTGCGCTTTTTATGGTGGGAGGCGCTACCGCTCAATCCGAAGTAAGGGATATAGGAAATCAGGATCGTAAAGATACTAATCAGTCCCAAATTAGGGGCCCTGCTCATCAAATGCCCGCTTTCACTATCAACCCGAGTTTTGATGTGATTTTGGGCAGGATTGAGGATCGGGCAGTTACGGTGAGCATGCTGAGTTATCAAACTGAAATGAGCGTAAAGTTGCTTTACGGTCCAATAGGTAGGTCAATGACCGGCGAGGCTGCAACGGCATTAGTAAAGTCAACGCCCACCCACCTGAAACTAAGTAATCTACTTCCGAACACTGCATATGAGTATCGGATAATTTCATCTACGAATTCCCAAGTTGCTGGCGGGCGATTTCATACTGCGCGGCCTTCGGGTAGTTCTTTTACATTTACTGTATCTGCAGATACACATCTAGATCAGAACACCTCTGTCCCACTGTATCGACAAACGTTAGCAAACGTGCTGAATGATCAAGGTGATTTCCATATTGATCTGGGCGACACATTCATGACAGAAAAGCATACGAGTCGCTCAAGTGCAGAGAAACAATACTTAGCACAACGCTATTACTTTGGAGAAGTGTCACATTCACTACCATTGTTTCTGGCGCTCGGAAATCACGACGGAGAACAAGTACGCCATCTAACAGGCGGTTCGGAGAGCCTTGCGGTCTGGTCAAATTCTCAAAGAAAAAAATTCTTTCCCAACCCCTCACCGGGCCCTTTCTACAACGGTAACAGCATTGTTGACCCAAATGCTGGTGAATTGCAAGATTACTATGCATGGAATTGGGGTGACGCGTTGTTCATAGTTTTGAATCCTTACTGGCATGCACCACCCAAACGCGCTGATGAACGCTGGAATCTATCCCTGGGTCTAGCCCAGTATCAATGGCTAAGAAGTACTCTTGCCACAAGTAACGCACGATATAAATTGGTATTCTTGCACCAACTAGTCGGAGGAGCCGATCGCCAGGGTCGCGGCGGCATTGAAGCAGTTCCATTTGGCGAATGGGGTGGATTAAATGGTGACGGTACGCAAGGCCTATTGGAGCATCGTCCAGAATTTACTGAGCCCATCCATTCTTTATTTAAACGTGAAGGAGTTACGGCAGTATTTCATGGTCATGACCATTTATATGCTGCACAGTCGATCGAAGGAATTGCATACCAAGAAGTCCCTCAGCCTGGTCATCCAGCGAGTATCTATGCACGTATGGCTGCAGACTATGGTTATCTCCAAGGCGTCGTACGCGGCGACAGTGGGCACATTCGTGTCCACGTGGATCCTCAAGAACTTAGCGTTGAATTTATCGGCAGTGAGATCGACCGCAGCGGTAAACCTTCTGCAACTAACGGCGCACTGCTACACCGATATGTACTAAAGCCCGTTTTGAAGTGAAGGTGGCCAAATTGAAGATACAAATACGTTCACTTTTATTTGCAACATGGACAGCTTTTGTATTGGGGTGTTCCCTACATATCCAAGCTAGCTGGGCCCAAGATCAACGCCCCAAGCAAAAAACTAATGAGCAGAAGCGATCCTCGCTTGACGAAAATAGCATCGGCCAAAGGGGTAATAAGCGAGACGCTGCTATTTACCTGCAACCTGCTGATGTAGCAATGTTGGCAAAAGCATCTGTAATTTTAGGTCGACCTACAGCTTCAAGCATTACCCTCAGCATAGTGTCCACCAAAAGCGGAGTTGCCAGCGTAGAGTACAGCACAACGGGCGACTGGAGTAAATCCCAGAAACAGTCGACCACCTTGGTAGGTGGCAATCCTCGCGAACTCGAACTTTCAGGATTAGAAAGTGATAAGCGCTACCACTACAGAGTCCTACTAACATCCCCCGGCGAGGAGCCGGTAATCATCGCAGAGAAACAGTTTCAAACACAACGATCGCCTGGCAAGGGCTTTGTATTCGAACTGCAAGGTGACTCTCACCCCGAGAGACCGCAACAATTTGATCCGGCTCTTTATGCACAAACACTTCGCTCCGTAGCCGCAGACCAGCCTGATTTCTACATCTTAATGGGCGACGACTTTAGTGTTGATACGCTGCCTATAGTGAACGCCCAGACAGTAGCGCAGCGCTACTGGCTGCAGCGACCGTACTTGGCACTGGTTGGTCAGTCAGCGCCCTTATTTTTGGTCAACGGAAACCATGAGCAAGCTAGCGCAGCCAATTTAGACGGTACGCCAGAAAATGTGGCCGTCTGGGCTCAAAACAGCCGTAACACTATATTTCCGCAACCGGCGCCAGACGCTTTTTACAGTGGCAACAAGGATCTCGTCCCACACATCGGTTTACTTAGGAATTATTTTGCATGGACATGGGGAGATGCGCTATTTGTGGTTATCGATCCTTATTGGCATACCAATAAGCCTGTAGATAATGCTTTTGAGAACGGGCGCAACAAAGCCGATCAAAAACTGCAAGAAGCTACACGTGCGTGGCGTGATATGTGGGATATCACGCTCGGCGACAATCAATACCACTGGTTAGAGAAGACATTGACTAGCAGTAATGCCAAGTTCAAATTTGTATTTGCACATCATGTTCTTGGAACCGGTCGTGGCGGTGTTGAACAGGCAGGTTTCTTCGAATGGGGAGGAAGAGATCGGCGCGGGGTCGATAGCTTCAAACAGTATCGTCCTAACTGGTCTATGCCCATTCATCAACTTATGGTGAAGTCGGGAGTATCCATATTTTTCCAAGGGCACGATCATATGTTCGCACAACAAGAACTGGATGGTGTGGTGTACCAGACCCTACCCCAGCCTGGCGACCCAAATTACGCAACACATTATGAAACCGCATACCGCTCAGGCGTAAGTCTACCGAGCTCGGGTCGTGTCCGCGTGACAGTTACTCCAGAGAAGTTGCATGTGGAATACGTTCGTTCATTCCTGCCATCTGATGAACCAGCATCTCAAGGTGGCTCGTCAGCAGCGTACTCCTATGTTCTGACTGCGAAAAAATAGCATGCTTAGCACCAACCTACCGTTACCTTGAACGATCTAAACAGCAATTTTAATCAAGGATTTTTACCGGAGACTAAATGAAAAACAAAATAATATTTGTCATCATCTGCGTAGGCCTTGTTGGCATATTGTGGGCTTGTGGCGGCGGAGGTGGCGGGTCATCATCAAGCGCACAAATTCTTATTACCCAACCCGTCGCGCCGACGGCTCCAATTGTCCCGATTCCGCCAGTAACGTCCACCGTATTTCGGGGCAATATTGTTTTAGGCAATCCCTCTACCGACAGTATTTCAGCGAATATATTCTCCCCTGACCAAAGTGGAAAAATATCAATTGTTTACGGTAACAGTCCAGGCAATTACACCGCAAAAACGAATCTTATTTCCCTATCAGCCGCAGTTCCCAAGGAAATCAACCTGAGTGGCTTGTTGCCCAACAGCCGTTATTACTACCGACTGTATTTCGAATCGGTGGATTTAAGCAGTTCTGGCTATAGCGCTGAATATAGTTTTCAAACAGCTCGTACACCTGGAGAGGCATTCACTTTCTGCATTCAGGGCGATTCGCATCCAGAACGCCTGAAATCTGAGTTCGATCCTGATCTGTACACCCGCACTCTTCAAGCTGTAGCAGCTGAGCGTCCTGACTTTTATATTCTTAGCGGCGATGATTTCAGTGTAGATACGCTGGACCCTCTAACAATTACTGCAGATAAAGTAACTGAGCGATACACACTGCAAAGACCATTTTTAGGTATCGTTGGAAATTCTTCGCCTTTGTTCATGGTTAACGGTAATCATGAACAAGCAGCGGCTTACTTACTGGACGGTACGCCAAACAATGTTGCAGTTTGGGCCCAGAACGCAAGAAATAGTCATTATTCTCAACCAGCACCCGATAAATTTTATTCAGGTAACGAAGTAACAGTTCCCTATGTCGGTCTTCTAAGAAATTACTATGCCTGGACTTGGGGTGACGCATTGTTTGTCACGATCGACCCTTACTGGGCATCTCCTGTGGCAGTAGACAACCAGTTCGGTGGAACTACCAAGCGACTGAGCATGTGGGATGTTACTCACGGCGATGCACAATATCAATGGCTTAAAAAAACGTTAGAACAGAGTAAGGCCAAATATAAATTTGTATTTGCGCATCACGTCATGGGTACGGGCCGCGGCGGCATTGAATTGGTAAAGCAATGGGAATGGGGAGGGGAGGATACGAAAGGTGTGAGTTACTTTTCACTTTACAGACCGACATGGCCCTCCCCCATTCACCAGTTACTCGTTAAGAACGGAGTAACTATCTTCTTTCAGGGACACGATCACATTTGGGTGCATCAAACCATTGATGGCGTCACTTATCAAACACTATCTGAACCAGCTGATCCTAATTATTCCTTGTTCAATAGTAGCGCCTACCTGAGCGGCGACAAGTTTCCAAATTCGGGCTATACCCGAGTCAGGGTTGCAAGTACCGGAGTCAAAGTTGAATATGTTCGGACATATTTACCGAAAGACGAAGGTCCGGGTAAAACAAGCGGTGCCGTTGCCTTTAGTTACTCTATCCAATAATGCTTATGTCAAGGTTAATATTCATTC
>Ga0194037_1003293_pt1 | contig 10092 bp, 8 predicted proteins | sample JunL306m_MetaG_FD_148653 | JGI IMG/M metagenome (GOLD analysis project Ga0194037, IMG submission 148653) | Anoxic zone freshwater microbial communities from boreal shield lake in IISD Experimental Lakes Area, Ontario, Canada - Jun2016-L304-6m | ecosystem: Environmental > Aquatic > Freshwater >...
GTTCCAGAACGACGACATTGATTTGGTGGCCGAAAAAGTGAACCCGGCCAACGCGGATGAGGTTTGGAGCCACGGCAAATGGGTCAAGCTGGCCGAACGCACGGAAACCATTGCCGTCAAGGGCCAGGCGCCCGTGGCGCTGCGACTGCGCCGCTCGCCCCACGGCCCGCTGATCAACGACGCCTACAAAGACACGCTGGGCACCACGCCGATTGCCATGTGGTGGGCTTTTCTGGAAACCGAAAATCCGCTGATCGACGCGTTTTACGAACTCAACCGCGCCAACACCCGTGACAAGGCGCGCGCGGCGGCCAGCAAAATCCACGCCCCCGGCCTGAATGTGGTTTGGGCCAATGACCAGGGCGACATTGGCTGGTGGGCTGCGGCCAAGCTGCCGATTCGCCCCAAGGGCGTGAATCCCACCTTTATTCTGGACGCAGCCAAGGACGAGGCCGACAAAGCGGGTTTTTACCCCTTCAAGGACAACCCGCAAGAAGAAAACCCGGCGCGCGGCTACATCGTCTCGGCCAACCACCAGCCCGCAGGTGCACGCGCTGTGCCGGGTTACTACAACCCGTCCGGGCGCGCCCAGCGCCTGACGCAAATCCTGCAGGACGCCAAGGCACCGGCAGACACGGCTTTCGCGCAGGCAATGCAGCTCGACACGCAAACCAGCTTTGCCGCCCAGTTGCTCGGCGGCCTGTTGCCGGTGCTAGACGAAGTCGTCACCGACCCGCAAGAACGCGCCTTGTTGCAGACGCTAAAACAGTGGGACGGCCAGTTTGCCCTGGACCGCCTGGCGCCCACGCTGTGGAGCCAGCTGCTGTATGACGTGGCGCGCGCCGCCATGGCCGACGAATTGGGCGAAGTGCAGTTCAAAGCCCTGCTGCGCACCCGCAGCCTGGACGAAGCGCTGCCCCGTCTGCTGGCGGACGCCCACTCTCCCTGGTGGGACGTGCGCGGCACGCCAGCAGTTGAGACCCGCGCCGACACCGTCAAGGCCGCCTGGAAGGCCACGCTGGTGCACCTGAAAAACACCTATGGCCCCGACACCCACCAGTGGGTCTGGGGCAAAACCCATACCGTGACCCACAAGCACCCGCTGGGCCAGCAAAAGCCGCTGGACAAACTGTTTGATATCGGCCCCCTGCCCGTGCCCGGCGGACGCGAAGTGCCCAACAACCTGTCGGGCACCATCGGCCCGGCGCCTTGGGCGGTGAGCTACGGCCCGTCCACCCGGCGCGTGGTGGACTTTGCCGACGCCAGCCAGGCGCTGGGCATCAACCCGGTGGGCCAAAGCGGCGTGCTGCTTGACGCCCATTACGCTGACCAGGCCCAGGCCTTTGCGCGGGGGCAGTATGTGCGCCAGTATTTATCGGTGGGCGATGTGAACGCCCACACCCGCAGCACGCTGCAACTGCGCGCGGTGCCTTAGCGCGCTGCGCTCGGGCGCCACTTTGCTGGCGCTTCTTCAGCGACTCTGCGGATGTGCAGGGCGCTGGTCAGGCCGCCAGCCCCAGCGCCGCACACAGCTGCGCCATATCGATCGTGGTCAGGTGCGGGGTGTGCGCGTGGTTCCAAACCTTGGCGTCGCGGTTGACCCAGGCGGCTTGCATGCCGGCGTCGAGCGCGCCCACCACGTCCAGGTGCGCGTCGTCGCCTACATGCAGCACCTCTTCGGGCGCGCACTGCAGCGCGCGCGCCGCCGCATGAAAAATGTCGATGTGCGGCTTGGCCACGCCGCAGGACTGGGCGCTGACGCTGCCCACAAAATAATTCCCCAAGCCCACACGGTGCACATCAGCGTTGCCGTTGGAGACCGCCAGCACCGGAAAGCGCGCCGCCAGTGCAGAGAGCGCGCCCAAGGCGTCCGGGTAGAGCGTCACGCGCTGGCGCTCGGCAAAAAACACCTCAAACGCCGGGTGCGCCAGCGCCGTGTCTTCGCCCGCCTGGCCCAGGGCGCGGTGCAGGTACAAGCGGCGCAAGGCGCTGAAATCGTGCGCCACTTCGGGGTGCGCCAGGTTGACCGCTTTGCGCAACTGGCTGCGCGTGGCGCTGTTGTTCAGAAGGCTGGAGGTGGCCGGTGCGTGCTGGGCCAGCCAGTCGGCCAGAGCCTGTTCGGCACGCACGATGGTGGGCTCCACGGGCCAGAGCGTGTCGTCCAGGTCCAGGGTAATGGCTTTGATTTTGGAAACGTTGAGCATAGGTGCGCGAGAATAGCGCATGCCCTTTGCCAAAGAACCCTTATTTACCCACGGCCAGATGCCCCGCACCGCCGTCTTGTATTGCAACCTGGGCACGCCCGAGGCACCCACCGCCCCGGCAGTGCGCCGCTACCTGGCCGAATTTTTGAGCGACCAGCGCGTGGTCGAGATCCCGCGCTTGCTGTGGCTGCTGATACTGCACGGCATTATTCTCCGCTTTCGCCCGGCCAAATCGGCGGCCAAATACGCCAGCATCTGGACGCCTGAGGGCTCGCCGCTGAAGATTGGCACCGAAAAACAGGCCAAGCTGCTGCAAGGCTGGCTGGGCGAACAAGGCGAGAAAGTCGTGGTGCGCTGGGCCATGCGCTATGGCAGCACCTCGATTGCCTCGCAGCTTGACGCGCTTAAGTCCGAAGGCGTAACCCGCGTGCTGGTGCTGCCGGCCTATCCGCAGTATTCGGCCACCACCACGGCCAGCCTGTTTGACGCGGTCTACACCTGGGCCGCCAAAATTCGCAGCATCCCCGAGCTGCGTTTTGTGAACCATTACCACGACCACCCCGCCTACATCGAAGCACTGGCAGAGAGCGTGCGCAATTACTGGCTCGGCAAAACCCGCCCGGACGTGCTGGTAATGAGCTTTCACGGGGTGCCCGAGCGCACGCTGGCGCTGGGTGACCAGTACCACTGCGAATGTTTTAAGACCGCGCGCCTGCTCGCCGAGGCACTGGGCCTGGCCCCGGACCAGTACAAAGTCACATTCCAAAGCCGCCTGGGCCGCGCCAAGTGGCTGGAGCCCTATACCGAACCCACGCTGATAGCCATGGCGCAGGCCGGGGTGCAGCGGGTGGACGTGGTGTGCCCCGGCTTTACCAGCGACTGCCTGGAAACGCTGGAAGAAATCAATATGGAAGCGCGCGAAGCCTTTTTGCACGCCGGGGGCAAGTCTTTTGGCTACATCCCCTGCCTGAACGACGATCCGGCAGGCATCACCGCCCTGGCGGCGGTGGCGCAGCAGCACCTGGCGGGTTGGAACACGCAAGAGCTGGCCGACCCGCGCACACTTGCCGCCTCACGTGCCGCAGCGCTGGCATTGGGCGCCAAGCAATAAGGCCCACGGGCAACACAGCAGCACGATGGCGATTGTTTTAGCCCCGATGGAGGGCCTGCTGGACTTTGTGCTGCGCGACATCCTGACCCGGGTGGGCGGCATTGACCGCTGCGTGTCTGAGTTCATCCGCGTGACCAACACCTTGCTGCCCGAGCGCGCCTTTGTGCGCGTGGTGCCGGAGCTGCTCACCGGCGGCCGCACGCTCTCAGGCGTGCCAGTGCGGCCTCAGTTATTGGGGTCAGACCCCCATTGCCTGGCCGACAACGCGGCGCGCGTGGCCAGCTTGGGTGCCGACGGCGTAGACCTGAACTTTGGCTGCCCGGCGAAAGTCGTCAACCGCCACGGCGGGGGCGCGGCCTTGCTGGAGGACCCCGAGCTGCTGTTCAAAATCGTCTCCGCCGTGCGCCGCGCAGTTCCCGCGCACCAAGTGGTGTCGGCCAAGATGCGCCTGGGCTTTCATGACGACAGCCGGGCCGAGGAATGCGCGCTGGCCTTAGAGGCTGGGGGCGCGGGCGAGATTGCGGTGCACGCCCGCACCCGCGCCGACGCCTACCGCCCGCCCGCCTATTGGGGCCGCATTGCCGACATTGCCGCCGTGGTGCGCACGCCGCTGGTGGCCAACGGTGAGATCTGGAACGTGCAAGACGCGCAAGCCTGCCGCACGGAGTCGGGCTGCCACACGCTGATGCTGGGGCGTGGGATTGTGAGCTACCCCGGCCTGGCGCACGCCATTGCGCAGGCTGAGAGCCAAGGCGCCCAAGCGCACGCGACCGAATGGCAGGCGCTGCATCCGCACATCGCCAGCTTTTGGCAACTGGTGCGCGCCACGCTGGAACGGCGCCAGCAGGCCGGGCGCCTGAAGCAATGGCTCAACTTTCTACGCCGCCACTATCCGCAAGCGCAGGTGGCTTACGACGCGCTCAAGGCGGTGAACGATGTGGCGGTGATTGACGCCTGGGTGGCGGGCTTGGGCGATCAGCCGGCCACCACATCCTCGTAGTAATAAAACGCGTCACAGCACCCCGCCCAATAGCGGTTGGTCGATTTGCGCGCGCCAATGCCGATAACGCGCCGGCCAGCGGCCTTGAGTTTGTGGGCCAGGGGCATGAAGTCGCTGTCGCCGCCGATGATGACGAACTGGGCGATGTGGGGAAAGCGGGCGCTGTCTTCCGAGGCGTCCAGACACAGACGGATGTCGGCGCCGTTTTTGGCGGACGCGCCGGGCGGAAACAGTTGCACCAGATCAATGGCGGCGCCCAGCAGCGCTTCGCGGTAGCGGCCAAAGTATTGCCAGTTGCAATAGGCGCGGTGGATGGCGATAGGCCCCAGTGTGGCCGCAAAGTCAGTGAGTTTTTGCACCTGCACCAAGGGCTCTTGCGCTTTGAAGCGGCCGTCGGACGTGTTGTAGGCGCCGTCGCCCTGGCGGTCTTCCACCAGGCGGGCGTGCAGGTTCTCAAAATCCCAGTACACCGCTACAGGGGCGGCAGCAGGAACAGTGGCTTGCGTCATCAAGGGGCTGGCACGCAGGTCTGGGTTTGCTCGCCCAGGCCGTGGATGCCCAGGCGCATTTGGTCACCCGCTTTTAGAAACCAGGGGCTGGGCTTTTGGCCCAGGCCCACGCCGGCCGGCGTGCCGGTGCTGATCAGATCGCCCGGGTGCAGGGTCATGAACTGGCTGATGTAGCTGATCAGCTTAGGAATACCAAAAATCAGGTTGGTCGTGCTGCCGTCTTGCACGCGCCGGCCGTTTACTTCGAGCCACAGGCCCAGGGCGTGGACGTCGCCCAGTTCGTCGGGCGTCACCAGCCAGGGACCGATGGGCGAGAAGGTGTCGCAACCCTTGCCCTTGTCCCACTGGCCACCGCGCTCGAGCTGAAACTCGCGCTCGGACAGGTCGTTGACCAACACGAAGCCCGCCACATGCGCCATGGCATCGGCCTCGCTCACGTAGCTGGCTTTGCTGCCGATAACGACGCCGAGTTCCACTTCCCAGTCGGTCTTGACCGAGCCGCGCGGAATGGTGACCGGGTCGTTCGGCCCGGTGATTGAGCTGGTGGCCTTGAGAAACAAGACCGGCTCTTTGGGCGGCTCCATGCCGCTTTCTTTGGCGTGGTCGGCGTAGTTCAGGCCGACGCACACGATTTTTCCGATGTTGGCCACCGGGCAGCCCAGGCGCGGCGTGCCGTCCACCACGGGCAAGGCGTCCACATCCAAGGCCTGCAGGGCGGCGAGGGTGCGCGGCGACAGGTGGGCGGCGTCCAGGTCGACAAACAGCATGGACAGGTCGCGCACGCGGCCGTCGGTGCCGACGGCGCCAGCTTTTTCTTGGCCTGCGGGGCCGTAGCGGAGTAGTTTCATGGTTCGCCTTTGGTTAAAAGGCCCGATTGTGCCTGCGGCCCGTGCCCGGGCACGGACTTAAAGCCGGGCGAGCAAGGTGGCCAGTTCGGCTGCCGAGCGCACCTGCAGCTTGGCGTAGACGCGGGCCCGGTAGACCTCGACCGTGCGCATGGAAACGTCGAGTTCGTCGGCAATGACTTTGTTGAGCTTCCCGGCGGCCACCCGGTGCAACACGTCGCGCTCACGTTGGGTGAGGCCCGCCAGTGCATTTCCACGCGCGTCGCCGGTGCGCAAGCGGGCTTGCTGCGCGTCGTCCAACGCCATTGCCTCGCGCACGCGCTCGACCAGAGCCGCATCGCCGAACGGCTTTTCGACAAAGTCGAAGGCGCCCTTTTTCAGGGCTGCCACGGCCATGCCGATATCGCCATGTCCGGTCAAGAAGATGACGGGCACTTGTACGCCCTGCGCCACCAGCGCGTTATGCACCTGCAGGCCAGACAAGGGTTCCATGCGCACGTCCAGCAAGATGCAGCCACGCAAGGCCACGCCGCTGGCAACGCGGTGCAAGAAGGCGGGGCCGTCGGCGTAGCACACGACAGGCAGGCCATGTGAGACCAACAAAAACTCGAGCGCAGCACGCACCGATGCCTCGTCGTCCACCAGGTGAACCAAGGGCGTATCACCAGCGAAGGGCATCATGCCAAAAGCGCCTCGGTGGGTTGGAGTTGCACGCCGGGCGTGTCATACCGCATGGCGATTTCGGGGCCAACAGTAGCCGCGGGCAACGTGAATGAAATACGCGCTCCGCCCCACTCGCTCACGCCAGCGTTCATGCTGCCATGGTGCGCTTCAATCACCGAGCGGCAAATCGCCAAGCCCATGCCCATTCCGCTGGCCTTGGTGGAATAAAAAGGCGCGCAAATGTGCTCGACCGCGCGCCCCTGCAAGCCAGACCCGTTGTCCTCCACGGCCAGTCGCACCGTTTGCGGCCCGTCCGGCGCTACGATGACACGGACCAGACGCTCAGCGCTGGCTCCGCTCAAGGGGCCCGATGCCAAGGCATCGGCCGCGTTGCGGACCAGGTTGATCAAGACCTGCTCCACCAGCACCGGGTCTGCATCGACCCAGGGGAGTTCGTCGGCAAGCGCCCAAAGCACCTGGATTTGTTGGTCCTGCAGGTCACGCTGCACCAGCCCGACAGCGCGGCGCGCCAGGGCCGCAAGATCACAGGGTTCGCGCTGCGGCGAGCGCCGGGTGAGGAATTCACGGATGCGCCGGACGATTTTTCCGGCCTCTGCCGCCTGCTCTCCTTGCTGCTTGAGCGCGCTCAAGATGGCAGGCGGAGTGTCCGGGGCTTGGCCCAACATGCGCTGCAGCCCGGCGTTGTAGCCGATGATCGCGGTCAGCGGTTGGTTGAGCTGGTGCGACAGCGCAGACGCCACTTCGCCCAGTGTCGTCAGGCGTGCCTGGTGGGCCATGGCCTGGGCCTGGCGATGCTCACGCGCCTGCAGTTCCTTGCGCTCGGTGATGTCGATGATGGACCCCATCCACCCCGATTGCTGGCCCTGCGCGTCAATCAAGGGAGACTCAAACACCATCACAGGGATCTGGTGCCCGTCGCTGTGGCACCACACCGCCTCATAGCCCTGGCGCGGGGCGTGGCCGGCCAGATTGCGCTGGTGGCGCAGCATCACCTCCTCATGCGCATCAGGTGGCCAATACGGCATGGGGGGCGTGAGGCCCACGAGTTGCTCGGCCTGCAAGCCCACCATCTCGCAAAAGGTGCGGTTGACGTAGAGGATGCGGCCCTCGGCGTCGCGGGCTCGCAGGCCAACCAAGGCAGAGTCCCCCATTGCCCGACGCCAACCGGCTTCGGTGCGCCAAGCCGTTTCCGCTGCAGTAATGTGGCGGACCTGTCGGCGCAGCAAATAGGTGGCCACCCCCATGAGCGCCAAAAATCCGGCGATCAGCACCAGCGGCAAGGTGCGCCAAAACGGCAGCGCTGGTTCGCGCAGGGTCAACTCCAGATACGCACCAGGCAAATTACCGCCAAGCGCTACCCGGTAGCTCTCTTGCCCGGGAACGTCAGGCCGCAGTGGCAGGTCGTCCACCGACGCCAGCACCTGCTCGGACAGGTCAATGAGTTCGAGTTCGTACTTGCGCACCAGCCACCAGGGCGCGCCCTTGCGCAGCAACTGCGCAGCGGAATAGCGCATCACCAGCCGTTCCTCGCCCAAGCTGGCGCTCAGGTGGAAGGACATGCCCGCCCTGTTGGGCTCGGCATTGACCTCCGGGGCCTGCGCAATGATGCGGCTTTTGGCGTCAAGCCAAGTGACACTCAGCCACATGCGCCGCAGGCCTTGGCTCACTTCGGGAGCGCCAAGAAGCGCGGCCGACGTCCGCTCCATTGCGGGCAGGCGCCGCGCCAATTGCTCCAGTGCGCTTCTCTCGAACTCAATCTGGGCTCGCAACTGCGCCTCTGCGCTCAAGGCGTCCGCGATCATGGTGTCTCGGCGCATGCGCCTTTCTTGCTGCTCAGCGCCATAGGCCCAAGCCAGAACCCCCGCAACAAACACCATGGATGCCAACAAAGGCCAAAGCCAAAACCCGGCACGTACCCAGCGCGGCGCGGGAGCCATAGTGGGACCAAATGTGAGGGGCATGGGCGCAGTCTAGCGCTGCAAAACCGGGGGTTTACCCGCGCTTTGGCCTGTTTTGCGGCCCAAATGTGGAAAACCACAATGGCGCGGCACACCCGGCCCACGCACACTGCGCACCATCCATTTTTTAAATCAAAGGACTATTGCCATGCAACACCTTGCCCGCCGCACCTTGCTTCAAGCCGCTTTAGTGGCCGCCGCCGCACTTTCCAGCACCCTGGTGCTGGCGCAAAACCCCATCGTCATCAAGTTCAGCCACGTGGTGGCGCCCGACACGCCCAAGGGCAAAGGCGCCCAGCGCTTCAAGGAACTGGCCGAGCAGCGCTCTGGCGGCCGCGTGAAAGTGGAGCTGTATCCCAACAGCCAGCTCTACAAAGACAAGGAAGAGCTCGAAGCCCTGCAACTCGGTTCCGTGCAAATGCTGGCGCCTTCATTGGCCAAGTTTGGCCCGCTGGGTCTGAAGGAATTTGAAGTTTTTGACCTGCCATTCCTGTTCAAGGACACCGAGGCATTTCGCGCCATTACCGACGGCCCCCTGGGCGCTGAGCTGTTTAAAAAGCTCGAAGGCAAAGGCATCCAGGGCCTGGCGTATTGGGACAACGGCTTTCACATCATGAGCGACAACAAGCCGCTGCACGCGGTGGCCGACTTCAAGGGCCAAAAGATGCGCATCCAAAGCTCCAAGGTGCTGGACGCCCAAATGCGCGCGCTGGGAGCCATTCCGCAGGTCATGGCGTTTAGCGAGCTGTACCAGGCGCTGCAAAGCGGCGTGGTGGACGGCACCGAAGGCGTGCCATCGAACTTCTACACCCAAAAGATTTTTGAAGTGCAAAAGCACATCACCATTTCCAACCATGGCCACCTGGCCTATGCGGTGATCGTGAACAAGCCCTTCTGGGACGGCCTGCCCGCCGACATTCGCTCCACGCTCACTGGCGCTATCAAAGACGCAACCACCTACGCCAACGCGATTGCTGCCACCGAAAACGCCCAGGCCCTAGAAAAAATCAAGGCCAGCGGCAAAACTACGGTCTACACATTGACCCCTGCCGAAACCAACGAGTGGAAAAAGGCACTGATGCCGGTACACAAGGAAATGGAATCGCGTGTGGGCAAAAGCACGATTGAAGCCGCCTACAAAGCCTCCGGCTTTGTGGCCCCCAAATAATCAGGCTGCAGCCACAAGTACATAAGGAGACGCAGTTGATCAACCGCTTTTTGAACCACCTAGAGGAGTGGCTGATCGCCTTTCTCATTGGTGCAGCCACCCTGGTAATTTTCTTTGCCGTGGCGCACCGCTTTTTGTCCGGGGTCCCGGTGATTCAGGACTACACGATCCAGCTCAACGTCAGTTGGGCGCAGGAGCTGTGCATCTTTATGTTTGTGTGGATGGCCAAGTTTGGCGCCGCCTATGGCGTGCGCACTGGCATCCACGTGGGCGTGGATGTGATTATTCGCAAACTCACCGGCAGGCCCCAGCGCATGCTGATTTTGTTCGGTTTGCTCTCGGGCGCCTTGTTCACCGGCACAGTGGCCGCCCTGGGCGCCAACTTTGTCTGGCACATTGGCCATACCGACCAGGTCTCCGCCGACCTGGAAGTGCCCATGTGGTGGGTGTATTTGTGTGTGCCACTGGGTTCATCCTTGATGTGCTACCGCTTCTTGCAAGTCGCCTGGGCCTTTGCCCATGGCGCAGAATTGCCCCACCATGACCACGGCCATGTGGACGGCATTGACGACATTGACCCCAACGAACTGCTGGCCACCGCACGCCCCGCCCC
>Ga0194037_1003294_pt1 | contig 10091 bp, 10 predicted proteins | sample JunL306m_MetaG_FD_148653 | JGI IMG/M metagenome (GOLD analysis project Ga0194037, IMG submission 148653) | Anoxic zone freshwater microbial communities from boreal shield lake in IISD Experimental Lakes Area, Ontario, Canada - Jun2016-L304-6m | ecosystem: Environmental > Aquatic > Freshwater >...
GGCACTAACACCAGAAGTAAAGAAAGAAATCATTGCTAAGTACGGTAACTCACCTACTGACACGGGCAGTCCTGAAGCACAGGTCGCTTTGCTCTCCAAGCGCATTGAAGAAATCACAGAACACCTAAAGACAAATAAGCATGACCACCACAATCGTCGTGGCTTGCTTCTACTAGTAGGTCAACGTCGTCGAATTCTTCAGTACCTCGCAAAGACAAACATCGAACGTTACAGAGCGATCATCGAAAAACTCGGTATTCGCCGTTAATTAGAACGATCAACCGGGAGCAATGGTCCTCGGTAGTGGTTTACGGAACTATTCAACACAGTAGTCGTCCGTGGGCTTCGATCGAAGATTCATGCTCCTCGAGTTGGTCGAGAACAGGAGCGACCCATGGAGGGTCAAGAAATCTCATCAGCCGTTGCAGTAATTGATAACGGGAAATTTGGAAAAAGAGAAATACGTTTTGAAACTGGCCGCCTTGCGCGCCAGGCAGGTGGAAGCACCGTTGTTTACTTAGATGATGAAACTATGTTGCTTTCGGCAACAACCGTTTCAAAGCAACCTAAGGATCAGTTCGACTTCTTCCCACTTACAGTTGATGTTGAAGAGCGCATGTATGCACTCGGTCGCATTCCAGGATCATTCTTTCGTCGCGAAGGCCGTCCCTCAGAGGATGCAATTCTTACCTGCCGATTGATCGATCGTCCGTTGCGTCCGTCCTTTGTTAAGGGACTTCGCAATGAGGTTCAGGTTGTTGTCACCGTGATGGCGCTGAATCCAGATCACATGTACGACGTCGTTGCTATCAACGCTGCGTCTATGTCTACACAACTTGCAGGATTGCCATTTTCTGGCCCAATCGGTGGCGTTCGCGTTGCGCTAATTTCAGGTCAATGGGTTGCATTCCCAAATCACTCACAACTAGAAGACGCAGTCTTCGACATGGTTGTTGCTGGTCGCATAAGCGGTGACGATGTAGCCATCATGATGGTGGAAGCAGAAGCAACTGTACGTACCATCGAACTCATCAAGGGTGGGGCTCCAACTCCTACAGAAGAAGTTGTTGCACAAGGCCTTGATGCATCGAAGCCATTTATTCGCGCACTCTGCGAAGCACAGTCAAAGGTTGCTAAAGCAGCTGCCAAACCAACTGCAGAGTTCCCAATCTTCTTGGATTATCAAGATGATGCATTTGCCGCTGTTTCAGCCGCAGTTGCTACCGACCTTGCTAAGGCGCTTGCTATTGTTGGTAAGCAGGAGCGTGAAACTGAAACTGATCGCCTCAGCGCTGCAGTAAAAGGTTCACTTGCTGAGTCCTTTGTTGGTCGCGAAAAAGAGATCCCTGCCGCATTTCGTTCGCTCACCAAGAAATTGGTTCGCCAACGTGTACTGCGTGACAAGATTCGTATTGACGGGCGTGGTTTGCGCGATATTCGTGCACTCTCTGCTGAGGTTGAGGTTGTTCCTCGCGTTCATGGATCTGCCATTTTCGAACGTGGCGAGACTCAAATCCTTGGAATCACCACGCTGAACATGCTCAAGATGGAGCAACAGCTCGATACTTTGAATCCAGAAAACCACAAGCGTTATATGCACAATTACAATTTCCCACCGTATTCAACAGGTGAGACCGGTCGCGTAGGAACTCCTAAGCGTCGCGAAATTGGGCACGGAGCACTTGCAGAGCGCGCACTCCTTCCAGTTCTCCCAAGTCGCGAAGAGTTTCCTTATGCAATTCGCCAGGTTTCTGAAGCTCTTGGCTCTAATGGATCAACATCCATGGGATCTGTTTGTGCTTCGACTTTGGCATTACTTAACGCTGGTGTGCCATTGCGCGCACCAGTTGCGGGTATTGCAATGGGTCTGATCTCAGATGATGTTGACGGCAAGATCGAGTACGTTGCTTTGACAGATATTCTCGGTGCAGAAGATGCATTCGGCGATATGGACTTCAAGGTTGCTGGTACTCGTGAATTCGTCACCGCATTGCAGCTTGATACCAAGCTTGATGGAATTCCAGCATCAGTTCTTGCTGGCGCACTTTTGCAAGCAAAAGAAGCTCGACTTGCAATCTTGGATGTCATGGCAGAGGCCATTGATTCACCAGATGAGATGAGCCCATTTGCTCCACGCATTATTTCGATCAAGATCCCAGTGGATCAGATTGGCGCAGTTATCGGACCTAAGGGAAAGATCATCAACCAGATTCAAGATGAAACTGGCGCAGAGATTTCCATCGAAGATGATGGCACGATCTACATTGGCGCAACTGATGGTCCAAAGGCAGAAGCTGCCCGCGCGCAAATCAACGCCATTGCTAACCCACAGATGCCAGAAGTTGGAGAGCGCTACCTAGGTACCGTTGTAAAACTTGCAGCATTCGGTGCCTTTATTTCGTTGCTTCCAGGAAAAGATGGACTGCTCCACGTCTCGCAAATTCGCAAGATGCATGGTGGCAAGCGCATTGAAAGCCTTGAAGAGGTTATGAAGGTTGGCGACAAGATTCAGGTTGAAATCGGAGAGATCGACCCAAAGGGCAAGTTGTCTCTTGTTCCTGTTCTCGAAGATGGCGCGTCAGAGTCTGCTGAGTAAGTAAGACTTTGAGCGTTCGACGCACAGTTCTTTCCAGCGGCCTGCGTATCGTTACCGAGGAGATCTCTTCGGTACGCAGCGCTGCGATAGGAATTTGGGTCAATGTTGGTTCGCGTGATGAAACCCCGGCAGTTGCCGGGGCTTCTCACTTTCTAGAGCATCTTCTTTTCAAGGGCACCACATCTCGTACCGCGCTGGAGATCTCCTCATCCATCGAATCTGTTGGTGGAGAGATGAACGCATTTACAAGTCAGGAATACACCTGCTTTTACGCTCGCGTGATTGACACCGACTTGCCTTTGGCTGTGGATGTAATCTCTGATCTCATTACCTCTTCGTTGGTAACAGCCAAAGATGTTGATGCAGAACGTAAAGTTGTTTTAGAAGAAATTGCCATGCGCGATGATGATCCCAGCGATCTTGTCCATGATCTTTTCTCAGATACTTATTACGGCGATATTCCAATCGGACGTTCGATTTTGGGAACCGTTGCCTCAATCAATGACATGTCACGGACGGCTGTTTATAACTATTATAAAAAGAAGTACCTACCTCAAGACCTTGTTGTTGCCGTTGCTGGAAACATTTCCCACAAGACGGTCGTTGCAATGGTGGAGAAGGCACTTTCTCGGGATGGATTCCTTGATGTTAAAGGCGTACCTCAAGTGCGCTCCAATACACCTGTCAAGATTAAGTCCCAACAGTCTGTCGGATTAATCAACCGCAAGACCGAGCAAGCACATATGTTCTACGGCCTTGCTGGGGTTGCACGCAATGATGATCGCCGCTTCACAATGGGAATTCTTTCTGCCGCACTCGGTGGGGGAATGTCATCACGATTGTTCCAAGAGATTCGTGAAAAACGTGGCTTGGCTTATTCGGTTTATTCCTATGCCCAGCAGTTTGCTGGTACGGGCCTACTTGGCTTCTATGCGGGATGTCATCCATCAAAGGCGGTCGAAGTCGTCGAAATCATTCGTGATGTCTTGGCCGATGTGGCCGAAAATGGAATGACTCATGAAGAAATTGAACGCGCAAAAGGCGCAGTACGAGGGTCCCTTGTTTTGAGCCAAGAAGACTCCGGCTCGAGAATGAGTCGAATTGGTAAAAATGAGATTGTTTATGGGGAAGTCATGAGTTTTGATGACATATTGAAGGAAGTTTCCAGCGTAACATCAGAAGCGGTACGAAAAGTCGCTGGAGAGTTCCTTCTCAAAAGACCTACTCTTGCACTTGTGGGCCCATATAAAGATACGAAGAAGTTTGAAAAGGTCTTGGAGGCATAAGTGGAGATCACAGTTGCAGTTTTGGGTGCCAAAGGGCGCATGGGCGCTGAAGTGGTACGTGCAGTCACCGATGCTCCTGATCTCACTCTCGTTGCCCAACTAGATCTTGGCGATGCGCTGGAGCAGGTAGTAAGCGCTCACGCACATGTTGCCGTTGATTTCACCACGCCTGATTCAGTAATGGCTAATTTGGAATTTCTTATTTCTCATGGAATACATGCCGTTGTAGGCACAACTGGGTTTAACGATGAAAAGATTGCTCAGGTACAAACTTTGCTGTCGCAGAATCCAGGTGTTGGCGTCCTCATCGCGCCTAACTTCGCACTGGGCGCTGTTTTAATGATGCAGTTTGCAAAGCAAGCGGCACGATACTTCGAGTCTGCGGAGATCATCGAACTCCACCATCCCGACAAGGTCGACGCCCCGAGTGGCACAGCCGCCCGCACGGCAGAACTTATGACGCAGTCGCGTACAGAGGCTGCTTTAAAGGCGATGCCCGATGCAACCAAAACTTCAATAGCTGGGGCGCGTGGTGCAACTGTGGGTCATGTACCCATTCACTCCATTCGCCTTCGTGGCCTGATTGCTCATCAAGAGGTACTACTGGGTGGACCAGGAGAGACTTTGTCTATCCGCCACGATTCTCTAGATCGCGTGGGCTTCATGCCGGGTGTATTACTTGGAGTGCGAGAAGTTGGCAAGCACCCCGGATTATCTTTTGGTCTTGAGCATTTTCTTTCCCTATAAAAACAACCAAGGAGCCTCACAAATGTCACAAGAAATAGTCATGTACTCAGCCGATTGGTGTGGGGATTGTCGTCGATCTAAGCGATTACTGGACTCTCTTAATGTGAGGTACACACTTATTGATGTAGAAAGTGATGCGGCAGCTGCAGCAAAGGTAATTGAGATGACCGGCGGCCCGCGCTCAATCCCCGTCATCATTTTTAGCGATGGTACTCAACTTGTCGAACCTTCCGATATTGATCTGAAGGCTAAGCTCGTCTCACTTTCGATTATTTAAATAAAACTTAAGCGCCGTCCAACAACTGCCGCTTCAAATCGATCAGAGACTTTGAGAATTTCATAAATTCGCATCGTTTCATGGCGAATTGTGCTGACGCTAAAGCCTAACTCCTCTGAGATCTGACGGTTTGTTTTCTCATCGGATAATCCCCGCAAGATCGCTAGTTGGCGTTCGCTGAGCTGACGTTCCTCCTTGACTACCTCGAGCGCAGTTGCGTTTCGATCAAATTTTTCATGGTATCGAAGCGATAAATAGAGCGAAATGGCCCGACTGCAGTTGGTTGCATCCCGTTTAAAACTGGCCTGGGAGGTCAACGCTTTTGCAAAACGGATTGTTAGCAAACCAATTATTACGCCGCGGGCATAAAGATTGATAACGACAAACTCTTTATCGTGCGACCATGTCATCACATTGTCGATATCTGCGTTCAGCGCCAATCCTCCGACTGGTTTTAGCGCCCTCCATTCAGCAGATGAGTAGGAACGCCCAACTTCAGATGCTTCCCTTCCGTATTGTCCTATGTAGACACATGTCCCGTCTTGGCTCAAGTGCCAGAGCCCTGTTTGAATGGGGTTATACGAGGATAAATAATCAAGAGCGAGTGATCTAGCGATGCTGTCAATGGGTGGCGCGTGCGATAGCCACTCGAGCATGCGGTTCAGCTCTGAATTGTGTAGCACTCATGCCCCGTTCCTTGTGACCCGCAGGATGCTACATCCTGCGTAATGACTGGTCAATATAATTTCATTCCCCAAAAAATCTTTAGGGATATCCCAAGAATCTTTCCTATCAGAAATGTTGAAGAGACCTTAGGAGAAATGATAAAGAAGTGCTGATGAAGCAGCTGCGCACATGACAACGACAGGAAAGGGCGCGCGCAGGGCGAGTGCAATGAATGCAACGGCCAATCCTAAGGCGCGATGATCGACCATTAATCTGGTTTTCTCTGCAAATGTTTGAACGCCAATGAGGGCACTGAGAAGAACTATGGGGATGTACCCGTTGATAGATTTTACTTTCGGGTGCGACAAATATTTTTCGGGAATTGATTGGCCCAGATATTTCAACGCAAAGACTGCGGCGCTTGTACCGATTACTCCCCACCATAATTTATTCATGGATTCACTCAGACCTTTGTCTCAGACCGACCACGATGGCCAATCCTGCTGTTGCGATTACTGGTAAACCAGCGGGTGCTATGGGCGTCAGTGCAATGGCAAGTGCTACCGCGGAAAGTGCGATGACTCGATCTGTTGTTGTCACCAGCCGTGGCCACACAAGTCCAAGGAATGCGGCGGGTACCGCTGCATCAAGACCCCAGGCAGCAGGGTTTCCCATTGCCTGAGCTCCAAATGCGCCAGCTAAGGTAAAGAGATTCCAGAAGATAAATACACCAAAACCTGTAAACCAGAAACCGGCTCGCATCGCATCGGTGCCGCGACTCTCTTGCGAAAGTGATACACCTGTTGATTCATCAATCGTGATATGGGCTGCAACAATTCTTTTGATTGCGCGCACTTTAAGAATTGGAGCCATGCGCATTCCGTACAGGCCGTTGCGAAATCCAAGAAGTGTTGCCGTGGTGATTCCACTGAATGCGCTTCCGCCTGCACCAATGACTCCGATGACAGCAAATTGCGATGCCCCTGAAAAGGTCAGTAAGGAAAGTAAGGAGGTCTGCATGATGCTAAATCCCGCGGCAACACTTGCAGCCCCGAAAGCCGCCCCATAAGCCCCGACGGTAAGGGAGACACTCAGGGAATCCCTCAAAGTTTGGCGATTAGCGCGGGGGGCTTTGGAAGTGGCGGACACGACTGGAATTCTGCCCTATTAAATGCCATGGCGCGCCACGCTAGATAGATAGGGTCACGCTATGTCTGAAGCCATTTTCCGAAGCGATATGACCGTAGAACTCGTCAAGGCCAGCGCCAGCGATGCCGATGTAATTTGGGCGGCGCGGGTGTCTACAGCAGGTGAGCAATCCTTGGACGAGGTGGGAGAGGATCCTGCGCGATCGGCTGGGCTCATCAATTATTTAGCTCGCGAGAGACACGGCTCGCCCTTTGAACACACGTCGATGACTTTCTTTGTGTCGGCACCAATTTTCGTTTTTCGTGAATTTATGCGCCACCGAATTGCTTCCTACAATGAGGAAAGCGGTCGATATCGTGAATTACAACCGGTTTTCTATGTTCCCTCGCCAGAACGCAAACTCGTACAAATTGGCAAGACGGGTGCATATGAGTTTGTTGATGGCACAAAAGAGCAATACGACATCACAACCACGGCAATGAAGGAAAGTTATAACTTCGTCTACGAGCGCTATCAGACAATGCTCAATGCAGGTGTTGCGCGTGAAGTTGCCCGCGCCGTTTTGCCTGTTGGCCTGTATTCCTCAATGTATGTCACCATGAACGCTCGAGCGCTCATGAATTTTCTCTCGCTGCGCACTGCTCGCGAAGGCTCGCATTTTCCAAGCTACCCTCAACGCGAAATTGAGATGGTAGCCGAGAAGATGGAAGAGCATTTTGCGCGCCTCATGCCGCTTACTCATGGGGCATTCGAGAAATCTGGACGCATCGCCCCTTAAGAACGGTAGCCTTAGCCCATGACAATCCTTGCGCCATTTGGGCGACTGGCCACTGCGATGGTGACCCCCTTTAAGAAGGATCTCTCCATCGATTGGGATGGAGTCGCAACCCTTGCCAATCACCTTGTCTCAACCGGCCATGATGCCATCGTTGTAAATGGCACCACAGGTGAGGCCCCAACGACCAGTGATGAAGAAAAAGATCGCATTATCAAAGTCGTTCTAGATACTGTTGGTTCGAAAGCACAAGTAGTTGCCGGTGCTGGCAACAATGAAACGTCGCATTCAGTTGAACAAGCGCAACGCGCTCAAAAGGCTGGAGCCCATGGTCTCTTGGTTGTTACACCGTATTACAACAAGCCGCCACAGGCTGGTATCGAAGCGCACTTTCGCGCGATCGCAGACGCGTGCGATTTGCCGGTAATGATGTATGACATTCCTGGTCGTACAGGAATTGCTATCGAACCAGACACTATTGTCCGCCTTGCCGAGCATCCACGAATTGCTGCACTTAAGGATGCAAAGGGAGATGTTGCCTCTACGTCATGGGTGATCAAACGTTCGGGCATACCTGTTTATTCAGGTGATGACATTTTGAATTTGCCGTTGCTCGCTGTCGGCGCAGTGGGTTTTGTTTCCGTCTGCGGACATACCGTTGGACCTCTGTTGCGCGAGATGTTGGATTCGTGGTTTGCGGGCAATGCGGCGCGAGCCCTTGAGATGCATCAGAAAGCCTTGCCAGTATTTACCGGAACTTTCCGCACGCAAGGTGCGATTTTAACAAAAGCCGCACTCAACCTCATGGGACTACCTGGTGGATACACACGATTGCCTTTAGTGGATGCAACGCCAGAACAGATCGCGCAATTGCGTGAAGATCTGCTTGCCGGTGGCGTAACTCTTAGCGCATGACTCATCCACATCCAGGGTTAGGTTCCCCAGCAAAGCTTAAATCCGGAGGATTGCGAATAGTTGCACTGGGTGGCCTTGGCGAAATTGGTCGCAATATGACTGTCTTTGAGACTGCGGGAAAGTTACTCATCGTTGACTGTGGCGTCTTATTTCCAGAGGAGACGCAACCAGGAATTGATTTAATTTTGCCGGATTTTTCTTACATACGAGATCGTTTACAGGATGTAATCGGAATTGTTCTTACACACGGACACGAAGATCATATTGGCGCTGTTCCATATCTCTTACGCGAACGTGGCGATATTGCGTTGTATGGATCTGCGTTGACTCTTGCCTTAGTTGGCGCAAAGTTACGCGAGCACCGCATTTCTCCATTGACCCGCGAAGTATCTGCGGGCATGAGTGAGGATATTGGTCCCTTCACCGTTGAGTTCGTTGCGGTCAATCACTCAATCCCAGATGCCCTGGCTGTTGCAATCCATACAACGGCTGGAACGATCCTGCATACAGGCGACTTTAAGATGGATCAATTGCCGCTTGATGGCCGCATTACTGACCTGCGCGCTTTTGCTGCACTGGGTGAAAAAGGCGTAGATATATTCTTGGTGGATTCAACGAACGCAGATGTTCCTGGATTTACTCCCGCAGAGCGCGACATCATGCCAGCACTGGATCGAGTTTTTCGTGCAACGGCTCGACGTGTAATCGTGGCCTCATTTGCATCGCACATCCACCGAGTTCAGCAGATCATTGATACCGCCGTTGCCCATGATCGCAAGGTTGCTTTCGTCGGACGTTCCATGGTGAGAAATATGAAGATAGCCCAAGATATGGGTTATCTAACAATTCCCGATAACTGCGTTTTGGATTCTAAAGAGTTGGAAAATTTCGGAGATAACGTCGTTCTCATCTGCACGGGCTCGCAAGGTGAACCCCTTGCCGCCCTTTCGAGAATGGCCAATGGCGATCATGCAATTCGCGTGGGAGAGGGGGACACTGTTGTTTTGGCGTCGTCATTGATCCCCGGAAATGAGAACCCAGTTTTCCGAGTCATTAACGAATTGACAAGATTTGGCGCCAAGGTGGTTCATAAAGGAAATGCACTCGTGCATGTTTCTGGACACGCTGCGGCAGGTGAACTTCTCTACTGCTACAACATCGTCAAGCCGAAATATGTCATGCCCGTTCATGGGGAGTGGCGTCACATGCGGGCCAATGCAGAGTTGGCAATTCAAACAGGTGTCCCGCGAGCCAATGCGATCATCATTGAAAATGGCATCGTTGTCGATCTCATCGATCATGAAGCTAGCGTTGTTGGAAGCGTGCCCGTTGGTTTTGTTTATGTTGATGGACAAAGTATTGGCGACATCACTGAGGCTTCACTGAAAGATCGGCGCATACTTGGTGAAGAAGGATTTATTTCTGTCGTAGTCGTTGTTGATTCTCAAAGTGGAAAGATTGTGGCGGGGCCAGATATTCATGCACGCGGATTTGCCGAAGACCTCGAACTCTTTGACGAAGTCAAAACACGGATTGAAAAGGCACTGGCAATAGCAGTTGCCGATGGAATAAACGGTACTCATCAACTTTCACAGGTTGTCAGAAAAACTGTTGGGGGATGGGTTGGCGGAGAACATCGTCGGCGCCCAATGATTGTTCCACTCGTGATTGAGGTATAGC
>Ga0194037_1003295_pt1 | contig 10089 bp, 5 predicted proteins | sample JunL306m_MetaG_FD_148653 | JGI IMG/M metagenome (GOLD analysis project Ga0194037, IMG submission 148653) | Anoxic zone freshwater microbial communities from boreal shield lake in IISD Experimental Lakes Area, Ontario, Canada - Jun2016-L304-6m | ecosystem: Environmental > Aquatic > Freshwater >...
ATCATTTGGTGGTGAGCCTGATTTAGCACAATATCTTCAAGTTTTACCAGGTGTTGTTTTTAGTGGCGACCAAGGTGGGCAATTATATATGCGTGGAGGTCCTCCCGTTCAAAATAAAATTATGCTTGATGGAATGACCATCTATAATCCATTTCACTCTATTGGATTATTTTCTGTTTTTGATGCAGATATTATCAGAAGTGCTGATGTATTTGCCGGAGGTTTTAATGCTCAATATGGCGGAAGAGTGGGTTCAATCATAGATGTATCAACACGTGAAGGAAATAAAGTTGAATTTGCAGGAAAATTAAATGTGAATCCAATGACCACCAAAATATTATTGGAAGGTCCATTCAGTAAATTCTCAAATGGAAGCAGTGCATCATATATATTTTCATACAAAACTTCTTACTTAGATCAAACATCAAAAATCCTTTACCCAAATACTGGTGCTATTGGTCTCCCCTATTCGTTCAATGATTTTTACGGAAAAATTTCATTGGTTGGAGAGAATGGAAGCAAGGTTAATTTTTTCGGATTTAATTATGCTGATAATGTAAATTATCCTGAAACACAATTTAACTGGAATAGTTATGGTGTTGGTTCAAATTTCTTTTTGATAACCGGAGGGTCGACTGTTATTAACGGAACTGTTGCCTATTCAGATTACCAAATGAATCAAAACATTATCGGTGAAGATAAACCCAAAACACGCATGAGTGATATTGCGGGTTTTAGCATTGGATTAAATTTTACTTCCTTTTTAGGAAAAGATGATATTAAATATGGTTTTGAAATGAATGGTTTTAACACCAATTTTAATTTTGTTAATGCCTATGGTTTAGGATTAGCTGAAAAGCAAAGCAATACCGAATTATGTGCCTACGTAAAATATAAAAAAACAATAGGTAGATTTTTATTTGAACCGGGTATACGTTTTCAAGAATATGCTTCGCTTGGAGAAATGTCTCCTGAGCCTCGTTTCAGTTCAAAATACAACGTTACAGATAAGATCCGTTTAAAAGGGTCGGTTGGATACTTTACTCAAAACTTAATGAGTGCAACTTCCGATCAGGATGTAGTAAATTTATTTTATGGTTTTTTATCAGGACCTGAAAGTGATATCAGCAATACAAAATTAAATATTATTGGCGATTCGAAACTAACAAAATCTATTCATTATGTTGGAGGTATGGAAGCTGATATTGGACAGCATGGCTCTATGAATATTGAAGGATTTTACAAAGATTTTCTTCAGTTACCGGAGATCAACAGAAATAAACAAAAAGAAACCGATCATGATTACGTCATTGAAAGTGGAAAAGCTTATGGAGGAGATTTTTTGTATAAATATGATTTCAGACACTTTTATTTTTGGGCAGTTTATTCTTTAACTTTTGTTACCAGAAGTGATGGATATACTACTTATGCTACTAGCTTCGATCGTAGACATAATATTAATTTGGTAGGAACATATTCATTCGGAAAAGAAGCAAGTTGGAGTTTTAATACAAGATGGAATTTTGGAACAGGATTTCCATTTACTCAAACTCAGGGATTTTATTCACAGGTAGATTATTCGCAAGGAGCATCAAGTAATATCAATACTCAAAATGGAACTTTAGGAGTGCAATACGGTGTAACAAACGATGGACGATTACCATATTTCCACCGTCTTGATGTATCACTGTCTAAAAAAATAAAATTCAATCAGAAATCTTCTTTAATGATTGTTGCCGCGTGTACCAACGTTTATAACCGCAGTAATATTTTTTACTTCGACAGAATCAATTACAAACGCATCAATCAACTTCCTATTATGCCCACATTGGGGATAAATTTCACCTTCTGATAGTTATTGCACAGATAGTTTTGAGTTACTGTAAAATTGGTACTCATGCTAAAAATAAACATTAGATATTTTCTCATCACAATTATTTTTTTATCATTAAGTGTATTTCTGAAAGCTCAAAAAACTTTCGTGTATGAAAATGATATTAGCTATTACAAAAATGCAATAGAACTTTTTGATAAAGCAAAATATGGTGTAGCCCAAAAACACTTTTTGATTTATGCCGAACAAACATCTGATAGAGAAAGTAAAATCAATGCAGAGTATTATGCCGGTGTTTGTGCAATGGAATTATTTAACTCGGATGCCATTACCTTACTCAATAATGTTATTGTAAAATATCCTGAAAACACAAAAGCAAATCTTGCATCATTTCAACTTGGAAAATATTTTTATCGCAATAAAGATAATAAATCAGCAGTAAGATATTTAAATCAGGTTGCCCCTTCAAACCTTACTCCTGATGAAGCTTCAGAGTATTATTTCATTAAAGGATATTGTTTATTTAAGAATGGAAATTTTGATGAATCAAAAACTGCATTTAATAATATTAAGGATCAGGTTGGAAAATATTATGATGCTTCAAATTATTATTATGGCTACGTTTCATACAAACAAAATAATTATGATGATGCGCTAACACATTTTAACCGCATCAATAAATCCAAAACATTCGGGCCACTTTCTCAAGTTTATGTTGCTCAAATTTTATTTTCCAGAAAACAATTTGCCGAAGTAGTTGCCTTTGCCGATACCATCAAAAGCAAAGAAATTATTAATGATGTAGCCGGTATTGTTGGTCAGTCGAATTTCAATTTAGGAAACTATGAAAAGGCCGCACCCTTTCTTGAACGCTTTAATACCAACTCCCCAATAGGAAAAAACAAACAAGATATTTACCGTTTAGGCTATGTTTATTTTAAGACAAAACAATTTGAAAAAGCAATAGAACAGTTCACTCAAATTACCGATGAAAAAGATTCTACTTCTCAATTTGCATTATATCATTTGGCTCAGTGCTATATTAATATCAACCAAAAAAACTCAGCACGTCTTGCCTTTAACAAAGCTTACCAATTAAATATCAATGCAAAAATTAGCGAAACTTCTTTGTTCTCTTCGGCAAAACTTGCTTATGAGTTATCTCTTCAGCAAGATGCATTAAAAGGATTAGCGAAGTTCATGAATGAATATCCTGAGTCGGAATTTATGGATGAAGCAAAAAGTGATCTAGGAAATTTACTGCTTAGTACAAAAAGTTATAAGGATGCCATCAAAATTATTGAAAGCATCAAAAAACCTACTACCGAAAATCAAACAGCTTTTCAACGTGTATGTTATTATCGTGCTGAAGAATTATACCTAAACAATGATTACACAGGCGCTTTGGAGTTATTTAAAAAATCGTTGCAGTATGATTTTGATAAAAAACTATTTGCTCTTTCACATTTTTGGATTGGTGAATTAAGTTTCAAGCAAAGTCAATTTCAGGCAGCATTTGACAGCTATAATAAGTTTCAAACTTTTGCCGAAATAAAAGAAACACGTTTTTATTTTATGGCATTTTACAATAAAGGATATTGCCAGTTAAAGTTAGAAAGTTATGTTCATGCCATTGATGAGTTTGAAAAATTTAATGAAACAGAATATTCGAAAAGCAATCCTGAAATGATGACGGATGCTATCATGCGAGTAGCAGATTGTCATTTTGTTTTACATCAATATCAAAAAGCAATCGACCATTATTCCATCATCGTAGATAAAAAACTTAATGGTGCCGATTATGCCTTATATCAAAAATCGATGATACTTGGTGTGCTTAATAAGCCAACCGAAAAAATTGCAGTACTTGAGTTGATCAAATCAAATTTCCTTAAATCTCAATATATTGATGATGCTTTGTTTGAAATCGCAAATGTGAATCTTCAAACCGAAAAATATGATGAAGCAATCAGTGGATTTCAAAACATCATTGAAAATTACCCTCGTTGTATTTACATCCGAAAAGCGATGCTCAACAAAGGTTTAGCGTATTATAATACCAATAAAGATGAAAAAGCTTTGGATGAATTCAAACAACTCATCACCAATTATTCAACAAGTGATGAAGCCAAAGAAGCGCTTGTAGTGATCAAAAATATTTTTGTGAATAAAGGTGAAAGCGATGCTTATATCGAATTTATAAAAGTGCTTCCAAATGTTGTGGTATCTCCATCTTATCAAGATTCTATCAGTTACGAATCAGCTTTTAACTTATACAAAAATGGTGATTGCTTAAAGGCATCAAAATCATTTGGAAATTATATCAATCGCTTTAACGGAGGATATTTTATTTTAAAAGCTAACTATTATAAAGCTGAATGTGATTATAAAAACAACAGCTTCGATTCGTCATTGGTTAATTATGAATTTGTAGCAACTTATAACAGAAATGATTTTACTGAACGTAGCACCAAACAATGTGCGGTAATCTATTTTATGCAAAAGAATTACGCAAAATCATTTGATTATTACAGTGCATTGGAACGAATTGCAAGTGGTAGAGACAATTTATCAATAGCGTTGCTTGGCCAAATGAAAACAAGTGCTCTGCTATATAAAATTGATACTGCAGCAACAAGTTCATTTAAATATTTGAACTCCTCTATCCTTCAAAAAGAAGGAAGCATTGAAGCACATTTAAATATTGCCAGATATTTTATGATGCATAATTTACCCGATTCGGCATTGCCACATTTTCAATTTATCGTAAAAGAAACACGTAATGCTTTTGCTGCAGAATCAAAGTACAATATTACTCTAATCCAATACACTAAAAAAGAATTTGCATTGGCAAAAAAATCTGTTTTTGATTTGAACGACAACTACTCTGCTTACGAGCAATGGACAGCAAAAGGATTTATTTTATTAGCTGATATTTATGTTGCTCAGAAAGATAATTTTCAGGCAAAAGCAACCTTGCAAAGTGTGATTGAAAATGTTGATGATGAATCGATAAAAAATACGGCTCGCGAAAAATTGAGAATTATTTTGGCAGATGAAGAGTCGAAGAAAACACCAGCAAAACCTGCTGAAGAAAAAGAAATTGGTCAATAGTTAAATTAGTTATTGGTTATTAAAATATGATGATGAACAAAATGATAAAATATATATTGATAATGTTGCTTCTGATAAGCACAGATTTATTGCATGCTCAAGATTCCCTAAAAACAAATGTGTTTAATGTCGACAAGGTGTTAAAACCTATGCTAAGTGAATCAATAAAAATTCAGAGTAACCCTAATCCGGAAGTTCCAGAAATTAAAATTCCGGTATTTGAGTATGCAAATATTCCTGATACTATTCATAAAACTTCACTTACCATTTATACCATCAAACCACTTTCGATGGGAACATCATTACTTCCAAAATTAAAAAATAATTACACAAAAATTGGTTATGGAAATATCAATTCACCAATGATGGAAGTATATTTAAATACTGTAAGAGATAAAGAAATTCAGGCTGGTGTGTTTGCTAAACATTTTTCTGCAAACCCTGGCGGATACAATACTTTCAGTAATAATACCATAGAAGGTTTTGTCAAAAAATTCTCCCCTGTAAGTGTTATTGATGCTGGTGTAAATTATACCAGAAACAATGCTTTTTTATATGGATTTCAACCTGAGTTAAATTCGGATGCTCGTCAGTTATTTCAAACTTTTGATTTTAAAGCTTCCTACAGCAATATTATTAAAGACAGTTTAGGACTGTTATATAAAATTGGTTTTGGATATTATAATTTTTTCGATTCACATGATCTCAATGAAAATGATTTTAAACTTTTTGCTGATCTCTCAAAACCAATACAAGGAAATCCATTAGATGTTAAAATACAACTCGATATCATTGATCTGAAAAAAATAGCTGTAGATTATCAACGTGTATATTTTGATTTTAATCCGCGTTATACTTTAAAAATTGATGCTCTTTATTTAATGCTCGGTTTTAATTCAACGATTTTTTCAGACAGTGTTACAAAAAAACCTTTTATCTTTCCTGTTGTTGAAGCCGGCTATACACTCATCCCTAAAAGTTTAACAGCGTTTGGAGGAATTACCGGAGATTTAAAACGCAATACCTATCGAAGCATTGCCACCGAAAATCTATTTGTCCGTAATATGGGTTATAATAATACGGTGAATCAATTTGAAGTATACGGTGGATTTAAAGGTCAACTTGGTCCTCAAACTTCTTTTGTTTTAAGAGCAGGTTGGAAGCGAGTTCAGAACCAATTATTTTATGCCATCGACTCATCAAAATATTATTCGCAAAGTGTATTTTTCGATACCATCACTTCTATTACAAATTTGAAAGCTGAAATAACACATGAGTTTGATGATAAATTCCGCATGGCTTTAACGGTAAATTATTATAATTATAATACTCAAATTGCTCTCCCATATTCTCGTCCTACATTCGAAACTAAGCTTAATGCGATGTATAATATCGGAGATAAATTTATTTTAAAAGCCGATATATTTACGATGGACAAACGTAATACTGTAATATTGGGATCAAACGGAAGTACTACTCCTGTAACTCTTAATGGTATTGTTGATTTAAATATGGGAATAGATTATCGGTATAATAAAACGGTATCAGTTTTCGTAAACTTTAATAATATCACAAACAATACCTACCAACGCTGGTATGGATATAATGTTTATGGTTTTAATTTAATCGGAGGTTTGGCTGTTACGTTTTAAGGCAAATTTCTCCAATCATTATTTTAAATAAACAACTACATTTTAACAGGAAATAATATTTTTGTTTTAAAAATTTTAACATCCATGAATTTTCTATCTTACTTTTTAAAATCCATTTTGGTGCTTGCAATTATTTCAGGCAATAGAAATTTATCAGCTCAGCAAATTTCAAAAGTAAATTTACTGGAGCTCACCGATAAGATTATAGTTCCTACAAATACCTTAGATGAAGCCTATAAAAAATGTGAATTGATAAAAAATAAATGCTCTGCAAAAACTATCTATCACAAACAACTTTCTGAAATAGAAAATTTGATCAAAGCAAATTCTGCACAGCAAGTTCATCAACAAGAAGCTGACAACGTAAAGGATAAAAACCCTAACGCTGTAAGCCCTCCTTCGCAGGCAACTTTAATTTTTGCTCGACAAATGCAAGACCCTGTATTCAAAGCTCAATTTGACAAATTAACACCAAAGCAAAAAGTGGAGTATATGAAAGATCACCAAGTGGTGTTGCCTCAATTTCACAATTCAAAGAATAACGATCCATCCATTCAAATTGCACAAAAAACTTTAATGGATAAAATGAGAGATCCTTCATTTCGTGATGAATGGAATAAAAAATCGCCTCAAGAGCAAGATGATTACGTAAAAAAAATTGTGAATGAAAATAACACTGCAAAAGTTGAGTTAACAGAATTGAAAAATACAGATCAATTATTGCTTACAACTATTTTACCTATCTCAAGTAAAGCAAACAATGATTTACATATTTTCATGGATCAGCATATTAAAAATTGGAAAAATTTGAGTGCTAAAAATAAAGCTATTCATGATAAAATAACAGCTACGGCTTCTCTTGAAATAAAAAAAATCTCTTTAACAAAGGATTCAAAAAATGCGATAAAATTGAAGGAAATACAAGTCGCAGCAATGAAGAAACAAGTTCAGCAAGCTCAGGAAGACTTAAATAATTATAAAGCATTCTGGGAAGGTTCAAGAGACAGAATCCGTTTAATTATCACACCTCTTGATTCAACATTATCAAAAATAAATTATGGTGATGCGGTAGTAAATCAAAATGAACAAAAGCAATTGCCAAACTTATCCGCTTATCAAACATATGCCTTAAATTGTATCCAATCGATGATGCTCGAATCGAAAATGATAACTGAGAATGCAGCAAATTGGGTATACAGAAATAAACTGTTTGAACAAGGAAAACATCTTCCGGTAAAAAAATAAATTACCCTTCCATCATCTTTCTCAACTCATCAGGGATTGATACTTTTTCATTTTTGGAAAAATCTAACATCACGGCAACATCATGCGCTTCGGCTACCACTTCATTTTTATCGTTTAGTAACTGATGATGTAAACCAAAACTTGTGTTCTTGATAAAATCGAGCGAAACTTTGATGGTGATATCTCCCGGATAAAAAAGTGGTTTCATAAATTTACAGGTACACGATGCCAGCATCATGCCTATTGGATATGGCCGTTGAGTAACATCAATTCCAAATTGTTCCCAGTAATTTAATCGAGAGGATTGAATAAATTTAAAATAACTCACATTATTCACATGACCCAACATATCCAAATCGCTCCAGTCGATTCGGAGTTTTAATTGAAAAATTTTAGCGCTCATTTATTTTTTATTATGATTGAAGCAGCTCTTTCACTTGCTCCTACTCCACCCAAAAGTTTTTGTAATTCGGCATAATCTGCCAACATTTTTTCTCGGTTAATTCCTCCGGGCATGATCTTATCCAATTCAATTTTAAATTTCTCGGGAGTTGCGTTTTGCTGAATTAATTCTGTGATAGACAATCTCTGCAAACAAAGATTTACGAGTGAAACAAACTCAACTTTTGCAAGCATTTTTACGATAATATATGATAGCTGATTGGCAGCATAACCGCAAACTTGAGGTATGTTAAACAAAGCTGTTTCTAAAGTGGCTGTTCCGCTGCAAACAATAGCTGCAGTTGAGTTGTGAAGCAATTGATAGGTTTGTCCAAAAACAATTTTCATGCGGTCGTTTAAATATGGCTCATACAAAATTTTATCTAAACTTGGCGCACCGGCAATTACCAATTGATAGTCGGGATAATTTTTTGTTGCCTCAAGCATGATCGGTAACATTCTTTTGATTTCTTGTTTTCGACTTCCGGGAAGTAATGCAATAATTTTTCTATTGTCGAGATTGTTATCGGAATAAAAATTCGGGTTAGGTTTAAAAGTTGATAATTCATCCAGCAAAGGATTTCCAACATAGGTTGTATTGACGTTGAACTTTTTAAAATAATCAATTTCAAAAGGAAAAATCAGTAGCAGGTCATCAACAAATTTCTCTAGTTTTTTAACACGACTTTCTTTCCATGCCCAAACTTTTGGAGAAATATAATAGGCGTTTCTGATGTTTTGCTGTTTACAAAACTCGGCAATGCGAAGGTTAAAACCGGGATAATCAATCAGTACAACTACATCAGGTTTGAATGCTAAGATTTGTTTTTTACACTTCGAAATATTTCCAAGAATGGTGCGAAGTTTTAATAACACTTCAACAATTCCCATGATGGCAATATCCTTCTGATGTACTAATAAACCTGAAGCTTCGGCTTTCATAAAATCTCCGCCCCAAAAATTAAACTGCGCATTTACATCTAATTTTTTTATCGCTTTCATGAGGTTTGCACCATGCAAATCGCCACTTGCTTCTCCTGCTATTATAAAATATTTCATCCTTTAATGATTATCCACAAATGTAAACGATAATAAATTTTTGTTTATACCAAAAAATTTACCTTTGGCATAAATAAATTCTTTCAATATGGAAACGCAAGAAAAAAACAACACAACAAAAATCATCCTGATCATCATATTGCTTCTTTCGGCAGTATTTAATGTGTATCAGTGGAAAAACCACACCACTACTGTAATTACTTACGATACCAAAATCGACAGCATGATAACGGTTCGTGTTGATCTGGAAAGAGAAATGGCAACAACAAATGTTGAGTTGGATAAATACCGCGGTATTTCTGCTAACCTCGATACTTTGTTAAATGAAGCTAATCATAAAATGGATGTTCAGGAAAAAAAGATCCGTCAGCTTATCGCAAAAGAAAAAGACATGAACAGTTTAAATAAAAAACTGAAAGTTGAGTTAGAAGAATTGCGTAAAATGAAAGATGAATATCTCGAAAAAATTGATCAGCTGGTTACTGAAAACAAAGAACTGAAAGCAAAAAATGAAGAGTTGAATACCAACGTTACTGCATTAAGCGAAGAAAAGAAAAACTTACAAAGTAAAGTGGGTGTAGCTTCACAACTAAAAGCAGAATACATCAAAGTAGAAGCTTTTAAAAAGAAAAGTTCAGGGAAATTTGTTGAGGCATCTCTTGCTAAAAAAACCAATAAAATTGATGTATGCTTTACAGTAATGGATAATAAAATTACTCAGCCCGGTGATAAAATGTTGTATGT
>Ga0194037_1003297_pt1 | contig 10086 bp, 8 predicted proteins | sample JunL306m_MetaG_FD_148653 | JGI IMG/M metagenome (GOLD analysis project Ga0194037, IMG submission 148653) | Anoxic zone freshwater microbial communities from boreal shield lake in IISD Experimental Lakes Area, Ontario, Canada - Jun2016-L304-6m | ecosystem: Environmental > Aquatic > Freshwater >...
GGTCTGCCACGGGCAACACCCCAGCAGACACCGCAGCGCTCATCATCGCTTCGAAAAAAACCATCCTGGCCGGCGCCTCTGCCATTGCCGCCGGCATTACCGACCTGCAAGCCGACCCCAGCGACGCAAGCAAGATCATCGTCACGCGCAACAAAAACGTTTCAACACCACCCTTGGCTGCGGCCACCAGCCAAGGCATCAGCTTTGCAACGGGTGTGGACCTGCGCTACAAGGAAATGACGATTTTTTACGGCGCACAGGCCGAAGTGCAGCTCCAACCCGTCTACAACAGCAACGAGCAGATCACCGGAACCCAGCCCTTTCCTGCGCAGCTGCAGGGCGCGCGCATGCAAGACCTCACCGCGGGCATAGGCGCCAACGCGCTCACGCTCAATGGTGTGCCACTGGGCGCACTGGCTGGGCCCGTGGCCGGCGCAAAAGCAGTAGCTGCGTGGATCAACACAAAAACAACGCTGACCGGCGTGAGCGCCTCGGCCATCAATGAAATCCGGCCTGACGCCAAATCCATCAAACTGGGCATGCCGCTGGTGATCAACGGCATCACCATCGGGGACGCGCCCACGGCCACCACGCAACTCGCGCTGGCCAACGCCATCAACGCCTCGCAGGCCACCAATGCCGGTACGTTTACCGCCCGCATCACGCCCCAAGGCGAGCTCATCATTACCAACGCGCCAGGACATGAGGGTGAAGACATCACCATCTCGGCCACCACCGTGCCAGACTCTACCGCGTCCAATGCACTTGGGGTGGCGTCCAAAACCTACCGGGGCGAGATCAGCCTGACCCAGCCCCTGCGTGACAGCAAGGACGCGCTCATCAGCAAACCCATTCAGCTCGGCTTTGGCAGCGCGGGCACTCCAACCGATCTGGCGCAACTGGGCTTTCGCACCGGCGCCTATGTGTCTGGCGCGGTAAAAGACGACTTGCTGGTCTTTGTAACCGGCCCGGGCATTGCCTCGGTGTCGGCCAGCTACGCGGGCAAGCCGGTAGACGCAGCACAGGCGCTGCGCACCCAGCCCATGAGCGTGAAGTTTCTGTCAAACACGCAGTACCAGATCACCGACATTAAAACCAACACCGTTCTGGCTGAACGCACGCTAGACCCGGCCAAGCTCTCGCCCGGCATCAGCTACCAGGGCCTGCAACTGTCGTTTACCGCCGCGCCCAAGACTGGCGACCAGTTCACCATGGACGGCAACAGCGACGGCATTGGCAGCAACGAAAACATGCTGGCTATGAACGCGCTGGAGAGCAAAGCGGTAGTGGGCAAAAAAACCTTGTCCAACGCCTATATCGACCACGTCAATGAAATGGGCAACATCGCCCGTCAGGCGGCCATCTCGCAAACCGCCCTGACGGTGGTGCACGACCAGGCCGTCAAGTCACGCGACGAAGTCTCGGGCGTGAGCCTGGACAAAGAGGCCGGCGACCTGATCCGCTACCAACAGGCCTACCAGGCAGCGGCCAAAACCCTGCAGGTGGCCAGCCAGCTTTTTGACAGCGTGCTGCAAATCCGCTAACCCTGAGAACTTGCCATGCAAATATCCACCGGCTTGCTGTTTGACCGCGCCAGCACGCAAATGAGCAACATCCAAAACGACATGTCCAAGTCGCAAGCCCAGATTGCGGCGCAAAAGCAAGTCTTGACGCCCAGCGACGCGCCAGACCAAGCTGCCGCCATTACCCGACTGCGCTCGGTTATTGGCAAGCAAGACAGCTATGCCAAAACCTTGGACTCGGTACAAGCACGGCTGGAAAACGAAGGCGTAACGCTATCGAGTGCCGGCGACATTCTGATCCGCCTAAAAGAACTGGCCATCCAGGCTAGCAACGACACCAACGGCGGTACAAGTCGCACGGTGCTTGCCACCGAAATGCAGGCGCTGCGCGAAGAGCTCTTAAGCCTTTCCAACGCAACCGACACCAACGGCAACTATATGTTTTCGGGCGCAAAGGTTACAACTCCAGCCTTTGCGGCAGACGCCACCGGCGAGGTAAGCTACCGTGGCGACCAGACCGCCATCAAGGTGGCCGTGGGCGAGAGCCGCACCGTGGCTGCCAATCGCCCAGGCACGCGCGCGTTTGTCAGCGTGGTCCGAACGGCAGACAACGGCACGACCTCGGGCGCCGGTTTTTTTCGGTCCATTGACGACCTGATCGCCGGGGTCAAAACGGGAGATGCCACCTACATGCAGCGAGGCCTAAAAGAGATGGACGCGCTGCATGACGGCGTAGTGCTAGCGCAGGCCAGCTCGGGCATTGACATGACCGTCGTTGCGCAACAGGGCGAAGGTCTGATGGAGACCAAGCTGACGCTGGCCACGGCCCTGTCCAAGATAGAAGACCTGGACATGCCCAAAGCCATCACTCTGATGCAAAAGCAAATGCTGTCGCTAGAGGCAGCACAGAGCAGTTTTGCCAAAATTTCGCAGCTCTCGCTGTTTAATTACCTGAAATAGAGGGCTCCTCACTCAAGCACGGCGAATTAATGCCGATGCCAACAGAGTGAACCTCGTCTTTACCATTTCAGGCCTATGACAACCACAACCAGCACGGCATCGACGTCCAGCGCCACAGTCGCAGCCAAGCCTAATGTCACCTCGATCTTGGGTGCTGGGTCGGGCATTGACATTCAGTCGCTATCCACCGGCCTTACCGAGGCGGAGCGCGCGCCAGCCAAAGCGGTGATTGACAAACGGATTGCCAATTCAACTGCCAATATTTCTGGTTATAGCGCCATCAAGTACGTGTTGGGTAATTTGCAAACTGCTTTTGCAGGACTAAAGGACCAGAGCTCGTTTAATTCGCTCACCCCCGTTAACAGCCAGCCCACTGCCTTGTCTGTTACCGCTGGGGCTACAGCTTTAAATGGCAGCCACATCGTGGAAGTCACTCAGCTCGCCGCCGCGCAACGGACGGTTAGTGCCGGGTTTCCAAAAGGCACTACGCCCCTCAACGGCGGCGCCCCATTTAATGTCATGCTTTCGGTGCACGGTGCTGCACCCACCAGCATTGCGGTGACCGACCCGACTCCGCGGGGCTTGGCCTACGCGATCAACCAGGCGGGTGTGGGCGTCAGCGCGCAGATCGTGAATACTGGTGACGCTGAGGCGCCGTACAAGATCATGTTTACCGGAACTACCGGAGAGGCAAACGACTTTACGCTCACAGGGCAGACCATGCCCGGCAGCCCTACGGTGACCACCACGCAGGGAAGTGCCGACCCGACCAAACTCGCAACCGAATCGTCCACCGTGACATTTGGATCAGGTTTGGCAAAAGGGCAAAGCATGACCGTCGGCGGCCTTACCTATACCGCTACAAACACCGTGAGTGCGGCTGATCTAGCTGCAGCATTTGCATCACTAGAGAATGGCGCCACCACCGGCGCAGGAGCATTAACTGGAAGCTACTCGGGCAGCCTGAACGGCTTTGCTACTGGCGCTGCCAGTATCGGCAACGCAATTGTCGCGACCAGTATCACCGCCAGCAGCGACGTTACCGACCTACGCGTGTTCGGCACGGCCCCAGTGAACGGCAGCCCCACAGTAACAAACTTACAGGGCGACGCAACGACCACTGAAGCGGCTACCGTAGCCTTTGGCAATGGCCTAAATACTGGGCAGACCGTGACGGTAGGGGGCTTAAGTTACACCGCGACCAGTGCCCTGAGCCCGGCGCAATTGGCCGCCGCCTTCGCCAGTTTGACCGCTGGTGCAACTACCGGCGCAGGTGCCGCGAAAGGCACTTACTCGGGAACACTCACTGGCTTTAGCACCGGCGCAGCCACTGCCAACGCTTTCACAGCGACAAGCACCACGCTCAGTTCCAATGTGAGCGACTTGTCCGTCACGACCAGTATTCCCGCCAACATCATGCCCGCCATCGCTGGCTTAGACCTTTCAACCATTAAACAAACCGCCGCAAACGCAAAACTAACGGTCGATGGCGTTGACATTGTCGCCAGCAGCAACCAGGTGCAAGACGCCGTCGCTGGCGTCACTTTAAATTTGCAGGCCAAGACAACGGCGGGAACGCCCGCAACCCTGTCTTTCTCACGCGACACCACTGCGGTCACCACCAAGTTGCAAGCATTGGTCACGGCCTACAACGATGCTGTGTCCATGCTCAACGTTGTGTCAGACCCCACATCCAGCGTGGCAGACTATGGTGCGTCTCTGGTTGGAAACTCCATGGTGGGGCAAGTGCGCAACCAAATCAGGACCATGGTGCTGGGTGGGGCATCCGCAAACGCGCCAGCATCGGGCAGCGTCAAAGCCTTGCGAGACTTAGGTGTTTCGATCGACAGCAAAGGTGTTTTGTCTTTGGACAACACCAAGCTCGGCACCACCCTAAGTAGTAGTTTTGACAACGCGGTGACCATGCTCTCCGCAAATCGCGAAAACCAGAGTATTTACAGCACACTGGATGGCGGCATCGCTGGTAACGCTGTAAAGAAAATCACCGCGATGCTGGCAAGCACCGCCGCGATAAGCACCAATAGCGCTAACGCAACCACCAACATAGAAAAATACAAAAAAGACCTGGTTACGTTAGAAGACCGAATGTCCAAACTCAAAGATCGGTACATGAAACAGTTCGCGGCCATGGACAGTATCGTGGGCCAGTCCACCACCCTGCGCACCAGCATGAAGGCCAGCTACGACGGCATGATGGCTACCTACACCAATAAGTAAAAAAATGCTCACGCAATCCTCAAGTTCTTGCCGGAGCTGCCGATTCTTAATCCACATAGGTTTAGTTTCCGCAACAACCGTTGCACCGGTCAAGGCCCCACGGCCAGTCGGTATAGACAAAGAAAGGATGGCACACCATGACTTCTGACATTCAAGCCGCTAGCAGCGCAACCCGCGCGCCCGCCGCAGCTGCTCTGGCCCAACCGGTCGTGGCACGCAGTGCTGTGGCCGACCAGCACAGCGCGCCCAAAGTAAGCGCGCCCAAGCCCAATGAGATTCGTTATGACGCGGCCCAGGCCCAGCGCAATCTGCAAGAAGCAGTGCGCTCATTGAACGCTCAGATGGAATCCAAAAAAACCGGTCTGGGCTTCGCCATAGACCAAAGCCAGAACCGCCCGGTGGTGACTGTGACCAACGCAGAAACCGGCGAAGTGGTTCGCAAGATTCCTACTGATGTAGTGCTCCAGATGGCGCACAGCATCGACGACATGAAAGGACTCTTGTTAAACGCAAAAGTATGAAATTAATTTTCAAAGCCACTCAAGTTTCCGCCACAGCAACCGATTCATTAAGTAACAAGACACCACAACGGATTTCTTGTCAACCCTAAGTTCCACTTGAAGGAGAAATACCATGTCAGTAATCAACACCAACGTAAGCTCGCTCATCGCCCAAAACGCTATGAAGAGCAACAGCTTGGCGCAATCAAAAGCCATGCAACAACTGTCTACCGGCCTGCGCATTAACTCAGCCAGCGATGATGCTGCCGGCTTGGCTATTGCGTCCAAGATGACCTCGCAGATTCGCGGCCTTGACCAAGCCGTGCGCAACGGCAACGACGGCATCTCCATGCTGCAAACCGCTGAGGGCGCAATGGTTGAAATGACCAACATGATGCAGCGTATGCGTGAGCTGTCTGTGCAGTCTGCCAATGATTCCAACACCGCTGACGATCGCACCAACCTGAACGCAGAGTTCGGACAGCTGAAAACTGAAATTACGCGCATCGCTGCCAACACGCAGTGGAATGGCATGAACATTCTGAACGGTAACGACAACCTTGGAACGGTCAGCGGGAATAATCAGACTGTTAAATTCCAGGTGGGCTCGAACGCCAACCAAACTATTGATATCGATTTCAAAGATTTCACATTCACTCCAGGCGCTACTTCCTCAACTGCAACCACTGCCCAAATCAATTTTGCAGGCAAAACAGCAGGTACTGACGCAGCCCGTTTTAAAGCCACCTTTGGCGGCGTGGCTGTCGACATTACTTTGGCGTCTGCAGGTTCTGCGAACACCAGTGCTGCCGACGTAACCGCTCTAGCTGCAGACCTCCAGACGAAGATGCGCGCTTACTCCGGCCTCGAAGGCGTGACAATAACCAGTAACGGTGAAACTTTGAGCATCTCTGAGCCAACCGGCAAAGCTCTTTCAGGTGTTGGCTTTTTTAAAGCAGACGGTACAACTGCGGCAACAATGACCGGAATGACGACCGCAGGCGCTGATGATTTGACCATCTCTAACGGAACAGCAGGGAATGGTGCAGCTCCTGCCGGCGGAGTATTTTCTGCAGCGCTGGCGGGCTCGAGTATTGCCACGGGCACTACGGCAAATACTGCAACCGGTCTTTTGGACACTGCCCTGGCTGCGATTAGCACTGAACGCTCGAAGATTGGTGCAACTGTTAACCGCTTGGCATACGCTGTCAGCAACTTGGCCAACGTGTCTCAAAACACCAGCGAATCTCGCAGCCGTGTTCAAGACACCGACTACGCCAAGACCTCGACAGAGCTGGCTCGCACCCAGATCATCGCCCAGGCATCGACCGCCATGTTGGCGCAAGCCAACCAGTCGCAACAAAGCGTGCTGGCCTTGCTGAAGTAAGGTTTGCAACCGCCGGGCCTTGCGCCCGGCCTGCAACAAAAAGCCACCGCTTGCGGTGGCTTTTTTCTTGTCGTATTTGCTTAAGGTGTTTAAGGCTTTAAAAGCCTGCAAATTTTATCGAGTTGATCCCACCCTGCGTTCTTGAAGCAAGTATCCACTTTCGCGGCAAATTCACTATCGTGCTGAAAGCGGCGCGCAAAAACCTGTACCGTGCGTGCCAAAACTATTGGGCTCGGCAGTGGTTCATCAGCACGGCATTGCACTGCAAGCATGTAACGCACCAAGCCAAATCGGGTGACCAAGCGCAAAAACTGATCTTGAGGACTGTCCTTGCCAAGCCCAAAGGGAAAAACTTCGCGCAACATGTCATTTAAAACGTAGTTTTCCATGAAGGCGGGGTTAGCTTTCAAGGCCAACGGCAGCAGGGCCAATCCTTCCTCGTAACGCGCCACCAACTGATCTTCAGAAACCATGCCTGTCGCAGAGTCTGCTCCAAGACCTTTTGCCATTGCTTCATAAACTTGCTGATGCGTTGGGCGCATCTGTATGGTCTTTGAGGCGCGCCACAACATGGTAAAGGTAACCGCTTGTATTCCGTAATGCGGCGCCATGCCCGCGAACATATCTGCGGCTTGGCCACTACTTATAAGATCACGGGTGGTTTGCATGATTTCCGTGATGCGGGCTTGCTCGCCGGTTTGCAGCGCCCGCGTCAAGGTCTCGCAAAACAGCCCCAGCATGGCCAGTTTTTGCCAGAGTTGCAGCCCCTCGCCACGAACAATCTGCAGACAAAAAAATCGAACGTCGTTCATTTCGTCCAGAGTAAGACCTAACTTTGGCTGCAGTCGTTCAACCGTATTCGGTCGAAAGACTAATTCGCTTTCAATAAATTCGAACGCATCTTCCGCAAGCAGCGCCAAACGCGCTGCTTCGGGGCACGACAAGGTGAGCGCTTGCTGGTAGACGTCTCCTGTCTGCTGTACTTTGCGAGGATAGGTAAAACAGACGTTAGACAGCCTATCTTCGCCGAGAGCGTTTTGGACTGAGCAAAGACGCTCCTCCAGCATCGGGCATTCACCAGTGTCGGGCATCAATTCAATGCGGGCATAGGTGGTGTCCGATGCCTGGCTGCGCATGCGCTTTACATGGGTTTCTAGGCGCACTGCTAGCGGCGCAGTTTTGGTTTGCCGGTATGACTGGTACGTCTTTTTATCAAGAACCACCGTCCACCCCGAGCAACAACTGTCCTCACAGTCAGCCCCTAGACATGCGAACCTTTGCGAATACAACGGCATAAGCGCGTTAATACGGCGCGTGGGGTGCAAAGTAGCCATATAAATTCCCAAAAAATAAAGAAAAAGGCATCACCTAGCCATAAAGGCCTGCGACAAGTTCGCCGCCCTCCCAAGACGTAAGGTCAACTTGGTGAACACGCAAGCGTAAAGCAAGATGCGGGCCCGCCTGGTTTACGTCAAACCCAGTTGAAAATATCACCGTCCCGTCGGAGAATCTCCCAGATGAAACCCCTGACCAGTATCGAGCCCTGGGAGTCGGTGAGCAAGCGGGCTTACTGGGATCGCGACGTGCCCCTTGATAAGTGGCAGTCCATGGTCAGCGCGGGCCACCGCTCTTACCTGCCCGGTGCGGTGGATGTGATGGACGTATCGGAGTTCGTTCATTTTTACGGGAAGCAAAAGTTCACCGCAGATTGGCCACGGCTTCGCGCCCAGCTACCAGACAACATTGCCCGCAAGGCCTATGTCTACGACATCGTGTGGAGCCAGCTTGCGGGTGGCGGATGGAACTTGCGCCCTTTTTCTGACTTTGCAGACATGCCAGAGCGACGCCGCCAATTGCTGGTGGCGGTCGCCCACACGCCTGGCAGAAGCATTTACCAGGTCGCAAAGTCCCTCAACATGCAATACCGCCGCGCCCATGACCATGCGGTTCACCTCATGCAAGTCGGCAAAATTCGGGGCAAGCAGACCGTTACGGCCGGGCGCCGCATGACAAAGCTGTATCCGGGCTACGAAGGGGGCAGCAAGGCGGAGTAAAGAAAAGGCCGCCCTGACATTTACTTTGTCCTGTCTGCGCTTAGTCGACCTTGCAGCCTTGAAGGCGCAATGTCCAATCCCCATATGGCGGCATAAAACGTAGCAGTGTCTTTGGCGCCACGATTGACCAAGAGCCGCAGCAAGTCTTCGTGGCTAAACGGCGGCGCTTCCAGATCACTGATGGTTTTTTGCAGGGCGTTCTCGACCCGCGCAGGCGCTGCCGCATTGAGCAGGTCGATAAAGTTTCCTGGCGAGACAACGCTGATTCCTTTCGCCGCCATGGCGGCGACGGCGAGGTGCGCCAGATTGTCGGAAACCACGAGCACCCGGTCCGCAACACCTTCGTCCTGGGCCAGGGTTTGCAAGACCAGCGCCGCTGAGGCCACATGCACGTCGCCCGCATGCACGCTGAGCGGCACTTTGCTTTGGTATTCGTGCTTGTCATACAAAAGCACCTCGTAGGCAGGCCCCACAGCTGAGCGAAAGCATTGCAGGCGCCGCATGGCTTTGTGAATGTGCTCTGGCGTGGCAGTAGCGGCTTTCATCGCCTTTCTTTCCTTTTTATCCTTGGCCAAGACCACTTCTGCGAAATTTGCAATGAACTCTGACTCAATGGTTTGGGTCCAGCGCGGGTGGTACAGACCCTCTAGCGCAAGGTCAAAAAGCAGATCCGATAGCCTTGGAGGAAGGAGGACGTTCGCGTCCAAGATGGCCAAGGTGGCGCCCCCAGGCGACAAAGGATGGTCATTTGGCACCTTGGCGCCTCCTTTGAGCGGCCTTCACATAGTCGTCGTCGGGGGTGGAATACATACCGGCATCTTTGGCGGCGATGCGGTAGCTGCTGCCACGCGACGGTGCTTTTGGCGCTGCCCTGTTGGCTTCAATCCATTGCAAGACCGATGCATGTGGCACTTTGCGGTGGCCTCCCCTGGATTTCACTCCGCCGGGCAGCCTGTCAGCGTCTATGAGCATTGCCACGTAGGGCCGACTGCAATCCATGAGCTGCGCCGCCTCTTGCGTGCTCAGCATGTCATCGCTATTACCCGCGGCCTGCGTATTGGTGCCTAAGGTGCCGTTTGATGCAAGTGCCAGATGAATCTGAACGGCCGCCCGCAACTCCTTGGTGGATTTGTCTTGCCCATCCAGCAATTCGTGCAAGGCGCGCACCAGCAGCCCAGATTTGGCTGGCTGCCCCCAAGCCGCCAACTTGTCAGCCAATCTGGACGCCAGCGCCAGCAGCGTGTCTGGCGCCAACTGCGATAGGGGTTTGAGTGTTGTGGGCATAGATTCTCCGTTTCGTTTTTTTACTTTAATCGAAAATCGAAATAGCTGCAAGAATGTGCAGGCTGGTGTGCCGCAGGACCGGCACAGCCGCAGTTACTGCATTGCCGTGCGTTGCAACGCCCTGGCGCACAACTTGCATC
>Ga0194037_1003298_pt1 | contig 10085 bp, 7 predicted proteins | sample JunL306m_MetaG_FD_148653 | JGI IMG/M metagenome (GOLD analysis project Ga0194037, IMG submission 148653) | Anoxic zone freshwater microbial communities from boreal shield lake in IISD Experimental Lakes Area, Ontario, Canada - Jun2016-L304-6m | ecosystem: Environmental > Aquatic > Freshwater >...
GAAATGCTTGGCTTACGCTATCGCTACGCCAAGCAACAAAACTCGTGAGTTTTGACTCCATTACAAAGGTAAGAAAAAAGAGTTTCAGTTGTAGGGGCGACAGATTCGCCCAGGCGTAGGTCGAGTTAGCGATAGCGTAACCCGACCTTTTTCAGGTCTACATAAAAGCTTAACTGAGGGAAGTTATAGCTTATAATCTGCCGCTTTATGGCAATCACTACTCGAAACTATCATGACTCAATTACTAAGCTGTTTCAAAGCCTACGATATTCGTGGCCGACTTCCCGATGAATTAAATATTGATATTGCATATCGCATCGGCAGAGCTTATGCGGAGCATATACAACCTCGTCGGGTAATAGTGGGACGTGATATTCGTTTATCGAGTGATGAATTAGCGGCGGCAGTCACGCAGGGTTTGCAAGATGCGGGTGTGGATGTTTACGACATAGGTTTATGTGGTACTGAAGAAGTCTATTTTGCAACCTTTGCCTATCAAGACGAGGGGCAGTCTATGGATGGCGGTATTATGGTGACGGCCAGTCATAATCCTAAAGATTTTAACGGTATGAAGTTGGTGCGCGAACAAAGCAAGCCAGTGAGTGGTGATACTGGTTTGAATGATATTAAGCGTCTAGCAGAAGCTAATCAATTTGCTGAACCCTTGGCTGCTTTAGGGGCGGTTAAATCTGTTTCAATCGCGGCAGCTTATACGGAGCATTTATTGGGTTATATTAATCCGCAAGCTTTAAAGCCCTTAAAAATAGTAGTCAATGCCGGTAATGGTGCGGCGGGTCATGTCTTGGACTGGCTGGAAGCTGCTTTACCGCAGTCTTTATCGTTTATAAAAGTACATCATGAACCCGATGGGCATTTCCCTAACGGTATTCCTAATCCCTTGTTGCCGGAAAATCGTGATAGCACTATAGCGGCCATTAAAACTCACGGAGCTGATTTAGGTATCGCTTGGGATGGTGATTTCGATCGTTGTTTTCTGTTTGATGAAAACGGTCGCTTTATAGAAGGCTATTATATTGTTGGCTTGCTCGCTGAGGCTTTTCTTAAGCAAAATCCGGGCGCCAAAATCGTACATGATCCTCGTCTAACTTGGAATACCATTGATATTATTGAGTCTATGTCAGGTATCGCGGTGTTAAGTAAAACCGGTCATGCTTTTATTAAAGAAAGGATGCGCTTAGAAGATGCGGTCTATGGTGGTGAGATGAGCGCTCATCATTATTTTAAAGATTTTTCATACTGCGATAGTGGCATGATTCCTTGGTTGCTGGTTATTGAGCTGATTAGTAAAAGCGGTCTAAGCTTGTCGAAACTGGTTGATCAGCGCATGTTGTTGTTTCCTGCGAGTGGTGAAATTAATCGTACCATTGCTGATCCTGCGGCAGCGATTGCTTTGGTAAAAGACCATTATCAGCACAAGGCAGAACTGTTAGATTTTACTGACGGCTTGAGTATGGAGTTTGCCGAGTGGCGCTTTAATTTGCGTTGTTCTAATACCGAGCCTTTAGTTAGGCTTAATGTGGAATCTCGTGGTGATGCTGAGTTAATGCAAGCTAAAACTGATGAGTTATTAGCCCTGCTAGATAAGGCTTAGGAACGTTTGTAGGATTTTTTGAAGCAGTATTGGGTATAATGCACGCCATGCTTGAATTTACCGTCAGTGGTTCGACGAGTTTTAATGTCGAGGTAGGCCTTGTCGGTGATGCCTTAGTTGCTACGGCTATTGGAATAGCCTTAGCGGACCCGCAGTATTGGTATTAACTTAATGCTGCGTAATGTTATACAACATCGCGCAGGCTTTAAACATTTCGTCGTGGCAATGTCCACATTGCATCTGATATAGATGCATCAGATAAGGCATAATTATGGCATTTAAACCCCAATCAGATAGCGAAGATGCAATGAGCGACATTAACGTCACGCCGCTAGTCGATGTGATGTTGGTATTAGTGATCATCTTATTAGTAACTGCACCGTTATTAACTCAATCGGTCAATGTTAGTTTACCGAAAACCGCAGAAACAGTAGCCGACGTTAAGCAACAGCCTTTGCAATTAGGTATCGATGCGCAAGGCGTTATTACCGTTAATAAAGAGCCACAGGCCGATTTGGCCGCTTTAGAAGTCACGCTAAAAAATGAATTGGCAAAAAGTCCTGATACCGGCTTACATTTATACGCCGATCAAGCTGTTGTATATGCCAAAGTCGCTGAAGTGATGGCGACCGTGCAACATGCTGGCATTACTAAAATCGCTTTTGTGACGGTTGAGAAATAAGCTTTCATCTTCTTAAATGCAGGGTAAGCCTTTTGTGTCCCCTCTTTAGTCATAGGTATCTACACAAATAATTATTAGCATTCCCATGCCCGAACGATAACAGTGTGGTGAAGATCGTAGGGGCGTATTGCATACGCCCCTACGGTGATTTTTATCTAAACACAAAACCTTATAAGAAATACCTAGGAGCAACGGCACGATGACGATCGAATTATTAATTTACTTGGCGGTGCAATTACTTGGAGTAGGAGCCATTTATTTTCTGGCGTATAAATCCTTCCAAAAACGCCGCATACAATTAGGAGATGAGCCAACATTGCCCGAATACTTTGTTCGTAGAAGTACCTATTGGATTGGGATGCTATCTTATTGCACGTTGATGGCAGCACTTTACTCATTATTGACTTGGCTTTGGCTGCCTTTAGAACCACTGGTGACTCATATTGTAAAAAGTCTTCGCTCTGGGCAGTGGGTGAACTTACTTAATGGTTTGGACGGAAATACCATTATTCCCTTAATTATCGCTGGGCTGTTTTTATATTTTATCGCTTGGGAAAGCCGTTATAATCCTTTGCTTATTTTGCGGGACAGCATTCATGATGCTTTTGCAATTCCAACTAAGGCGGTTGAGGTTTATAACGCTCTAGTGACCTCGAGATTATCTGCGGTTGATGAAGGACTTAAAGCACAAATTGCTGATCGCTTATTGGTGACGAGTATTGACTCGGGTGATTTCGAGAAGTCTAGTACTACAGTCGAGTATAAATGGGCTAATAATTGCCTACTTTTCGAACAAATTTTGAGCTATTCCAAGCAACCGTCTTTTAGGCGTTTATTCAGCGAGCCGTCTTTAAAATGGGGAGAAATTTGTATCTCCTACAATGCCATGTCAGAAAAAGTGGCGGTCTGGAAAGAAGCCGAGCCTCATTACACCAAGACTATTAAACTGATTAAGGAGTTGGATGAGCTTACCGGCCTTCATTGTCGGCTATTGGCTTGTTTGGTGGTGTTTGGTAGTGCCAACGAAAATGAAATATGGGAAACCGTTAAACAACTTGGTGGTAATGTCTACGAATCCCGATTGAAACACACTTATAAATATATATTGCTTTTTACTGCGACTACGACTATCGGGGTTATCTTAGGTCGAGAGCTTTCTGTATCGCTACATAATGCTTTCTTATTTCCCGATAAACCACTCGCGCACTTTGATTACACCACGCTACGCTGGATAGCCTATGCTATTGCCATTTATGTCATGCCTATCGGCTTGGTTTTTGTTTTACGTACATTAGCTTTTAGGCATCAACGCGAACAATCTGATCTGCACTATGGCTTTTATATGGCCATGATGATTACCGGCTTTATAGTCAGCACCATGGCATCAACATTGATACTTGAATTAACCTTCTATCAAAGAGAGTATTTTAGTTTTCTGGACAGTTTTATACAGCATATGCGCTGGGGAATATTACCTGCGCTAGTGTGCGGTTTTGTGGCTTATCGAATGGATACCCCAGTTAGCGAATCAGAAGCTTTAGGAAAATTGATAGTACTGGGTGTCTTGCGTTTTCTGGCTTGGGGAGCGGTAGCCGTTATTTTTATGCTCTATGCTACCGACAATTTTACGCTACAGGAGCCAAACTTACGTTTTACTCTAGTGGGCACGGCTTTCTTTGTGGTGGGGCTATTAGGGGCAGTTGCCAGGTTTAAGACTGCGACTTCTGATGAGCAGTGATTATCTATTAATTAGGCTAACAAGTGACGGATCTTAATATTCCTGTACTTATTAGATGGCATTACCAAGATGGACGTATTGGAGGCCCTATTTCATGTAGTTCTTATTCTGAAGCTCTAAAGATTATAGGCAACATGAAAGCAACTTCATCTCCATTAGGTCCGATTGATAACTACTGGATTGAAAGCGATGTTCCAGAGTTAACGTTTAAGCAAATTCAGACTTTGTAGGGTGGATAAGTGCCGGCGCTTATCCACCCTACAAAACGAGTTTGTTTTTGGAGTCAAAACTCATGAGTTTTGATTACGTAAAGCAGATGAAGACCACTCTAGCGTAGCGCATGGTGGTGTTTCGGGTATTTAAACAGTGTGTTTGCCGGAAACGCTCTACTCGCTTACGCTCGTAGAGTCTTATTCCGGCCTACAGCTTAGTAAGTTTTTACTCTGACCCCGCACGTTGCAGAATAATAGCGACTGCTGCCGCTCTGGTTGATACGCCGAGCTTTTCAAACACATGCTCTAAGTGCTTGTTAACTGTACGAGGGCTGCTTTCTAAGATAAGACCAACTTCTTTGTTGGTTTTACCACGTGCTATCCACATAAGAATTTCGACTTCACGGAACGTCAAACCTAAAGAATCCTTTAGTGAGCTTAAATTCCAATCTTGATTATGTTTCTTAAGCCAAAGCATATATTCATCAGAAATCTGATGATTCGAAAACTTAAGCGTTAAACCGGTATTAGTTAAAAAATCATCACTGGTTTCATTTTGGTTTTTTTGCTTTGAGCCTATATGTTGTTTTGCCCAACTCAATATCGGTGCGGGCAAATAATCATCAATTTCTATCGACAAGCCATTCTGCATAGATTCATTGATTAGAGTTTTAGCCGCAGGCGTTAACCAAGTGATCATACCTGAGGCATTGATCGCTAAGGCAGAATAAGTGCTAATGCTTAAGGCATTTTCAGCTCTTAGTTTGTCGCGGGATAAATTAAGGTGTACGTTGATTCTGGCTAAGACTTCTTGAGGTCTAATGGGTTTGATAATGTAATCTAAACCCCCTTCACTAAAGCCACGCAGTAAATGATCAAGCTCGCTTAAGCCCGTCATAAATAACACAGGAATATCCGCTTTAAGTGGATCTGCCTTAAGTTGACGACATGTTTCAAAGCCATCTATATCAGGCATGAGCACATCCATTAAGATAATGTCGGGTTTAAGGAGATTTATTTGTGCGAGTGCATCATGGCCATTAGTCGCAACCAGTACACGGTAACCCGCTTCTTGCAGAGTATCTGATAAATAAGCTAGATTGCTAGGTGTATCATCGACAATCATCACAATGCCATGATTGTTGGCAGATTCATTCTTCATTTTGGTATCTCATTTTATTTATATATCTATGCTTTTCAAAGGGTAGTCCATTATAAATAAGCTTATATGTAGGTCGGGTTAGCGATAGCGTAACCCGACAGGATGCGAGGAAAATGCTTGGCTTACGCTATCGCTACGACTAGCAACAAAACTCGTGAGTTTTGACTCCATTGCAAAGGTTTGTAAACGGTCGGGTTAGCGATAGCGTAACCCGACACATAACTGCGATCGAAGTTATAAACATCGTAGGGGTGTATTGCATACTCCCGGCCATCACCAAAATGTTTGCGTTTCTTCATGGTAGCGTAGTTATCCGTGTGAAGATGCCTATAGGTATCTATCATTAAATAAGTCGTTTTTTTAGCTCAGCAATACGAAATTCGCTAGCCAGTTGCTTTATTTCAGTAGCAAAGGGCGTGTACTCAGGTTGATCTTTGATTAAATTATTAAGATGAGTTGAGAGTCCAAATAAATCACCAATTTGTACAAAATATACCAACTGTTTAATGATGTCTGCGCTAGGTTCAAGATAAGGCTGTTTATCAATTGTAGTCAGTTGATCACTGTCGTCCTCGTTAGCTAACGATTCTAGTCCCAAATGCAGTTTTAGTTTGTTGAGTAACAAGGGAATATGGATAGGCTTTGCTAAGAAATCGTTACAGCCTACATTGATAGCATTAACACGGTCTGATAAATAAGCATTTGCACTGAGTATGATGATAGGCACCATAATACCTTGTTTACGTAATTGTTCTGCTGTTTCTGAACCATTGATGCCCGTCATCGCTAAATCTAAAAGTATTAGGTCAGGTTGAATGTGTTCAATGTTGGCTAGGCACTCTTCTCCTGAATTCGCTTCTGCCATCATAAAACCCAAAGGCTCTAGGATTGAAATCATTAACTCGCGGTGATCGGGATGATCGTCAACAACTAGTATTGTTTTTCTAGGTCCTAAGTAACCGGTAAATTTCTCATAGTTGAATTGCTCAACATTGGTACCAAGATTAGCTAAAAATAAGCGCACGGTAAAAATAGAGCCCTGATTGAGTTCACTGCTGACAGCGAGTTCACCACCCATGATTTCAGATAAGATTTTACTGATGGTTAAGCCTAGCCCGCTGCCCGCAACAGAGTTGCCATTACCGGATGGTAAGCGCGTGAAGGGTTGAAAGATGGTATCTAAAAGGTCTTTTTCAATGCCGGGTCCTGTGTCAGAAATTTGAAATTTAGCAACGCCCGCGCTATAGCTGATGCTAAATATAATTTCGCCAGTCTGAGTGAATTTAATCGCATTACTCAATATATTGATTAAAATTTGCCCGACACGTTTTTCATCAGCTTTGATATATTGGGGCAGGGTATTAGTGATTTGGCAATGAAATGCTAAGCCTTTTTGTTCTGCTTGAGTTTTATAGATTTGTACTAGATGCTCAATAAAGTTATGGAAGTTGAAGGGTTCATAGTTTAATTCAAATTTTCTCGCTTCGATGCGAGCTATATCTAAAATATCTTCGATCAGTGCTGATAAATGTTCACCACTGCGAGTTAAGGTTTCTATGGCTTGTCTTCTGTGCTCAGGTATCGTTGGATCATTTTGTAGTATGTAAGAATAACCAATAATGCTATTGAGTGGTGAGCGGATTTCATGGCTCATATTACTCAGGAAACGGCTTTTTGCCTCATTGGCAGAATTAGCCAAGTTCATGGTTTCTTGTAATTTACTGTCGGTTTTTTTATGTTCTTCTATTTCATATAACAATAATTGCGTTTGTTTGGATGTTTCTGCTTGTGCGACCCTGCGACTTTCATCGTTTAAAATTAGCCACCAACTGCAAAGGCCAATAAATACCAGTAACGAAGTGTAAATTTTTAGAAAATTGTTAATCAGTAGTTGTAACGTGTCAGCGTTGTTCTGGACACTCAAAATGTCTTGATAATAAATAATGCCAGTAAATATGCCCGTCAAGATAGATAAAAAGGCAAAGGTGAGTGTAAATCGTATTAAACGTAAGCGATTAAAAGGACTTATTTTTGCCGGTAACACGAGTTTGGCTAACGCTTCAAAAGCATCATCTAAGCGAAAGCCTGTTTTGCAGGCATCTGAGCAGCGTGCATCTAAAGTACAGCATAGAGAGCAAATGCTTCCTGAATAGGCTGGGCAATAGGCCATGTCTTCATGTTCAAATTTATTTTCGCAAATTGAGCATTTGTTCTGTGATGGGTCATTATTGATGGTGTGATCGCGAGCTAAATAGTATTTTTTGCCAACTAAGTAAGCTATGGTTGGTGTTAATATAAAAGCCAGCCCTAAAGATATAAAGCCTGAAAATGCTTGGGCTGTAGTTCCAAATAGGCCGGTATAAGCCATTAACGATATGAGAGAAGCTAAGAGCATACTCATAATTCCGACCGGATTAAGGTCAGGCAGATAGGCGCGTTTAAACTCAATGATTTTCGGACTTAAGCCTAGTGGCTTATTGATGATTAATTCTGCGGCAATGGTTGATATCCAAGCTATCGACATATGCGAAAAAAAGCCCAATACTTTTTCTAATACGCCGAATACCCCAAACTCCATTAATATCAAGGCAATTGAAACATTAAAGAATAGCCAAATAACGCGACCAGGATGGCTATGCGTCAATCGAGAAAAAAAGTTAGACCATGCTAAAGAGCCTGCATAGGCATTAGTGACATTAATTTTAATCTGGCTAAGAATTACGAATAGCGTTGTGGCTGCTAAAGCCCATTGCCGATTGTCGAATAATAGCTGATAAGCAACGAAATACATTTGCGTAGGTTCATGGGCATGCAATGGGCTAATGCCGTGATGTATAGCCAAATACGCGAGTAAAGCGCCCAGTAATTGTCTAGCCGCACCAAAAATAACCCAGCCTGGACCACCGGCGATCATAGCCACCCACCAACGTAGTTTATTTGATGGTGTTTTGTCAGGCATGAAGCGTAAAAAATCCACTTGTTCGCCGATCTGAGCCATCATCGAGAACGCCACGGTTGCCGCTGCACCAAACATTAACCAGTCGAAACCTTCTGTACTGCCAGCCAAGCTAAAATAAGTTTCTGCGATGGTTAGCGCATTCGGTTCGCGCATGAGCACTGCGACATAAGGCGTTATCAATAGTAGTAACCAGATTGGCTGAGTCCAAAGCTGCATACGGCTGATATTAGTGATACCAAAAGTCACGATAGGTATGACGATCACAGCGCTAAGAATGTGGGCTAATGCTAAGGGTATATGAAAATACAACTCTAATGCGAGCGACATAATGGATGCTTCAAGTGCGAATAAGGTAAACGTAAATGAAGCGTAAATTAAAGAGGTGAGCGTTGAGCCTATATAACCAAAGCCCGCACTACGAGTTAGTAAATCAATATCAATATGGTAGCGAGCTGCGTAATAGCTGATGGGTAAGCTAGTGAGGAAAATAATGGCAGCAACGATTAAGATCGCCCAAAAGGCATTAGTAAAGCCATAGTTGATTGATAAGAATCCGCCTATTGCTTCTAAGACTAAAAATGAAGTAGAGCCGAAAGCGGTATTAGCAACCTGAAATTCAGACCATTTACGAAAACTGCGCGGTGCGTAGCGTAGCGCATAATCTTCCATGGTTTCGTTAGCTACCAAGGTATTGTAGTCGCGACGTACTTTTGTAATATGTTGAAGGATTTGAGTTTTCAAGTCACTATAAGTTGGGTTATTAGGTGGTATTTACACTATGCGAATTGTAGCTTAGCAGATATAGCACAGTAGGCCGGAATAAGGCTTTAAGAGCGTTAGCGAGTAAAGCGTTTCCGGCATGTACATCGATCCTGTGCCGGAAACACCACCACGTGTTAAGCGCAGTGGTCTTATTTTGGCTACATCTGATTTAAGTAAACAAAACTCATGAGTTTTGACTCCAAAAAAAAGGCTAATATCTAAGCCGCAATTTATAACACCTTATGGTATGCAAACTTATTCCAACTTGCTTACATGTCATCAGATAAATGGAGTCAAAACTCATGAGTTTTGCTTCAAAAAACAAATAGTAGTAGGCCGGAATAAGGCTTTAAGAGCGTTAGCGAGTAAAGCGTTTCCGGCATGTACACCGATCCTGTGCCGAAAACGCCACCACGCGCTAAGCGCAGTGGTCTTATTTTGGCTACATCTGATTTAAGTAAACAAAACTCATGAGTTTTGACTCCAAAAAAAAGGCTAATATCTAAGCCGCAATTTATAACACCTTATGGTATGCAAACTCATTCCAACTTGCTTACATGTCATCAGATAAACGGAGTCAAAACTCATGAGTTTTGCTTCAAAAAACAAATAGTAGTAGGCCGGAATAAGGCTTTAAGAGCGTTAGCGAGTAAAGCGTTTCCGGCATGTACATCTATCCTGTGCCGGAAACACCACCACGCGTTAAGCGCAGTGGTCTTATTTTGGCTACATCTGATTTAAGTAAACAAAACTCATGAGTTTTGACTCCAAAAACAAATAGGCTAATATCTAAGCCGCAATTTATAACACCTTATGGTATGTAAACTCATACCAACTTGCTTACATGTCATCAGATAAACGGAGTCAAAACTCATGAGTTTTGCTTCAAAAAACAAATAGTAGTAGGCCGGAATAAGGCTTTAAGAGCGTTAGCGAGTAAAGCGTTTCCGGCATGTAC
>Ga0194037_1003299_pt1 | contig 10082 bp, 5 predicted proteins | sample JunL306m_MetaG_FD_148653 | JGI IMG/M metagenome (GOLD analysis project Ga0194037, IMG submission 148653) | Anoxic zone freshwater microbial communities from boreal shield lake in IISD Experimental Lakes Area, Ontario, Canada - Jun2016-L304-6m | ecosystem: Environmental > Aquatic > Freshwater >...
GATTATGACCAAATGGAAGAAGTAGCCATCCGTGAGCAACCGAAACTTATTGTTGGTGGTGGTTCAGCTTATTCACGTGAATGGGACTACAAACGCATGCGCGAAATTGCCGACAAAGTGGGCGCAATTTTGATGATTGACATGGCGCATCCAGCAGGATTAATTGCAGCTGGATTGTTGGAAAACCCTTTGAAATGGGCACATATCGTAACTTCTACAACTCATAAAACATTGCGTGGGCCACGTGGTGGTATCATTTTATTGGGAAAAGATTTTCCTAATCCTTGGGGTAAAACTACACCAAAAGGTGAAATAAAAATGATGTCTGCCCTACTCGACTCAGCTGTTTTCCCTGGCATCCAAGGCGGTCCGTTGGAGCATGTTATTGCTGCAAAAGCAGTTTCGTTCGGCGAATGCTTGCAACAAGAATACAAACTATATCAAGCACAAGTAAAGAAAAATGCTTCGGCTTTGGCTGATGCGTTGATTGCACGTGGTTTTTCAATTATTTCTGGCGGAACAGATAACCATTCAATGTTAGTTGATTTGCGTTCGAAATTTCCTGAATTGACTGGTAAAGTGGCTGAAAAAGCATTGGAAGCAGCCGATATTACTGTGAACAAGAACATGGTGCCGTTCGATAGTCGTTCTGCTTTCCAAACTTCTGGAATCCGTTTGGGAACTCCAGCTATCACCACACGTGGTGCTAAAGAAGGATTAATGTTGGAAATAGCAGAAATGATTGAAATTGTACTTTCTAATGTTGACAACGAAACTGTTATCAAATCTGTAAAAGAACGCGTTAATAAAACAATGTCTGCTTATCCATTGTTTGCTGATTAAAACATCAAAATTAAACTAAAGTTAGAATTTCATTTATAAAAAAAAATGGCTGCAAACATTGGGAAACCTAAGTTGCAGTTATTTTTTTGAATTAAATCTGTTGACAAATTCAAATATTTTGATTCATTATCAGCACTTTAATAAGTGTTTTGTGATTTCAACAAACCGCGATCCGTTTTAAAACAAAAAATCATGAAAGTGAATCCAGAAATGAAAGTATTAGCGAAACAACTGATAAGCAGAGAGGTTCTGAAAACTAAATCGTTATATGATGCTTTTATTGCGAATGATAGAAAAGACTTTGTTCCGATAATGTATCAAGAGTATGCATACGAAAATATGCCGCTTTCTATAGGTTTTGGACAAACAATTTCACAACCATATACTGTGGCTTTTATGTTGGAACTGTTGCAACCAAAATTGGGGGATGAAATCTTGGATATCGGGTTTGGATCAGGATGGACTACAGGAATATTAGCAAAAACTGTAGGAAATGAAGGGTCTGTTTTTGCAGTGGAAATTATACCTGAAGTCTACAAATTTGGAAAAGTGAATTTAGAAAAATACAATTACCCAAACATAGAATTATTTTTGGGTTCTTGGTTAGATTTACCAGAACGAAAATTCGATTGCATACTTGCATCTGCAGCAACTCACAATTATATTGTTGATATATTAATCAAGAAATTAAAGGTTGGTGGACGATTGGTAATTCCAGTAAAAAACACTTCTGGTCAATCAATTAGACTTGTAATTAAAAACGATGAATTCGATATTCAAGAACAAAATCATCCTGGGTTCATTTTTGTTCCACTTGTATAAAAACAATTCAGTTATATTTTAGTCAAACTAAAAAAAGGCATAGCTAAATTAGCTATGCCTTTTTTTAGTTTGACTGATAAAGAAAATGTTATTCTTTGATTATTTTGTATTGGCTTTTTCCTTTCAAAGTATTCACTTCCATGATATAAAGTCCATTTGAAGCATTTGAAAAATCAATTTCATATGTATTTGAAACCGTTTTCACAATCATACCTTGCATATTATAAACGGTTACATTTTTCACGGCACTAGCAGTTGAAATATAAACCTTTCCGTTGGTTTTAGTAGGAAAAACAGTACAATCAGATTGAATTTGCGTATCCTTTAATCCGCTTGGTAAATTTACCTTTCTGTCAGTAAAAATCAACAGTTCTCCAGCTTGCATACTAATTGTCATTTGTGTATTGGTCACATTCAATTCTGCACCTGTCAAAAGATTATACCAAGTTCCAGTTTTTTGAAAATTAGGACTGGCAGTAATGGCAGCTGTTTGGAAATTACCAAGCACTACCATATTCAAATCAGCATGAGTAAGTGCAATTCTACGTCCTGCACTCCAATCACTTTCGGCAATACTTAAGGCAAAACTACCTTGCGTAAATGCAGTTGGATAAAGTTTGCGAAGCGTGATTATTTTAGCTGAAGCATCGGCAGCTGCTTTACGATGTGCAAGGTTTAGCCAACCCCAAACAGAAGGTTTTTCATTTGTACGACCACCATTGGAATCAATTGAATAATCGTATCCCATTTCACCAAATTGCCATATCATTTTTGGTCCAGGAATAAGTGTAGTGAATGCAATATTCAAAGGTACACGTTTAATTCTCGCAATTGAATCTGTTGTAAGATTACCAGCCCCATACATTTTTGCTTTATAAAAGTTACGCTCTTCATCATGACTTTCTGCAAATCCAACCCAACCTCGAGGAGTACTATTCATACCTCCAAAATCGCTTGAAGGACTACTTTGATATCCCATAGCAGTTTGTGAAAACGCTTCGTTGCCTTTTCGCCACAAATACATACCTTTATTAGCTAGCGCCAACTCTTCATCGTAATTACAGAAATGTTCCAAAATAAACATCACATCGCTTTTAACTGATTTTGCAGCATCGTAATAGGTTGTTATATTGTCAATTCGCGATTGATCATAATTGCTTGCATTGGATTCAGTCGTTTGAGTTTGAGTGAAACCCTTAGTTAAATCCAAGCGATAACCATCCACTTTATATTCAGTAATCCAATATTGAACCATTCGTTTAAAGAATTCTTTTGTACTTGTTTGTGAATGATTAAAATCGTTATATACACCATAAGGATGTGGAGCAGTTACATTCATCCAGGGATTATTTGAAGCAGGGACATTGGTTGTACTATTCCAGTAAAGTTTTGCAAATGGATTTGCACCAGTTGCGTGATTTAAAACTATATCTAAAATTACTGCTATACCACGTTTATGACTTTCATCAATAAATTTTTTATACATTTCCGGAGTTCCGTAAGCTTTATCTGTGGCAAAATAATGGTTTGGATTATAACCCCAGCTGTTATTTCCGTCAAATTCCTGAATAGGCATAAGTTCAATGGCAGTAATGCCTAAATTATTTAAATAATCAAGTTTGAGAATAGCTGCATTCAATGATTTTTCTACAGTAAAGTCGCGCAATAACAATTCGTAAATTACCATATTTTCTTTACTTGGCATGGTAAAATTTGGTACTTCCCAACCATATGTCGTTTTTGCCGTTTGCAAAGTAGAAACCAATCCTTCTGTTTTCCCAATTGGATACGCTTTTAAATTTGGATAAATAGCGTTGTATTGGTTAATCCATTTATCGTTCCATGGGTCAAGCACCATTTCGGTGTAAGCATCCGTTACTCGTAACACACCGTCCACAAGATACTGGAAACCATATACCTGCCCTGGGGTTAACCCCGTTAGAGTTATCCACCAGTAATTGCCATCTCGTTTCAGTTGATAGGCATTTAGTTGAGTCCAATTATTAAATTCACCAATCAAAAACACATTGGTTTTACCAGGAGCATACATTATCAAAGTGGCAGAAGTATTGTCAGTTCCATAATTTATTCCGTCCTTTAAACCTGCTGGGCGTGTTTGATCTACAACTGCCGATGGAGCACAAACCAATACTGTATCTCTAACTGTTTGACCATTTAGCGTGGCTTTAGCAATTAAAGTATAATCCCCGGCTGTAGCAAATGTATAGGAATAGTTGAGTGTTGATGATGCATTGGCTGTTTTTACTGTCACACCATTAACTAATAAATCTAATGAAGTAACACTTACAGATGTTGCAACACCGATATTCATTACAGTTCCTACTGCAACTGCTTTATCTCCAGCAGGATTAGTAATTGAAACATTTATGCTCCCCGATTGAAAAACATTCACAAAAATATCTGAACCACCAAGGTCTTTTCCTTCAAGATAGCTACCATTTACAGTGACTCCACTCCGGAAAACGAAAACTAATTTTGTTACTTTTTCGCCTGTAGTCAATCCAAAATAACTTGTCATGCTTGGTGTAATACTTAATTTCCATTTATTGTTACCTTGTGAAATTAATTTATATTTTGTGGCATTATCTCCCCATGTGGAAGCATGTTTCCAGTCCGAACCATCTTTGCTATCAGTAGTAATTACCCCAGCGTGAGCATACACATCGCCTGTGTAATCCTTTAAACCTGCAGTTCCATAAGTTGCATCGAAAATAATATCTATTGCAGCACCATCCTGTGTAATAAAAGGTGGGGTACTAGTAATTAGCTGTGCCCAACTCCATAAAGAGATGAAAAGCAGTAGAAAAGTAAATGTAATTTTTTTCATATTTCTATTGATTTAAAATTGTTAGTTTGTATAGTTTTTATTTTATTATTTAGTAAATATCACTTTGGTCAAAATTCCATAATGATCAGAAATTTTCCCAATTACTTCGCTTTTAAAAATTATCTGAGAGTCAACCACTTTAATTGCTTCATTCTTTTTCATAAAAATATAATCAATTCTTCCAGGCAAATCTCCCAAGATACTGTAATAAGCACTTTGAGCTGGTTTATTATTGGCATCCTGATTAATTTCCAGAAAAGTATCTGAATAATCGTTATTTCTCATCATGGTATTATAACCTTCGCTCCAGGGATAATCACTGGTAGGATTTCCATTAAAATCTCCGCAAACAAAAGTCGTTATAACTGGGCTCAACAGCTCCTTTTCAGTAGCCATTGCTTTTATATTTTTAATCTGATTGTTCTGTTCTTCATCAGTTATACTTGTGCGCCAATGCGTGTGAGCAGAAATAATGTTTATTAAACCTTTAGATGTTTGAAATGACCCGTAAATTGCTTTTCGACTTGTAATATTACTAGTACTTGTCCCTGTAGAAATATATCGATCTTCCGAATTTAGAACGGGATATTTTGAAAGTATTGCCACTCCTTCTTCCCATACATCCCAGCCATAATGCGCCCAATTCCAAACATAATTATACTCTGTTTTATATTTTTCTTTTAATATATTTGAAACAATCAAAGCCATATTATCTTGGCGAATGTTTCCTGTAGTTATTGCTGTAGATTTGTTTTGTGCACATTCCTGAAAAGCGACAAAATCAATGTCCATTAAGCCTATTACATCTGCCAATAAATTAAATTTTTCATTTTGTTGTAATTCCTGATACGTATGTAAATTAACAGTCAATATAAGGTATTCATTGTCTGAAGTTTTAAACATCGATTGTTTTATGCTAGATAGTGAAGTTACTTTATAATCGATCACCAAAGGTATTATCTGAAAGGTTGTATCACCCGTATTGTCAATGGCAATTATTTTTATATTGCAACTTATTGGAAGTAAATATAAATGACTAATTTCAAAATCAGCATAATTATTATTTGGTAATTTCGAAATTTCAGAACTTCCCCAATCGATGAATAAATCTGTTATTGTACCATCATTATCCAATGCATTCCCTTTCAATGTGACTTTTAAACCGTCAATCTTATATGTAACTATAAGATTTGGTTTATGATTTTGACTTATTTCAGGTTTGCATCCTGTTAGCATTAATATCATACCGGTTAATGAATAGAAAAGTACTCTCATTTTTTTCATTGACCCTCATTTACAAATTACAGACAAAATTGAAAGTTTACACAAATATAAAGCTATTCTTAATCAATTAAATACGATATAGCATTAGTAAAGTGATTTTTGTAACGCAATCGTTTGCGAAAGCATTTAGCCACAAAAAAAAAGCACGGCAAATTGCCGTGCTTTTAAATAGAGAATTATAATTTACTATTGAATAACTCCAGTCCCAGTAGAGAAGTTAAGAACAGCTTTTTTACCTACAGTTACAGGAACTGCTGTTTGATCACCACCAGTACCACGGTATTCAATTTTACCTGCAATTATATTGAATTCCATCATCCACCAGTCAGCTTTTGGAGTATCCAATTGAGTTAGTGGACAAGTTGCATACATACGAAGATTACCAGCTCCAGTTGCGGCAGGAGAAGTAATGGTTTTGGCAGTATTATCAACTGTGAATAAGCCAGCAGGAGCTGCATAATCCCAAACTGCACTAATTGCATCGCCAATTAAATATACTTTAGGAGCAGTTACAGAAACTTTAAGAGCTTTCAAGTCAACATATAGCATATAATAACCTGCAGTTGTAACAGTTACATTATCAGCACCTTTACCATAAACGCCATCAGTAGCAGTACCTGTTACACCAAAGTCTTTTCCCCAAGCTGTATTACTTGCTGAGAATTTGAACCCATTTGTAGTACCACCAGCTGAATAAACAATAGACCAAAATGCCCAAGCGTGACCATTAACAGGAATCATTTTCACAATACCTGCCGCAGCTGGAGTAGACATAGTCCAGTTACCAAATTCAGCACCAACAACATATAAATCAGTTGGATATTCGGCAACAACTACAGTACCTGTTTTAGTCAAAGTAAATTTCATGCCTTTTCCTTTTGTCCAAACAGCTCTAACGGTATATTTACCATTATCAGCAGTTAGAAATGGTATATTGGCACCACCTGGAGTTAAAGCAGTTAAAGATGTACCACCATAATTAGTGTTCACTTTAATTAACGGTGTTGTTACAATAGTTTGTTTCCAAGCACCAGAGTGACGGAATTTATAATCTCCAGTCAATAAAGTCATGTCAGTTGCTTCATAAACCATAGAATCTTTACTGAAAGCACCTTTAACAGGCAATACATTATCAGACCATCCAAGTGGAGTTGCACCACCAATAATAGCCCAAGTAGATACTGGAAGAATTACAACTGTAGTAGTTTGTTTATCAACGATTACTTGATACAAACCACTTGTAGGAACAGTAAATGTGCCACCGGCAGCATACATCCCTTTTTGAATGGTAGCTCCCATTTCGTCAGCTCCTGCTACTTGAACAACAGATGCAAAACCAGCACCCGGTCCGTTAACGGTTTTAGTAGCACCAGCAACTTCAGTAATTGTAAAAGTTTTACCTGCTTCTAATGCAATGTAAATTTGATTTAATCCTACGCGAGCACTATTGTTGTCGTTCTCAACTGGAGCAGCTGTTAATTGACCTTGTACATCTACTTTAGCAAATGAAGTGGCATCTCCTGAAATATAGAAACCATCTTCTACAATTGGATCTGGATCTACAACTGGATCAGTTGATTTACAACCAACGAAAACTAACGAAAGTGCAAACATGCACAATGTAAATAATTTAATTTTTTTCATGATAAAATAATTTTTTAATTAATAATGATAGGATAATATATTAGATGTAAATGTAATCATTTATTAGTTGTGGGCAAATTAATTGATAGTAGCTTCATTCAAATTACTATTGGCATCAATTTGCTTCTTTGGTATTGGGAATAGATTATTATTGGTGATGCTAATTTGAGCTTTCCAAGCACATTCCCATTGAGTATTATATATTCCCCAACGAATCATGTCCTGACGACGAGTTGCTTCATAAAACATTTCTAATTTTCGTTCTGCCTTAACTGCATCTAAATCATAAGTAGTAGGAGCTCCTAAACCAGCTCTTGTTCTAATTGGGTCAAGATTTTCTTTTACTTTTGTTGCATTTCCTGCATTAGCATATAATTCGGCAAGCATCAAGTAAGCATCTGTCAAGCGAAAGAAAACCAGATCATTAGCCATTGATTGACCTACTCCTTTTGCAATTTCATATTTCTGAACACGAACACCAGAATGACGAATTTGGGTTTTGGTAGCAGTTGGCTCTGACATAGCTAAAGCAGGTATTACAGCAGAAAAGTCCCAAACATTACTAGTTTCTAAATCTAATAAGGCTCCACCAGTAGCATTCTTTTGTGGTCCATATAAAAAATAAGCATCTTTACGTTTGTCGGAATTATCATAACTCAGAAAGTGTTTCTCTAAGGTGGCAAAACCATTCCAAGGGCCCACTGTCATTCCAAAAGTTTGATTACTTTGATACCCAAGTGTACGCATGTGCAAATTAAATTCTGGTTTTCCATTTGCATTTTCAGTTCCATCGTAGAATGCCGTGAAAATATTTTCTGGGCAAGCTTCATTGGCAGACAGAAATGGATCTTTTACATTAGTTGCCAATGTATAGCCACCATTTTTTATCAAATCTTCTAAAATTGGAATTGCTTTTGCGGAATTATCTGTACCAGTATAAACTTTAGAGTTTAAATACAAACGGCTCAAAGTCATCTGTGCCATACCTTTACTGATAGCATAATGCACCGGAGTACTTTGTAAAAGTGGTATTGCCCAACCTAAGTCCTTAACTATTTTTTCAAATATAAATGCCCTTTTATTTTTGAACGGTTTCTCAACAGGTATCGGATTTGCAAATGATGTTACAAAAGGCACATCACCATAATTGTCAATCAGTAACCAATAATAGAAACTACGTAAAGTTAAAAACTTGGCTATAGATAATTTAGCAGCTGCAGAGCCATTAATTGTGTCATTGCCCAATAGTTCAATTGTTTTATTACATTCAGATATACCACGATAATAACGTTCCCACATTCCAACAACTGCTTCAGTTTCGTTGGTCCATGTATGAAGTTGCAAAACTCTCCATTTTCCATTATCATCCCAGTCTAACCCACGAGTAGGACAAACCATCTCATCGGTTGTCATTTCCTGACAAAACCACCAACCACCATAATCCACCAATTCTTTCAATGGATCATAGGCACCAACTCCCAAGTTTGCAGTTTGGCTATTGTTTTCAGGGAATTTACTTTCTGGTATACCGCTTGTAGGTGTTTCTTGTAAATCGGTACAACCTGTTAGTATCAAAACAAGTGCAAAGAGCTTAAATATATTTTTTTTCATATTCTTTGTATTTTAAAAAGTTAGTTGAAGTCCTAATGTAAAACTACGAGTTTTTGGATAAACATTAAAGTTATCAAGTCCAAATTCAACACCTGAATAGCTTAACTCAGGGTCAATACCCTTATAACCTGTTATAGTCAATAAATTACTACCTGTAAAATAGACTCTTAGTTTACTAACTCCAAATTTATTTGTATTTGGAACATTATATCCAAGCGTCAAATTATCAAGTCTTACAAAAGAGCCATCCTCTAACCAATAATCAGATGCTACTGGTGTTGCGTTAACTTTATTCTCAAACCAGGTAATAGCTTGTTGATTTGCATTATAACTTGGTAAAAGGGTTGGGTTTGAGAAGTACATTGCCGACACATTATATACTTTATATCCAAGTACGGCTCTTACTGAGAAACTCATGTCTATGTTTTTATAAATAGAGAATGAATTTGACCATCCCAAATTTACTTTTGGCATTGCTGAACCAGCATTTCTTCTTTCTGCATCTCCCACATTACGAGTGATACCACCTGTGGCAGTAGCATATCTAAATACACCATCGGATGAAATATCCACAAAGTGAGGAAGATACCATGTTCCCATCGACATACCTTCATTAAGATATTGTGTCCATTGACCCACCATGCCACGAGCAGAAATATAAGACCGTTGTTTGTCTTTCCATTGATAAATACCGTCAGACAGTTTCTCCACATTATTAATATTATGAGAAAAAGTAAGACTTGTTTTAAAATTGAAATTTTTCAAATCTACAACTTGATAGGACACGTTTGCTTCTATACCCTTATTGGTCATAATGCCAGCATTAGCCATAATTTCACCTGTTTTACTTGGTGGTTGTGGTAAAGAGTATTTATAAATCAAATCCACAGTTCTTCTACTATATAATTCTATAGAACCTTGAAGGCGACTATTTAAAATTCCCCAATCCAATCCAATGTTTACTTCTTGCATAGTTTCCCATTTCAAATCTGGATTGGCATCGCGCGATGTTTGATATACTACCGTATGT
>Ga0194037_1003300_pt1 | contig 10081 bp, 12 predicted proteins | sample JunL306m_MetaG_FD_148653 | JGI IMG/M metagenome (GOLD analysis project Ga0194037, IMG submission 148653) | Anoxic zone freshwater microbial communities from boreal shield lake in IISD Experimental Lakes Area, Ontario, Canada - Jun2016-L304-6m | ecosystem: Environmental > Aquatic > Freshwater >...
TTCTCCACCAATTACATACACTGTGGTCCGTACTGTTATGTCTAGGTCTGTGCCTGTAACTGTGAGTTGGTTACCACTGAGGTTTAGAAGGATTCCTGACGAAGCCCCAATAAGACGTGTTGCTACAACCCTGCTCGCGGCGGCAAGGGCTTCGACGAGAATGTCGCGCTCTGACTTGAACTTCATAGAACTACCTTTCGTTACTACTGAGACTACGGTGTGGATTTATATATTTAAAAGTACTAGTAGTAGTAGGTCTGTGGATATGTGTATAACTTCTCAAACTACCTGGTCGTAATTGATTAACCAAACACACAACAACACACATACTTGTTACTAATTCTCTCAACCTTCAAAACTCAACCTTCAAGTTATGTGGACTGAGTGACACTAACCAACGCGTAAACAACAAGGAGAAACCCAAGTTGTCCACAAACTAATCGCGACCCTCCCCTTGTAAACGTCGTTTTAATTGATTGACTTCTGCGAGAACTTCAGCGTTTACCGCGAGCTGTTCTTTAATTTTCTCCACACCACTAATAACAGTCGTGTGGTTTCTTCCATCAAAAATCCTGGCAATCATTGGATATGAGTAGTTGTTGAGTAGATCACGGACCAAGTACATAGCAATGTGTCTGGCGTGGACCAATGGTCGCAGACGCTTAGAGCCGCGAACATCCTCAACTGATAGTCCATAAAAATCAGCAACCACAGAAAGGATGCTTTCAGGCTTTAAGACAACCTGCTCTTGTCCCAGGTTGGTCAGGTGGGTTTTTGCGAGCTCTAGAGAGATGGGTTCTTGGCGAAGGTTTGCAAAAGCGCGAAGCATTGTGATTGACCCTTCGAGCTCACGAATGTTGTCTCGTACGCGGTGAGCAATCCACTCAGCAACATCAGTCGGTAGGTCGATCCCCTCACGCTCTGATTTAGACCTCAGAATCGCAATCCTTGTTTCTAGGTCTGGTTGGTCAATCTCAGTAACGAGACCTTGGAGCAACCGACTGCGAAATCTATCTTGTAGTCCAGCGAGGTCCTTAGGTGAACGATCTGATGTGAGAACAATCTGCTTACCTTCACCATGAAGTGCGTTGTAGGTGTGGAAAATCTCTTCGTGGAATGTTTCACCACGGGTTTCCATGAACTGAATGTCATCAATCAACAAAACATCGTTCTCGCGGTAGCGCTCATGAAGCGCCAGTTGCGTACGGGTTTGAATAGCGCGAATGAAGTCATTAAGGAATGTCTCAGTGGAGACATACAGCACCTTTCTCCCCGGGTAGTTCTCTTGTACATAGTTGCCAATGGCGTGCAATAAATGGGTTTTACCCAAACCTGAGTTTCCGTAGATCATCAAGGGGTTGTAAGCACGACCCGGTGTTTCTGCAACAGACTGCGCAGCGGCAAAAGCCAAACGGTTTGATGATCCAGGAACAAAAGAATCAAATGTCATTCGTGGATCAAGGCGAGCAGGTTTATCGATGCTGGGTGAGAACGAGATTGTTGGAGCAGGAGTTATTGGCTCAGCAACCGGAGCGTCGTCGCGGTCGAGGACGTCAACATCGCTCAATGTAAGCAAGATTTGAATTTCCGACCCAGCAAGCTCACGAGCTTGTTCGGTAATAAAAGGTAAATAGCGCTGTTGAACTCGCTGGAGTTGAATTTGGTTGGGCGCACCAATAATTAGTTCACCATTTGCATAATCCACAAGGCAAAGTTTGTTAAGTCCAGCTGACCAAACAGCCTCAGAAGCATTGCTACGCAAGGAGTCACGAAGTACTGACCAGATCTCCTCACCACTTTGCATTTTTTCCTCCACAGACCACAACTGACATTATCCACAAGCACTTTTTGACTCCATGCAGGCGGGGAGAGTCACCATACACGCAATTTCGAACCCCCGCTGAGGGAGGTTGCTCCATCAGGTAAGATTGTTCCCAGTAGCGCGCCAGCGACCCCCAGGGGGTACCGCGAAGCGCATCAATATAGTTTTAGAAGAGGATTTTATGAAGCGTACTTATCAGCCAAATGCACGAAAAAGGGCAAAAACACACGGTTTCCGTGCTCGTATGCGCACACGTGCCGGCCGTTCCATCCTAAAGGCCCGTCGTAACAAGGGCCGTCACTCATTGACGGTTTGAGTTAGTTGTGCCTGGTCGGGTTAGTTCCCGACGGCAGTTTGCTTTATTTGCAAACCCAACAGGCCGTGGGCAAAGTGGACCGTTACGAATCAGCTTCGTAGCGAACTCCCCTGAGTCAACAGCTGTTGATGTTGCATTCGCAATCAGCCGGAAGGTAGGCAATGCGGTTGTTCGCAACCAAATTCGCCGCCGCCTCAGAGCACTATTTGACGAACTGTCCCCTCCACCACAATCAGGAATATACCTGATCAAATGTGGTTTTGAGACCGGAAAGAACAGCTATGACGAACTTAGAAATCACCTCACACAAGCACTTGAGCGCTGTGGCGCCCGTGGTTAAAAGAGATCTTCCAACACGTACCCTTCTGGCCACGGTTAGGACATATCAAAAATTCACCGCAGGACGCATTGCGCCATGCCGTTTTTACCCATCATGCTCGCAGTATGCCGTTGAAGCCCTAGAAACACATGGTTTTTGGCGTGGAATTGCACTTTCAAGCAAAAGAATCAGCCGTTGTCGTCCCTTTGGCCCACATGGAGTGGACCTAGTTCCAGAAGCAAAGAAAGCAAGGAGTGCATAACAATGGATAGCCTCATCCACTCAATCAGCAGTATTTTCCACCCAGTCTTTGGTCTCTTTGGCTGGCTAATGGCCTTTTTCTATGGGATCATCCCAAACTATGCCTTCGCCATTGTGATGCTAACCATCGTAATTATGGGTGTTTTGACGCCTTTTACGGTTAAAAGCACCAAGTCAATGATGGCAATGCAGAAGATTCAGCCGGAAATGAAGAAGCTCCAGGTCAAATACAAGGGACCGGAGAATCGCCAGGCATTGAATGAAGAAATGATGAAGCTCTACAAAGAGCACGGGGTTAACCCACTTGGCGGATGCCTCCCAATGCTCCTTCAGGCACCGTTTCTTTTCATTCTTTACAGTGTTATCAAGGGATTGGCGCACGTAGATGCCGCTGGTCAGTCAATACCTCAGTACATCCCTGAAACATCAAAGATGTTTCACACAATCCAAAATGCTGGTGGCCAAATTAAGACATTTGGCATGGACCTGAATCTGCAACCCTTCTCATCACACAGCTCTACTGCCGCCGCGATTCCATTCTTCGTGTTCGTAGCGGTTGCTGTTGGACTTCAGTACATCCAAATGGCCCAAATGACCAACAGAAACAAGAAGTCCGGTGTTGCGATTCCTAACCAACAGCAAACACTTCAGAAGGTCATGCCGATTCTTTTTGCATACTTTTACATGATTATCCCTGCAGCTGTCGTGTTGTACATGATTATTTCTACAGTTATTCGCATAATTACTCAGGATGTGCTATTTCGCACAGGAGTATCTGACCCAGGCAAGATCCAAGAAAAGGAAATTCCTGGCGCGGCCAAACAAGAGGCTGAAGACACCAAACCTTCAACCTTAAAGTCCCAACAACAGTCTCGCTCCAAAGCGAAGCGGAAAAGAAAGGCGCGGTAACCCATGGATTGGGTAGAAACAACAGGATCGTCACTCGAAGAAGCCACTACAAGAGCACTTGCTCACCTAGGGGTTCACAGAGATGATGCAGAAATTGAAGTACTAGAAGAGCCAGCAAAGGGTCTATTTGGCCGAGTTCGTGGAGAAGCTCGAGTACGTGCTCGAGTACGTCCATCAGGACCACGTCCGAAGCGATCACGCCGTTCTGGTGGTCGCGAAGACCGTCCACGTAACGACCGCCCGCGTGGTGAGAAGCCTCGCGGTGGTAGTTCTTCTGAAGAAAAGAAGGAAGACGCACCGCGTCGAGCTAAGCAAACTGCAGCAAAAGCACCACGACCAGAAAAGAGTCCACCAAAGGAGGGCACCATGGCTGAAGGAATTTCACTAGCCGAACAGGGTTCAATCGCAAAGGAGTTCCTTGTCGGACTACTGAGCTCTATGAACATCACCGCAGAAGTATCAGTTAAGGAAATTGACGCTGAAACCGTAGAGCTTTCAGTTAATGCCAATCCCCCAACTGAGCTTGGGGTTCTAGTTGGTCCTCGTGGAACAACTCTTACTGCCCTGCAAGAAGTCACCAGAACGGTTGTTCAGTCAAAGTCTCCTGCACGTACAGACCGAATCTTGGTAGATGTTGCGCAGTACCGTGAGCGCCGCGTAGCTGCCCTAGGGCGCTTTGCTGCACAAGTGGCCCAGGAAGTCATAGAAACTGGAGAAGAGCGCGCTCTTGAGCCAATGTCTGCCGCAGACCGTAAAGCAGTTCATGATGCCCTTACCGAGAATGCTTCAGTAGCCACTCGATCAGAAGGTGACGACCCTCGCCGCTTTGTGGTGATTGCTCCGGCATAATTGATTTGTGACAAATAATTGGTTGACCCGCGCCCTCGAGGAATCGAGGGCGCGAGGCTTTTTAGGGCCTAATGCAATAGAGCCCCACATTGCCCATGCAGAAGGGTTTGCCCTCTGCTGGGAAGAATCAAACGAGACTCCCCCAGAGTCATTCCTAGACCTAGGAAGCGGTGGAGGCCTCCCAGGACTAGTGCTGCTACAAAGATGGCAACAAAGGGCCGTATTCACCGATTCCATGGAAAAACGAATGGCGTTCCTTCGAGAAGTTTTGGAATGGGAAGGCGCCCCAGAGGGTGGAGAAGTTCTTACCGCTAGAGCAGAAGATCTTGCCTGGGACCCAGACCTGGACTCAGCATTCGACCTAGTAACCGCTAGATCTTTCGGCCCCCCAGCTGTTACAGCCGAGTGTGGCGTTCGATTTCTAAAGGTTGGTGGAATGATGATTGTTTCAGAGCCACCAGATGACACAGAAACCGGCCGCTGGAACAAAGAAGGCCTAGCCAAGCTCGGTCTAGAGGCAAAAGGACGAGTCCGCCACGGTTCTGCCTACCAAATCCTGATTAAAACCAAAGCAACTCTTTCTTCGTATCCACGTGAAGTTGGAGTGCCAGGAAAGAAACCACTCTTCTAGATGTTCCACGTGGAACATTGTTCCATCTGAACCCAGAGTCTAAAAATATGTTCCACGTGGAACATTCGAATCCTTAGGCAACTGACCGAATATCCTTCACATGGTCTGAACTCTTTAAGCAATCTGAGGCCAATATGTTCCACGTGGAACATTGGTACTTGACGAGGCAGAAAAAACCTAGTTGAATTGACATGTATTTGACGCAGTGTCGGGATGTACCTAGCTCGGGATGAGGCTCATGGCGGACGCCAGCAAGATGAGGATTTTCGCTGTTGCCAACCAAAAAGGTGGCGTCGGAAAGACAACAACCACAACCTCTTTGGGGGCAGCGCTAGCTGAAAAAGGCAAGCGAGTATTGATTGTCGACCTTGACCCCCAGGGAAACGCAACCACTGGACTAGGCGTTGATGGGCGCCAGTTTGAACGATCTGTCTATGACGTGCTTCTCAATGACGTTCCAATGGTGGACATTGTGGAACCTACGGGTTTTAAAAACCTATTCGTCGCGCCAGCAACACTTGACCTAGCTGGAGTCGAACAAGAACTCACATCGGTCATCTCAAGAGAGCTCAGACTGAAAAAAGCCCTGGAGTCAGTTGAAGGGGAGTTTGAGTACGTCTTTATTGACTGCCCACCTTCTCTTGGCCTAATCACGATCAATGCTTTCGCTGCTGCTACTGACATCATGGTGCCTGTACAGGCCGAGTTCTATGCCCTAGAGGGCCTTACACAGCTCTCTCGGATCGTAGACCTTGTTCAAAAGAACCTAAATCCGATCCTCAGAATTACCAAGGTGGTTCTCACGATGTATGACTCAAGAAACACCTTGTCTACCGATGTCGCCAAGGAAGTCCGCAAAGCCTTTCCGGAGGAATTGTGCAAGTCAGTCATTCCTCGAACCGTTCGTTTGGCCGAGGCCCCATCATTCGGGCAGCCAATTACCGTATTTGATCCATCATCTAAGGGTGCCAAAGCGTACCGAGCATTAGCAGAGGAGATTCTCAATGGCTAGAAAACCAGGACTTGGAAAAGGACTCGGAGCTCTCATCCCAGACGGGGGCTCTGCAAGCTCCTCGCCAGACGAAAGCGTTGCAGTTGGAGGACCACTCCGTAAGGTTCCCGTTGCCTCAATTCGCCCAAACAAGTTTCAGCCAAGAAAGACCTTTGATGCTGATGGTTTGAAGGCTCTATCTGCTTCTGTCCGCGAACTTGGAGTTTTACAGCCAATCATTGTCAGGGCCATCACAAGTGAGCCAGGCGCATATGAGCTCATTGCCGGTGAGCGTCGCTGGCGAGCAGCACAAATGGCGGGCCTCGATGTAATGCCAGTGCTCATTCAAGATGATGTGAATGACCGTCTTTCATTAGAGCAGGCCGTAGTAGAAAACCTTCACCGTGTTGATCTTCATGCCTTGGAAGAAGCTGCGGCTTATAAGCAGCTCATCGATGACTTCCACTTGACTCATGATGACGTGGCGCAGCGGGTTGGAAAGAGCAGAACTAATGTTACGAACACATTACGACTACTGAACCTGGGAGAAGCTGGGCAGGCCGCCCTTGCCGGATCACAGATTTCAGAAGGTCACGCAAAGCTCCTTCTTTCATTGACCGATAACGATGTTCAGGCAACCATGGTTGCCAGGATTATTAAGAATGAACTCTCTGTTCGTGCAACCGATGAAGCTATTAAGGCTCTCATGGGCACAAAGCCAACGGGCACCGATGCATCAGCTAAGCCTGGAACCACAGGAACAGGACGACCAACTCTTCGACCAGTTCCTGACGCCAGTGTGGCGGAGCTTGAAAAGCTTCTAGAGGACTACCTTGACACCCGGGTACACGTTGATCTCAAGGGCAGAAATGGTCGAATCATTATTGACTTTGCTGATCTCGATGACCTAGAGCGTCTCTACATTGCAATTTCACAGGCAAAATAACCCTCAACCTTAAACCTAAAGTTCTCGTTGAAGTTATCCCCAAGTTGTGGATGAACCTGTGGGTTACTCTTAAAAGCCTTTAGAATTAAGGGTTTTCAGAGGGAAGAAAAACAGTCAAAACGCCTAATTGTGGATAATTCCGTCCAAAACCCTAATTATTGACTTTGAGAAGTCTTGTAAAGCATCCAGGTCTAACGACCCGTGTTCGATCTGAAGTGTGGTCATTCGAGTTTCTCGCAGAATAGGCAGCGCCATTCCAGTTACCTCAACCCGCGGCAGCACTGGTGAGCGAGAAAGCGACGTAGCAATGGTGCTGGCTAGCTGCTCGCCTCGACGCGAGTGTGCTTTGTAGCTAGCCCAGTAGTGCAGGTGTATTCCATTGAACTCATCATTTTGTTGAAATGAGAGCACCACCGCAGCATTGTTGGCATTGGCGTGAGTTGCGATTTCGCTCGGGGGAGTGGTTCCAAGATTGATCACATCAAAAGCCGAGCGAGTTTGATCAAACAGAATCTCGAGCAACGGACTTGTTCCACAGAGAACGAGAAGGCCATTAGCAACATGATCAAAGCCGGCTATGTCTCGAGCTTCATTAACGAGATTTCGAACTGAAGCTGCTGTTGTCATGCGGCGTAGTTCATTTAAAGTTTCGCGTGTAAGAGTTGCGCTCGGAGAAATTCCTAAATTGTTCTGAAACTCACAAAGTGCGTTCTCAAGCAAAGGGCCAAAAATTCCATCGATCTGACCGGGATTAAATCCAAGTTGAGCCAACTCGACTTGTAGTTGGGCAACATCGTCACCACGCATGTTGGGGTGGGTGTGAAACAACAAGCGTTGTCCCAGATGCCACCCTGCTTCAACAAGGCGTGACCACGTTGTTGAGTCAATTTCTCCAGTAATTTTAAGGCCTCTAGACCTTTGAAAAGCCTCAACACTTACCTTGGTGGCGTCACCAAACACACCAACCTTGTCCTTAGACGAGTCGTGACCAATGCTGCGAAGACGATCTTGAAGCTCTCGAACTCGCTCACCCGAGTTCCCGTGTTTCAGGGTTTCGAAATTCAGAGTGACTTAAAGGTTCGCGGTGATTTCTTGAAGCAAAGCACCCTTTGGCTTTGCGCCAACGAGACGTGCAACAACTTCACCATTCTTGAAAAGAAGAAGTGTCGGGATGCTCATAACTGAGAACTTTGTCGCGGTCGCAACGTTGACATCAACATCGAGCTTTCCGATGACGAACTTGTCTGATTGTTCTAAAGCGAGTTCTTCGAGAATCGGAGCAATCATTTTGCACGGTCCGCACCACTCTGCCCAGAAGTCAACCAGTACAGGCTTGTCTGATGATCCAATGACTTCGGCAAAAGTTGCGTCAGTGAGTGTTGTGATGTTCGCGCTCATGTGTTCCTCCAATGTAAACGCCTAAATGAAGGCGTTGCATATCCCACCTTAGCGAGGAAGCCTTAGTGACCTTGCGCTTCTAGCCAACGCTCGGCGTCAATGGCGGCAATGCAGCCAGAACCAGCTGAGGTAATTGCTTGTCGGTAGACGTGGTCTTGCACATCGCCAGCGGCAAAGAGGCCATCGATGTTGGTGAATGAACCAATTCCGGTGCGAACGTATCCATTTTCTTCGAGGTCAACTTGACCCGACACCAAGGTGGTGTTTGGAATGTGACCAATGGCAACAAAGACGCCAGTCACATCAAGCACTCGCTCCTCACCGGTCAGTGTGTCTTTGACTTTCAAGCCCGAAACTTTCTCGTCGCCCAACACCTCAACGACCTGAGTGTTCCAAGCGAACTTGATCTTGTCGTTCTTAAAGGCACGTTCTTGCATGATCTTGGAGGCTCGGAGGCTGTCGCGTCGGTGAACCAACGTCACGCTTGATGCGAAGCGGGTAAGAAAGGTTGCTTCTTCAATGGCAGAGTCGCCACCACCCACCACGGCAATGTCTTGTCCTCTGAAGAAGAAGCCGTCACATGTGGCACACGTTGAAAGGCCATGGCTGAGTAGGCGTTCTTCACCTGGAACACCCATCATCAACGAACGTGCGCCGGTGGCGAGAATTACGGTATCTGCAGTGATGCTTGGCTCGACATCGTCGGTGAGCCAGGCCTTAAATGGACGAGACGTTGCATCTAGTTTTTGGACCTTCGTGACACGAAGATCAGCACCGAAGCGTGCGGCCTGTGCGCGCATGTTGGCCATGAGCTCTGGACCAGTGATTGCCTCAGGGAATCCTGGGAAGTTTTCGATGTCTGTGGTCAACATCAACTGACCACCAGGCTGATCGGTGGTTGACGAAGGCTCGCCTTCAATAACAATTGGCTTCAACTGCGCACGAGCTGTGTAAATAGCTGCAGTGAGTCCTGCGGGACCAGAGCCGATGATTAGTACTGATGTGTGCTCTGACATTTACTTCCTTAGATTTGCGGGGCGACGGCGTCGCCAAATAATAAAACCAGTTATGACAAGTACTCCACCGAGGAGCAAACAACTAAGCCACTCATGCCCAGCGAAGACATAGACATTTAGTAGTCGAATTATTCCAATTGTGAGAACAATAAGTAGTACCAGTGCAATCAGCAAAAGGATGAATCCGAATGCAATGGTGCGACCAATAACAAGGATTGGGCGAAGAATGCGGTCATGGACCACATCAAGGACGTGATCAAAAGCTTCGAAAGCCTTATCGACTACGTCTGGTTCGTGTTCTTTTTTCTCTTCACTCACACTAAGAACTTAGTTGGAGAGGGAGGGTTCTAGGCCTGCACCCAGCAAAGACCAATTATCCCTGGCCCACCGTGTGTTCCAACCACTGGACCAATGTCAGTCACGAGTAGTGGGAATTCGGTTGCAATGTCGCTCACTAGTTTTGTGAGAGCTTCAACTTCATCAGATGCTCCGTGCACTAATGCCAAACGACGAAGAGGAGCGTTGTTGCGAGCAACATCAGCGATTGCAGCTAATGCTTTCGCCTTGGTTCTTTGACGACCCGCTTCAGAAACAATTCCATCCTTCAGCTCTAGCAGCGGCTT
>Ga0194037_1003301_pt1 | contig 10077 bp, 9 predicted proteins | sample JunL306m_MetaG_FD_148653 | JGI IMG/M metagenome (GOLD analysis project Ga0194037, IMG submission 148653) | Anoxic zone freshwater microbial communities from boreal shield lake in IISD Experimental Lakes Area, Ontario, Canada - Jun2016-L304-6m | ecosystem: Environmental > Aquatic > Freshwater >...
GGCTTTTTGAGCGTAAGCAAAAAAAGCGTTTCCGGCACCCGTGTCGATCGAATTGCCGGAAACGCTTTACTCGCTAGGCTCTTAAAGTCATCACCGGCCTACAAGTACATCGGCCTTCAACTTAATCGTTCCAGCGTGCACGGGAATGATGTTACATCTTCATTGGTACGCCAATCAGCGATTGGAGCATTACCCAGAGTGCTACTCCAGCAACAATCCACAGAAATATTTTTAGATTTTTTGATAGTATTCCGTTATCTTTGTTTTCTGGATCCGACATGTAATAAACCCCAATAGTTGAATTAAATACATCACTCAAGATTAGGAGTGATGCCAAAGTTTAGCGGAAAAGGTTGAGAAAACAAGTTTGCTTTTGTAGGTCGGTTTAGCGCTAGCGTAACCCGACATTTCGTGTGTTATTTTGTCGGGTTACGCTAGCGCTAAACCGACCTACCATTACAACACCGTCTGCGGACTATATAAATACATCAAGCCCAACAGACTTACGACCACCAATCCGCCTCCAATCCAGCGTTTAAATAATAAATCATTACGCATAATGGCGTTATGGGCTTTTAAGCCTAATACATGTCCAATGGCGGCTATTGGTAATAGCATCAAGGCGATTTTAAAATGCAAATCAACTGATAACACGATGAAGGTGGTCATTTTGATGCTGACTAGAATAAACCACAGCACAAACAGGGTGTCGCGCAACTGGAAACGACTGACGTGTCTCATATAAACAGCCACCATCAAGGGGGCGCCGCTTAATGAAATCCCCGCTATATAGCCACCTAAAATCAACAAGGCTCTATCCGCCCAAGCATGATGACTTTGTATGCCGCGATTAAATAACCAAGTGAGGCCATAAAACAAGGTCACTGAATAAATAAAGCTATTCAGCCATAAAGTCGGCAGATTTAATAAACCAAACACACCGATGATGGCAGGAGGGAAAATATAAATAGAGGAGCGACGTAAATACTGCCAATCTACATTATGCAGGCGGTTGGCGAGTGTTAGACCTGAAAAGAATAATAAATGCACGCTGATGACTGGCAACCACAGCAATGGGTTATTCTGCACGAATAACATCAGCGGTAATCCCAAGGCAGCACCACCAAAACCCAATCCTGTGCGTACAAAGCCCGTCCAGATGAATATAAGCGCAATGGAGAGTAGTTGGTAGGGGGAAAAGTCCAATAACATGATTTGATGAGCCTGTTTGGTGAGTGGTTAGGGGGGGTAGGGTTTTATTTTATTATAAAAATCCCTCTGTCTCCCTTTTTACAAATGGGGGGGCTGGTCACTGCCAACAATTAAGCTTATGTAGGCTGTGTGGTCGCGTTTCCTGCACGCGATCGGTATGGCCGCCGGAAACGCTTTATTCGCTACGCTCTTAAAGTCTTATTCCGGCCTACAGATTACTGGGAACTGTGGTTGAGCACCCTGTCGGGTTACGCTATCGCTAAACCGACCTACGTCTACAGTTTTATTAGTTCAACCCCGTCTCGCTGGGGGGGTATTGAATAAGAGCAGCATTGTAGGCCGGAATAAGACCATCTAAGCGTAGTGCATGATGGCGTTTCCGGCACTGGATCGCTACCTATGCCGGAAACGCTTTATTCGCTACGCTCTTAAAGCCTTATTCCGGCCTACAGATTTAGACAGCTACCTGTAAGAAGCGACAATATTTTCTAGGCTAGCTTATCTACTACCAAACTATAGCGATTAAAATAACGTCCGTTATTTTTCTGCTCTTTGCCATGAAAAGTCACTACAACAAAATCGCCCACCTCGGCATTATGTTGTTTCAAACTATGCATCAAATAACGATTTAAAATGATACCGGTAGCCGCGCCCTTATCCTGCTGCACCCACAAAGTTTTCTGTTCATCATAAATTAATCCACTTGAAGCTGAGGCTTGTATGACACCCTCGATTGAACCACCTGCCTTAGGCTCCCAGTAGTTCATTTTTTTAACGTCTTCGTTCTCAGTCATTTTTTTCCTATTTGTTAATGGGGGCAAGGGGCAAGGCTAAAGGCTAAAGGCTAAAGGCTAAGCCTAGCAGCTGCGCCTTAAGTTGCAAGCCTGCTAGGCTTGATTTTTTGCCTTGCACCTTTCGCCTTTAGCCTCAATCATTCCTACCTAAGTTACTTGCAATGTTATTGTAATTGATCAACCCATTTAACATAGCTTTCATAATAAAGTGTTAACTTGTATGCCCTGATTAATTCTGGATTAGCCTATCATGTACAAGACCAGCGTAGCCCATTTAACCTATGATTTTAAAACTTTACGTAATTTGATGGCTAAGGCTACGCCTCCCCGTTCAGGTGATTATTTAGCTGGCGTAGCGGCTGCCAATAATCTTGAACGTGTTGCGGCTCAATGTTCACTGGCAGAGGTACCGCTTAAACAATTTCTTAATGAAGCCCTAGTGCCTTATGAACACGATGAAGTTACACGTTTAATTATCGATGAACATGATAGCGCAGCTTTTGCACCGATCAGTCATTTAACGGTTGGAGATTTTCGTAACTGGCTCTTATCTGAACAGGCAACAACAGAAGTATTAACAAGTATCGCTCCAGGCTTAACGCCAGAAATGGTGGCGGCTGTCTCTAAAATTATGCGCATCCAAGACTTAATCTTGGTCGCTAAAAAGTGCCGTATCATCACACAGTTCAGAAACACCATTGGCCTAGAAAAGCGGTTATCGACGCGCTTGCAACCCAATCATCCTACCGATAACCCTGCCGGTGTTGCCGCGAGCTTATTGGACGGCTTACTCTATGGTTGTGGGGATGCAGTGATTGGCATTAATCCAGCAACTGACAACCTTGAAGCAACCTCACGTTTACTGCACATGCTTAATGAGGTCATCGAACGCTATCAAATCCCCACTCAATCCTGTGTATTAGCGCATGTTACGACTACCTTAAAAGCCATAGCACAAGGTGCGCCTGTTGATTTAGTCTTTCAATCCATAGCCGGCACCCAAAAAGCTAATGACAGTTTTGGCATCAATCTAAATGTTTTAAATGAAGCCAGACTCGCTGCCTTAGAACTCGGGCGCGGCACACTGGGCAATAACTGTATGTATTTTGAAACCGGACAAGGCAGTGCGCTGTCGGCTAATGCTCATGAAGGCATGGATCAGCAAACCTGTGAAGTCAGAGCTTATGCGGTCGCTCGCAAATTTAAACCACTATTGGTTAATACCGTGGTCGGCTTTATAGGCCCAGAATATCTTTACGATGGCAAACAGATCATTCGCGCTGGTTTAGAAGATCATTTCTGCGGCAAATTGCTGGGCTTACCAATGGGCTGCGATGTGTGTTACACCAATCATGCCGAAGCCGATCAAGATGATATGGATAGCTTACTCACCCAACTCGCCGTAGCAGGGAATACCTTCATTATGGGTATACCCGGTGCAGATGATGTAATGCTTAACTATCAATCGACTTCGTTTCATGATGCCCTCTATGTGCGACAAGTATTAGGACTGCGACCCGCACCTGAATTTGACCGCTGGCTACAACAGCATGGTATTTTTAATGCAGAAAATCAGTTACAGCAAAAAACCGAACTGCCGGCTTTATTTAAAACATCGATACAAAAATTAGGGGGATAAGTGATGAGCAACGCTAATGAGGTGACCGTAATCAGCAACTCCTGGGATAATCTTAAACAATTTACGCCTGCACGAATTGCCCTAGGACGTGCTGGCATTAGTTTACCTACGGCTGCCAGCCTAGACTTTCAATTAGCCCATGCCTTAGCTCGCGATGCGGTCAATATTCCTATTGATTTTTCAGAACTCGAACAAAGCTTAAGCTTGATGGGCTTTGCATCATTAAGCTTAAATACTAAAGCCAACACTCAGCAGGTGTACTTACAGCGCCCTGATCTGGGACGTGAATTAAGCGAAGCTGATTTAGATTATTTACAACACAACACAGCCAAAGCCAGTGATGCGGTTATCGTTGTAGCCGATGGCTTATCATCTAAAGCCATACAACATCATGCCCTGCCTTTCTTAAACTTATTACTACCCCAGTTGCATGCTTATGACTTAGCGCCCGTGTGCCTAGTTAAACACGGACGTGTCGCCATAGGCGATACAATTGCCGAACACTATGCCGCCAGATTATGTATCGTATTAATAGGTGAAAGACCGGGGTTAAGCTCACCTGATAGCATGGGACTTTATTTCACCTATCAAGCCAAAGCAAAACTAAGCACCGATGCCGATCGCAATTGTATTTCCAATATTCATGACAATGGCTTGAGTTATGAGCAGGCCTTAACGAAATTAATGTTCTTAATCTCTGAGGCCGAAAAGTTAAAGCTTTCGGGGGTTAGTTTAAAAGACGAAACCTCAGATACCTCAACGGATGATGCCCCAAAGTGGGTTAATTTCTTGGTGGATTAAAGTGGGAACGCTGAGCCCTAGCTCCGAATCACTAACCACAGTTAAGCATTTGTAGGGGCGACAGATTCGCCACGTAAAACATACTAATGTACTGGGCGAATCTGTCGCCCCTACAATTAATATCAACCCCGACCGAAACGTTTAGATGTTTGAATAACTTTGAATCCTATGTAATGGGGGTTATAAACCCCGTTACACTTTGGTCGATGCACTAGCACTTATCCACCCTACTGACTTTGTTCTGTAGGGGCGACAGATTCGCCACGTAAAAACATAACAATGTACTGGGCGAATTTGTCGCCCCTACAATTAATACTAATGCCGACCGAAACGTTTAGATGTTTGAATAACTTTGAATCGTATGTAATGGGGTTATAAACCCCGTTACACTTTGGTCGATACACTAGCACTTATCCACCCTACTGACTTTGTTCTGTAGGGGCGACAGATTCGCCACGTAAAAACATAATAATGTACTGGGCGAATTTGTCGCCCCTACACTCGAAACGTTTAGATGTTTGAATAACTTTGAATCGTATGTAACGGGGTTATAAATCCCGTTACACTTTGGTCGATACACTAGCACTTATCCACCCTACAGATAAATCCTTGCCATGCGGCGCCAATAATAACCGCTATGCGCTCTGCCATCCCACACAGGCATCTGATGTTTAATGTCTTTTTGCGATAAGATTGAACTTAACTGTTCATTATTGTGCAAAAAAGGATCTTCCTTACCGATCACAAAAGTAATATCCATGGCTCGTAAATGACCTAATCGCCATTCACAATCCATATTTGGCAAAAAATGGGTGGGGGTATGAAAATAAATATCCTCGCTGTAATAACCATCAAAAAGATCATTAAAATGCTCTACATTTAAAGTTAGATCATAACGCCCCGAGAAGGCGACTAGCTTTTTAAACAAATGCGGATAACGAAAGACGATATTAGCGGCATGAAAAGCGCCTAAACTTAAGCCATGAGAAATCACACAGTCATGTGGATTCTTAGTGTGCATAAACGGTAAAACTTCATTAAGTATATATTCTTCAAATTCGCCATGACGTTGAATACGACCCGAAGGATGCGCCCAGTCGCAGTAAAAACTTTCAGTATCAATACTATCAACACAATAAAGCTGTAAATGACCTTGCTCTAGCTTGTCTTTTAAAACATTCACCATGCCTAGTTTTTCGTACTCATAAAAGCGTCCTCGGCGCGAAGGAAATATTAAAACTTTAGCACCAGCATGACCAAAAACCAGCAACTCCATATCCCTTTGTAAGCGCTCACTCCACCATCGATGATATTCGCGGTTCATCATAGTTCCTGTCATTAGATAAGTTAGTTAGGGGATAAGTGTAGAAAAGAAACGATCGAGTTCAGCAAGTAACTCAGTTTCTTGCTGAGCTTGATTGGCATAATTATGATGCCCTGCCTCAAGCATAAATAAGTGCTTTTCGCTGACCAAGGCATTGTAGATAGCAAACTGACCAGGAGGAGCAACACAAGGATCATAGAGAGCCAAGGCACAGTGCATAGGCTGAACGATACGTTTAGCAGCGATGGCGGCATCGTAATAACGCAACACCTTGAGCGTTTGTTTTTTATGCTGACAATAATATTGCTGTACGCTGTAGGCACTGCCCTTGCTATAAAGTTTTATGCGTAAGGGTTGCTGACCAAAGGTCGGAACATTGAGATGAGCCTTGCTAATGCGTGACTCATTAGCCATGGCTAAAGCGCCAATTCCACCCGCAAAACTGATACCTAAATAACCTAAATGACCGGCCGTTTGTGGAAATAAAATCAACATGACACTAACAGAAACCCACACATCTTCAACGCAGCCACCAAGTACATAAGCTTCTTTCTGATCGATGTTATGTAATACGTGCCAGTAAGGTTCAGAAGAAAAAGGTGCTTGGGCACTGAGGGCTAAACCGCGAAAACAAGGAAACAATAACGCCGACTCTTTAAAGGGCAGATGATAATCTGGCTCATCACGACCACCATAACCGTGCCCAATAATAAAGCCCCGTTTAACGATGCCAGATGTCGGCACCAATAACCAAGCTTTAATTGTTATGTTATTAGTCGAGGGATAAGACAGCTTAAACACACGCCAGCCCAATTTATCTTTATGAACAAGTTTAATCTGTGGCTTAGGAATAAGACTTAAAGCGTTTTGATAACGTGATTGCCAAAAGCTATCAAAATCTTTAGGCTCCTTAGGCGCTGTTACCGCCAATAATTGGGCTAATGAATAACCATAGCTGGGATCAAAATTATAGTCAGATACAAAATCCATAAACGCTTCGTTGATATCACTTTTATAAAAAGCAATTTATAACATAAAAACCATAACAGGATTATGTAAAGCACTGACAAATTTGTAAGATGATTTTAGATTTTGGTATGGCTTTCGTGGGGGTGTATTGCATAGACCCTTATAAATACGCTTTATAATTTACAATATTCTAACTAAGCGTATAAGTTCGACTCTATGGCTTTAGGCCAGAACAAAACAACCCAAGCGCAGCGCGTGCTAGCGTTTCCGGCACAGGATTGCCTACTTATGCCGGAAACGCTTTACTCGCTACGCTCATAAAGCCTTATTCCGGCGTACAAAAACTGCGCTCATAGCGTATTTAAGACGAAAACTTACTACCGGTATCGTCAGGTCGGTATCGGGAGTATTTTTAATCACCAATGGAACCCTCGCGCCAGTCAACAGCAAGCTAATTCCCGTATATTTAAGCATGGCATACGGGAATGGAAGCTCAAAGTACGGGACTTAACCTGTCTGATACAGGAATTAGCAATCGCTAAGTTGGCATAGCTAATTCAGATACAAGGTTTAGTGATCTCGATACGAGAAATAATCGTAGAAACACAGGATTCTGGTAACGCTAAGTGATAGCAACGGGGCTTGGCAATAGTAGTTGTAGGCCGGAATAAGGCTTTAAGAGCGTAGCGAATAAAGCGTTTCCGGCATAGGTAGCGACCCTGTGCCGGAAACGCCATCATGCGCTACGCTTAGATGGTCTTGTTCCGGCCTACAATGCTGTTCTTATTCAACCCCCCCCCAGCGAGACGGGGTTGAACTAATAAAACTGCAGACGTAGGTCGGGTTAGCGATAGCGTAACCCGACAGGGTGCTCAACCACAGTTCCCAGTAATCTGTAGGCCGGAATAAGACTTTAAGAGCGTAGCGAATAAAGCGTTTCCGGCATAGGTAGCGATCCAGTGCCGGAAACGCCATCATGCGCTACGCTTAGATGGTCTTATTCCGGCCTACAATGCTCTCTTATTTAATAACAATTGTTTTGAAACACCGTAGGGACAGTTCACGACCTGTCTCTACAAATTATGGTTTTTAGAATTAAGTTGTCCACAGGCAGCTAAGACATCATCGCCTTTCGCTGTTCTGATTAAGGTAGGAATTTTAAAGCCATCTAAAACGACTTTAAACTGTTCGATGGTCTCTAAATCTGGGCGCTGGTATTGTGACCCCGGGAATGAGTTAAATGGAATGATATTGATATAAGCACTTTTACCAGCCAGTAGCACACCCACTTTTTTTGCATCCTCTGGCGTATCATTAAAATCTTTTATCAGAATATATTCATAGGTAATAAATTGCTTTTTACTTAAAGGGATCTGGTCAATGGTGGCCAATACTTCCTCTAGCGGATACTTTTTGTTAATGGGAATCAGTTCATTCCTTTTGGCTTCAATCGGTGAATGTAGTGATAAAGCAAGGTTAACCCCAGGAATTTCTTGGCTCCATCTTTTAAGTCCAGGTATATAACCCGCCGTAGAAATAGTAATCTTTTGTGCGCCAATTGAGGTGCCATGTTGTGATAGAAATATCTCACAGGCTTTTTTAACGGCATCAAAATTATGCAAGGGTTCGCCTTGCCCCATAAACACAATATTTAAGATACGCTCTTCTCCGGGTCTATGGGTTGCTAACCAACGCCAAGCCAGAAGAAACTGTCCAACAATTTCACTGGTGGTTAAATTTCTTTTAAGCCCCTGTGTTCCCGTAAAGCAAAAAGAACAATTCATGGCGCAGCCAACCTGAGAGGATAGGCAAATAGAATATTTATTATGAAACGGTATAAGCACTGTTTCGACTTTATGATGATCTTTAAGCTTAAAAAGAAACTTTACGGTACGATCTGTAGATTCATGAACGGTGTCGATTTCGGGTAGAGAAAAATCATAATGTTCCTGAAAGAAGGCCAATGAAGACTTAGCAATATTATCGACACATTGAGCGGGTTGTTTCTTTTTATAATGCCAATTAAAAAGAACAGTCGCTGCTGAGTTGTTTAAATTATTCTGAACTGTTAGCTGTTCTAAATCAGAATAATTTAGGTCATAAAAGGAGGGCTTCAAGAGTGTTTCCAGGTTGTGTTTAGAGTTTTTAAATCAATGAGATAGGAATATTTGGATTTATAATTCCGGCAGACAAAGCTGCCATGTGGGCTTTAGACGTGTAAAGATTTCTATTCCTTTAAGTTGGCGATGCAAGATCTCCCAGCGTGCCATATTAAACGAATTTCGATGTAAGTAAGCAACCCAATCTGCGACTAGCACAGCGGCGTAAGTCTCTGCATCGTTTGAATCGCAAATAGAAATGCCGGCACTGTGCAGATATCCGGTTATTATGGTTGACTGATCGTAGCCCCAGCGGTGTAGTGCAATCGCTGCAGTGCCAGCATGTAATGTGATCTCTTCGGGTAGGCTTATTTCTGCAGTTGAGGCAATAGGGTCTAGTGCTGTCGGCAACTGAGAGAATTTAACGTTATCAAACAAAGCTTGAACATGCGCCGCAAGTTCGGGTGTATTCGCGGCATGCCAGAAATTAAAGACCACTGTTTGTCGCGGCTGGGTAACCTCGGTGACGCCATGATATGAATCAATATTAAGTATGAAGCCAAAGGCTTTGTTGTAGTCAGGATTAACACTGAACATCACTTCACTCTCAGGCGATGAGTATAATTGAAGAACACCGCCATGTTCAGTTTGCCATTGCTTATTAAGTTGCACGACCAATCGAAAAATCTCATAACCTAATAGCGGTCGGTCGCTGTGTATACCAATGACTTGACCTGGCAACATTTGTTGTGCCGTAACTAACATTCGATTCACGAGTGGCAATCTAGTAATTTCACGCATTCTAGCGAGCACTTCCGTTTGAAACGTTGCTGGAATATTCTCAGTAACATCGCGAAGAGAGCATCGATAAAATGCACCATCCCGATGCTGCCAATCCCCCTCTGGCAAAAATAAACCCTCAAGCGCAGTACACTGCTGCTCAGAGAATGCCGCATCAACATAAAAAAAGGGGAAAGGATTGTCGTGGTGCTTGGGTTGAGAGAGCAACGGCTAAATTCCTATATTCGGATTAAATTGGCAGGACAGGAATAATACCAAAAACAAAACTGTTAGGCCTAAAAAAGGCCTCAGTGAGATTGGAGCCTACAACATTAATAAGGCCTTTAACCTTAAACATGGTAAGCGGCTAGCGCTACCGCCTATCCTTAATTTTCATCCTTTGATTTAGCATCTAGCGATGCAGCAGGAAACGGCAGTAATTCATCAATACGACTATTC
>Ga0194037_1003303_pt1 | contig 10072 bp, 5 predicted proteins | sample JunL306m_MetaG_FD_148653 | JGI IMG/M metagenome (GOLD analysis project Ga0194037, IMG submission 148653) | Anoxic zone freshwater microbial communities from boreal shield lake in IISD Experimental Lakes Area, Ontario, Canada - Jun2016-L304-6m | ecosystem: Environmental > Aquatic > Freshwater >...
GCATGTGCTTGGTGATATCAGGCAGGCAGCGTTCGACGAGGATTTGGAGGTTTTGCCAATCGGCGGAATCATGGGTCGTGGCCGCGTCGGCTTTCAAAACGACATTCCAATCCGCGCCGGCGGTTTCGGCCTCGCGTTTCATCAGGTCGATGAAGAGCCGGTCGAGATCGCGGATATCGATGTCGAAGCGGCGCTGCAACTCGATGCATGCCTGTTCCTCGGCCCCTTGCGGGACAGAGAGCGTGAGGAACGATCCATTGCGGGCGGCAAAGCCCAGTTTCTCCTCGATGATCATCGCCTCGGCCACCTCGGGCGAAAGGTCACCGGTGGGCCGCACGAGGCCCGTGCGGGTGGTGAAGCGGGACGTGAGGGTAACCGACGAATGGAGGGACAGTCCCTCTGCGCCGGGTGTTTGATAGGCCCCACATCCGCCGGCGGCATCGGGCTGCCATTTGAGGTCGAGCCCGACTTCCCGCAGGAGATTGTCAAGATCGGGACGGCCAGGCATTGGAGCCGCCTGCGGAAGACGCGCCGCCACCCGGTTACGGATTTCCTCGATGGTGAGCGTGCCACACATCGCGTTTTGGGTGAGAGCCAGCGCTTTGACCGGACTCATGCCAATCGGATAGATCTCCATCCGGCTGGACAGGGCCGCGTTTTCAGACGCCGCCACCGCGAGCTGGCAAAGCCGCAGGTCGGTTGGAGCGGCGACGCCCTGAGGGAGAGCAGGAACCGGCTCAGCATGCAGCGAATCCAGCACAGATCCCGGACTGGGCAGCGGGTCGGCTTTCGACAAGGTGTCTGCCAGATGGCCCAAGGCCACCGCGTAGTTTTTCAGCTCTGGAGCCAAGGCGATGAAGACGCGTCCGCCGCTGCGGTATTCTTGAAAGCGTGGTTGGTTGAGGCCCCGCTCGGTTTCGAGGGCCGCACGGGTGGCAACGGATGCCATCTGGGTCCGCTTCGGTTCCTCGAAGGTGGAGCCCCGGGCGGTGAGGACCGCGGCGATCAGTTCACTGTGGGTGTGCACCCCGGCCTGCGCGCCGAGGATTTCATGAATGAGATCCCGCAGACTGGTGATGGATGGAAAACGTTTGCAGCGTTCGCGGGCCTCGATGACGCACTGGCCCACACGTTGGCGCGTGACGCCAATACGTGACGACAAATCGGTTTGACTGAACCATTCGCGTGCGGCCACGGCGTCGGTCCAGCCGAGAAATGCCTGGAGAATTTCCTGTTCCGCAACGCGGTCCTTGCCGCGACCAATGATTGAAACCTGCCGTGCGATGAGATCGACGCTGGCAAAGGCATCGCCGGCGGACTCGTCGTCCTCCTCCGCGGCGTCGATGGCTTTGATGGAATCCGTCTCAAGATCGGGGAGCCGCTCGCGAAGGGCTTTGACGAGGGCACCGAGCTCGCGCCGGGTTTTGTTGCCCACGCCGGGGAGCCGATAGATCCGACGCAACGGGAACCCTAGCAGATCCGCTACCGTGACGCGATTGAGCCGGTCCAGGGTATTGAGCAGCCGGGTGCTGAGACTCAACAGGATGAGTTGGGTACCGGGTGTGACGAGATCGGGAAGTTGATAGGGCAACCCTCCTGGTTCCAGCTCGTCCTCCGACGGATGCGAGGTCCGGCTTTTCTTCCGGTCGTCAATCGTGGCGAAGATGTCACTCCAGGCCTTGAGCATGTCGTCCGGGTTATCGAAACGCTGGCGATGATCCCGCTTGAGGGCTTTGTCGAAGAAGCGGACGAAACGATCCCGCAGATCGGGGTCGAAACGCTCCGGGAGGATGGTCACCTCGGCCCGGATCGATGCCGGATCGATATTTTTCCCTTCACCCCAAGTGGGCAACACGCCAGTTGTCATTTCGTGGAGTGTCATCGCGGCGGAAAAGCACTCGGAGCTGATGTCCCAGCGCTTGACCTTGCGCTCGGCGATGAACGGGTCGAGATAACCCGGCGTGCCAACGGTGATGTCTTCCGGGGATGCTTTGGAGAGCGAGAAATCGAACAGGCAAAGTTGATACTGTTTCTTGCCGGGCATCCGAATGCCCATGTTCTCGGGCTTGAGATCGCGGTGGGCAATCCCGCCGGCATCGTCGAGGTCACGGATGGTGCGCAGCAAGTCGTCGCCAAAGCGCTGAAGGTAGGTGAGATCCAGCCTGCCTTCTTCGCGGAGAAAACGTGCGAGGGTTTTCTCACCGGCCGATTCCATCGTGAAGCCGACGAGATCGCCGAAGTCCAACAGTTTGTAGGGTGCGACCACGATGCGTGAGCGTGCCTTTTCCTTGATGGTCCGCAGTACCTCGAATTCCTCCTTGATGCGGGAGTTGTATTGGCTCGCCCGGGCGACCTTGAGCACCTGCTCGTCGCCGTTGAGATCCACAAGGTAAACAATCGAGACCGAACCGGAACCGAGTCGCTTTTTTACGACATACCCGCCGGCGAGCATGTCATTTTTCAATGCCTCAAGCGGATTGGCCAGCGACGACTCGTCGGGCCGGGTAAGCTCCTCTTCGACAAGGGTGAGGCCAGCTAGAAAGTCTTCCACGGATTCACGGTCCTCGCCGATGCTGTTCGCGGTGGTCCGCACCAAATCGACCAACGAATCCACTGCGCCGTCCATGGCCTCGCTGATGTTCAAGCCGTTGCTGAGGCTGTTTTTCAGCTTTTGCTGGAGGTCGGTGACCGAGGATGCGGGAGGCTGGCCGGTGAACAACAGATAGGTGAGCGCTCCCAGCGAGAAAACGTCCAACTCGGTGCCCCCGTCGGCATTTCCTGCGATGGCCTCCGGCGCAATGTAAACCAGCGAGGAGTCCTCGATCAATTGGTTGGAATGGAGAGTCAGCGACATCCGGGTGACGATGCGGGTGTCGCTGTTGCCGGAGATTCGGGCCGCCGTCTGCCAGTTGAAAATCTGGATCAACGGGCGGCCCTTGGCATCGCGCTTCACGAGGATGCTCTGCGGCGACAGGCTGCGGTGGATGATTTTCCTGCCGTGCGCGTAGGAAATCACCTCGGCAATCTGGCGCAGAATATCCAGGCGTTGATCCACGGGCAGTGAGTCGCCTTCCTCCCGCAGGAAATGGTCCAACCGGACGCTATCGGGATCGCGGCGGAAGAAGAGGACGGGGCCGTATTCGCACTCGGTGGGTGGATCCGCCTTGAGAATCGCCGGATGATCCAAGCGTTCAAGGATCTGGAACTCCCGTGCGGCGGCTTTCTCGGTGATCTCCCGGTCCTCCCCGGTGAGCTGCCGGGACATCATGTAGATGCGCGCGCAACGGCGTGTGGTGGGATGGCTGACGTGATGGGCCAGCCAATCCTGGTAAAGCCCGGTTGGGCTGTCGAAAACCAGTTCGTCGAGAATGAAGTCGCCGACTTTCCGGGTTTTCTGCGAAGGCTTGATGCCGGCCTGCTCCATGGCCTGGGTGATCGCCTTGATCTGGGGGCGATTGACCGGGGAGTCATCATATTGCCGCAAGCCCGGACACTCCCGCCGGCGGATGGCTGCCATGATGCCCGGGCGGATATCACCGCCTGCTGGTTTGTCGGCATCCCTGAAGGTAACCCCAAAGGTTGCGTTGCCGGTGAGGTGGGATTTCGCCTCGGCATGGGACAGAAACACCAGGGGCTCGATGAACAGATTGCCATCCCGAAAGGCTTTTTGGCGGCTCAGCAGGCTTTTCAGGCGCTTGCATTTGCGGTTGGCGAGAATGAGCGGGTTTTCGACGGTCTTCCTCCGGCCCTCATGGTGCCAGGTCCAATCCTGGGCATCGCCCCACAAGTGGCCGGGGTTGCTTTTGATCTCGATCAGGAAAATCCCCTGCGGGCATGCGACCAGCACATCGACCTCGTTGATGGAGCCATCGTCGGCGATAAACTCGAAATTCGCCCATGCCCGGTAGTTATCCTGGCCTGGAAACCGCTCGTGGATGAAATCCAATGCCTCCTGCTCCCAGGAAAATTGGGAGCGGGCCATCGTTTTCCAGTGCTTGTCGTCAGGCGGGGGCATGGGATCGAGCGGCAGGCATGGAAGGCGGGCTTTTCGAAATGAAGGAATGCAAGCACAGTCAAGAAGATCAAAGCCTCGGGTTCAACGGTAAAACCGGAATTTAACAGATTTTATCGGCCTCCTGAGTCGCAGGAAACAGGCGGGATGGAGATCTTGGGGCAAAACGACGCTAATGGAGCGGCCGTGTGGGGTAATCAAGATCGCAAGCGCCTGTTTAGCGAGATGTGGCGGTGGTGAAATCGCTGCTCCGCGCCGCTGCTCCACGCCCTCACTCAAAACACACGACCATGCACGATACATCCGGCGGGTGTATTGTGCGCTTATCGCGTATTCGAGTGGCCAGCACGCGTGCGCAGCCCTTCAACCGGCGTTCATGGCCGATTTGTAAGTCGATTTAGCAATTAGCCATGGCTCTCTGACCGAAAAGAAATGGGCATTTGTCGATCAACACCGATCAGCTATTCGAACGGCAATTCACGTCCCGCTTTGCTCTGCTCAGAAACCCGCTGCCCAATATTAGGCAGCGGGTTTTCACGGGGCCTGCTAGAACAGGCTCTTCAAAGGCAACTCGATCAGGTAGCCCCGCTTCTCAAGCTCCTTCCACAAGTCGGAATCCGCGTAGGGCTTCAGAGGGTTCTGGACTACTTCATCGACCAACTCCTCCTCGAGGTCGAGTCCATGAGTTACGGCAAAGTCCTGCCGGACGACGACTTTCAGGGAGGCACCGACGGTCAAGCACGGGCGCTTTTGCTCATTGCTTGCGACGACATCCCAAGCACCGGTGTCGATCTCGACACCGGCCGGAATCCGGATGGTGTTATTGCGATCGTCCCAACTTGCGACGACATATCCTCCGAGCACCAATTGATTATCACAGACGGTCAAGTCGTGCTCCGTCACTTTGGCGATCACATTGGGTGACTCCTTGCCGAACATCTCGGCGAGTTTTGCTTTGCACTCGGCTGTATTCGGCAAGATCCAGCGCCGGTTGGTCGGCTCGAAATGACCGCGCAGCGCCTTGAAAAACTCGTTGTTTTTGGGATTGTAAGGACTGCTGATTGCAATCCCGGAAGGGACGTCAATTATTTTGATTTGGGGTGTTTTTTTCATGGTTTCTTTTCGTTTGTTTGTTTGTGTATATGTTGGTTGTAACTGTTTCACCGCCGCCGGGACTGGGCGTCGAAGTCTTCCCGCGACTTGCCGCCGATGGTTGCCAATTCCGGATCGCAGATTTCGTCCACCAATTGTGCGATGTCGGAGGCCCGTTTTTTGTTATTGATTTGCATTCTTTTCCATGTGGGGATTGAGTCTGTAGTGCTCGGGAGATTTGCTGGTTTATACTCGTCCGGCGGCACCACGGCGGCGGTGATGAGCATGGACACACGGATTTTTTGATCGTTCCAGACCGGACGGCCTGTGGCGAGGCGGGCCAGGACCAGATAACCTTCGATCTCGGACTCGGGCAACGAAATCAAATCGAATTCCAACTCACGGAGCAGGCATGCAAGGCGAAACGCGGTTTTTTGTTCCCTAGTGGCAGATGCAAGGCGGCCAGCCTGGGCCGCGGAAATGAAGCTGAAGAGGGCTTCTCTATTGTGGTCGGTGGCGATATGTGTCAGGTTCATGGTAATGTTTTTCTGTGTTTTCTTGGGCGGCTTAGTCCGGAGAGATAGATCATTGGAGTAATCCGCGGCGGATGTGAAAACGACAATCGCAGATTCGCTCAGAAATTCTATTTAATCTAATGAAGACGATTCCTGATTAATCTTCACAGTGATAGACAATCTTGTCCTCGGAGTGGCTCACGTCTGTTATTCGTCGTGTGAAAATGGCCATTTTCCTTCTTCGATTGCGAGGCGGACTGCGTTGAAATCAAAACGCACAGTTCCTTCGAACCTTATGCATGGGATTTTATTCTTCTCCGCCCAGCGATAAATGGTGGGCTGGGTGACTAAGAAGAATTTAGCGATCGGTTTCGCAGTGACGTAACCGGTGGATGACCATTCTCCTTCTTCGATTGCGAGGCGAACTGCGTTGAAATCAAAACGTACAGTACCCTCGAACCTTAGGCTTGGAATTTTCTTGTTCTCCGCCCAGCGATATATGGTAGGCTGCGCGACTGAGAAGAACTTGGCGATCGGTTTCGCCGTGACGTAACCGGTGGTTGGCATGGGTGCGGTAGTGCTCATGCCCACACATGCTTAACATTTTTTGCCTATCTGGAATGTTATCCAGTGAAGACGATTTGCGCTTTAGATTTTCCATCTTGGACATCAATGAGTTGCGTTTTTGAGTGAATCGGCACTGACAGACGGATAGGTCGCATGGCATCCCAAATTCCCCCCCTGTTTTTCTAATTGATCTGAATCACTTGCAGGATCATGCGAAGTCATCGAGTCCCGATGTTCGAACTCGTGATGAGGACCCAGCAAATCTATCAGGAACCGGTAGTTTGGTACGGATTCGGCGATGCCAAGCCGGCGGTGCGGAGCAAAGTGTGCAACCTAAAGGCGGCGAACCGCAGTGGGTTTGGCGCCTCGAGTGCCGGCCGGGAGAGGAGGGATGAGTCGATTTTGGCCTGGTCGCGCCGCTCGCCGAGGCCCTTGCGGCAAACCTTGGGCAAGTGGCTGTTGCTCCTGGCGGGTTTTTGGCTGCGCCGTGAGCATCACGCTCAAACGGCAGGTTTTTCCTCGCATGTCGCGCAGAAGACCCGTTGGCATCACTCGGGGAGGAGAACGTGGCAGCCAAAGGGGGCATGGCACGGCTGACGGGCAAGGAGTACGCCTTGTTCGAGGACGAGCGCTAAGGCGCTCCGGTCGCTGTCGAAGATTGACGGCCACATCCTTCGTTTGCCAATGCGGTAGAAGAAGCGTAAGGCACCCAAAAATCCGCTAGGTTTTTAACCGTTAGAGAATCGCCGGAATCCCTAGAGCAGTATGGCGGAGAGGGTGGGATTTGAACCCACGGTGAGTATTACCCCACGTCCGATTTCGAATCGGGTGCCATAGACCACTCGACCACCTCTCCTTGGTTGCGAGCGGGAAAGGTGGGCGGGCGGGGGCGGGATGTAAAGCCGCAATGCGAATTCAGTCAGGGAAAACGATCGCGCGGTGGCCGTCGATGATGGTGCGGTCGTGGACGTGGTAGCGGATGCCCTTGGCGATGGCGACGCGCTCGCAGTTGCGGCCGAGGCGCACCAGGTCGGCGGGGGTGTGGAAGTGCTGAACGCGTTCGACCTCCTGCTCGATGATCGGGCCGGCGTCGAGGTCGGGGGTGACGTAGTGGCAGGTGGCACCGATGAGTTTGACGCCGCGCTCGTAGGCTTGCTGATAGGGGTTGGCGCCGATGAAGGCGGGCAGGAAGCTGTGGTGGATGTTGAGGATGCGGCCGGCGAAGTCGCGGCAGAACGCGTCGGGCAGGATCTGCATGAAGCGGGCCAACACGATGAGTTCGACGTCCTGGGATTCGATGAGGCGGCGGATTTCGGCGAAGCCGGGGTCGCGCTGCGGGCCGTCCATGTCGATTTGATGGAAGGGGATGCGGGAGTGCTCGGCGATCGGGCGGCAGTTGCCGCGGTTGCCGATGATCGAGGTGATTTCGATCGGGAGCTCGCCGAGTTCGGTGCGCCAGAGGATTTCATTGAGGCAGTGGTCGGTCTTGGTGACCAGCACCGCGGCGCGCATGCGATAGGGCAGGTAGCGGAAATGCCAATCGGCTTGCAGCGAGCGGCCAAGGGTGCCGAAGCCGTCGATGAAGTCCTGGGTGTCGACGTCGAGGTCGAGGGTTTCAATTTCGAGGCGGGCGAAGAATTTGCCGCCGAGTTGGTCGGAGAACTGGTTGAATTCGACCAGGTTGCCGCGGTGGCCGGCGACGTAGTTGGCGATTTTGGCGACGATGCCGGGTTGGTCGAGGCAGCTGAGTTTGAGGATTAAGCCCGAGCGAGACATGGCGGCAGACTGAGGGTGAGGCGGCGGCCCGTCAATCATCGGTCGCGGTGCGGGGAGATCATCGGGCGGCAGGGGTGCCGCTAAGGGTGCTAGCTAGGGGTTGCAATTTGCCGATTCGCCGACATGCTGGTGGGAACACGATGCCTTCCACGAATCCAGACGACGCGCTGTTGCTGATCCGCTGCCCGTTGTGCAGCCAACGCTTTAAGGTGGGGGAGGACTTGCGTGGGCTCACCGTCGAGTGCGGCGGCTGCGAGCACCGTTTCCGGATCAACGACGAGGTGATTGTGCGCGGCCAGAAGTTTTACCCAGGCGAGCGGAAGGATTCGCACTTGAACCACTTCCAGCGGGTTCCGCTGGCAATCTCGCCGGAGGCCGGAGGGGTCGGGGGGATTCAATATGCCGAGGCCCCGGACGCGTCGGCCTTCGAGCCGGTTTCGCCGCAGCGGATCATCGCGGGGGCGGTCGGGGTGAGCGGGATGGCCTTCATGGCGCTGCTGTTGATGTTCGGGGCGACCCGTGGCGGCAGTCTGGACGGGATGATTCTGGCCAACCGGCTGCTGATGGCGGGCTTCACCGGGTTGTTAGGCACCCTGTTGCTGGTCTATGCCAATCCCCGCGCGCGCTTCAGGGCGGGCAGCGTGGGGCTGCTGCTGAGTTCGGCGTTGCTGGCGCTGCCGTGGTATTTCACGGTCGGCTCGGTGCCCTTGTCGGACCTGGTGTCGGGACCGGCGGCATCCGCCACCCCCGCCCCGAGCGGAGGCGAGAGCGCGGAGCTGGTGGAGCTGCGCAACCAGATCGGCACTGCGCCGCTGGTGGCCGAGACCGAGCGCTTGAGCCGCGATGGCAGCACCAAACACGCCGTGGGCTTGTGGTTGCGGGGCTTGAGCGAGCAGAACCGCTTTCTGGTGCGGGACTACATTTTGCGGACCACCGGGGCGGATCCGCAAACGCACTATTATGCGCGTGACCGCGGCGATTTTCTGATGGTGGTCACCGGCATCGATCAGACGCTCGCGGAGATGGCCAAGATCGCCGGCGCGCTTGGCAGTGTGGAGCAGGTGTATCCGGAACTCGCGGTGGTGGCCGTGCGCGTGAATAACGAAAGCCTGGTGGGCGGATCTATCGAGAAGCTCACCGACAAGACCCATTCCGCGTTTTATGATCTCAACAAGAAGGAACTCGAAAGCATTGATCTGGACCGGGTCTTGCACGCTGTCCAACGGTTGGCGGACGCGGAGCCCAAAATTTACCGCAGCGACATCGCGCGGAAGCTGCTCGCTCTGTTAGGCGCGCCGGGGGTGTCCTTCAAGGGTGAGCTGTGCCGGGCGCTGGCGGTGTGGTCCGAGCAGCCCGGACCGGCCGGGGCCGCCGCGCTCAAGGAGGCCGCTGACTTGTTAGCCCGCCACAAGGAGGTGCCGCAGGACATCGTCGCCTTGATCGTGAAGGAAAAGAACCCGGATGTGATTCCGGTGTTGGACGTCTTATGGGAGCAGAACCCGACGCGTTGGGAGTCGCTCTATGGCGAGGCCGGTCCGGCGGCCGAGGCCACCTTGTTGCGCCGCTTTGCCACCACCGAGGGGATGACCCGCCAGTCGGCGGTGCGCCTGCTGGGACGGGTGGGCGGCGCGGAGAGCGTGCCGTTGTTGGAGGCGGCGGCAACGGAGGCGAATTCCGAACTGAAAGTGTTGCTGGCCAAGGCGGTCGAATCGATTCGTGGCCGTCTCAATCGCTAGCATCCGGGGACAAATCGATGGCGGGCGGTGCGGAAATCCACTTGCAAGCGTCCAATGCGGGGGCATTTTGTGTTGCCCCTCGTTTTGCGCCACGCCGGGATGATCCGGGGGGAATGTTCCGGTAGGTGCGAGGCGAGGGGTCTTTGGCGGCGGGCCGGGCGCTGGCCCTAGCCTATAAGCCCAAATAGGAAAATGAAAAACGGCAGGACGGTTCATTTTACCACGGATTACACGGATTTTTACGGATTTAACGGAGGAAATCCCCGTGTTCTATCAGACTTCAGGCTCACCCAGCGGGTTAGCGGCTCAATATTCATAACTCTCTAATAATCCGTGTAATCCGTGTAATCCGTGGTTTCCATTTTCCTTTGTCG
>Ga0194037_1003304_pt1 | contig 10072 bp, 10 predicted proteins | sample JunL306m_MetaG_FD_148653 | JGI IMG/M metagenome (GOLD analysis project Ga0194037, IMG submission 148653) | Anoxic zone freshwater microbial communities from boreal shield lake in IISD Experimental Lakes Area, Ontario, Canada - Jun2016-L304-6m | ecosystem: Environmental > Aquatic > Freshwater >...
TCCGCTTAACCAGCGAAGTGCTTTATCAACGTTTTCGAGATTTTGAAGGCTGGGAAAATGTTTTGCCAGCAAGGCACAAAATCCCCCGTTTATTGCTTGCTGAAAAATTGAAAATAGCTTTACCAGATTGGTTATCGAATGAACAGATTGTTTCGCTGAATTTGTTAAAGTCGCCATCATTTGAAACGCGATTTAATTCATTTGAAGAAAATTTATTAGCCGCTTGCCATTCAAATTTAATATCAGGAAATGATTTTGGTGAATTTATTCAAGCGTTAAGTCAACAAACCCGTGCATTTACAATGTTGCTTGAGGATAAAACAATTCAAAATTATATGCTGAATCACCTTGAATTTGATTTAGATGTTGAGCGTGAAAATGGAATGTTGTTACTTCAAACGTTAAAAAATGTTGATTTAACCACTTTTGTTGAACGATTTACTTATCAACAGCATTTATTTTATTTACGGCAATTTGCCAGTCGTTATGCTTTAGACCTCGCGTTTCCCCCGTTAGAATTTCCAGCATCATTATTATCTTTACCTCGATTAACGTTACTTGAAAATCAAGCAGGCGTGTTAATTGAAAAATTTATTGCCGTTTTGCACAGCGTGAAACATAAAATTCTTTCAGGTGAAATATCGGCAAACGTTTTAGCCGATTTAGTCATTGTTGATTGGTCTGCATTATGGACAGAATTAAGCGACACGTTAGACGCAAATTCAACCCTTATCAGCGAAGCACTCGCACAAAAAATTGCAACATTTGAAAGCTCCAAAGCAATTGCCTTGGCTGAAAAATTAAAACAAGGTTCTTATTCGTTGCTTACCAGTGCAGCAAGTGTGGCAGATGTTTTAGCATGGAGCGAAGGGTATTTTGAGTATTGCCGTCATGCGTTTTTATACAAACAAAAATTAGACGAAACCATTAACGGCAGTTTTACCGATTACCTATTGTCGCAATCGGCACGAATTTCACTTTCTACATCGAATTGGCAACAATGCCATCAAAAAATCACTGAATTTTTACAAGCAAATTACTTGGTAATTGTAATTATGGTTGATGCGTTATCGGCTTTAAATCAAGACCTGCTACTGGCTGAACTTGAATCATTGAGCGAACAAGAACAATTGATTTTAGATTCCAAGATGCTGTTTTCTCCGTTACCAACCACCACCGAAGTTGGCAAAAAAGCCGTTTTAACAGGCAAGCCCGCAAATCAATTCGCGGGTGATTATGAAAAAGCACTCCGCGAAACGTATCAACCTTTTTTACAGCAATCTACATCGTTAAAAGTTATTCAAAGTTACAAAGAATCAAGCGAGCATCTTGATGAATTCACAAATTTATTGGTGTATTTTGAAAATAAATTAGATGAACGATTGCACGATTGTATTAGTTTTGAAAAGCATCGAGACGACATAAAACTGATTTGCTCACAACTTAAAACATCAATTCGTCGTTGGACAAAAGATGCAATGGTTTTAGGACGCGACGTGGTGTTTTTTATTACTGCTGACCACGGCATGACGGTGACACAAGAATTGTATTCGGGTGAATCATTTGGTGAATTGACCAAAGAACGCTTCTTTAAATTGAAATCATCGCATTCTGAAATCCCACCCGATTTTGTGAAATTTGAACATTACGCCATTCCCAAAAAAAGATTACGGCTAACAGCGGATGGATTACTGACGCACGGCGGTTTAACCCCTGAAGAAGTGCTAATTCCATTTGTAACACTCACCACAAAAACACCTGAACCGACAAAAGCATCCATTAACATCACGTTAAAAAACTCACAAGTACGGCGAATTGGCGATAAAAAATGGCAAATCGAACTCAGTCTGATGGCAAATAAAAACGTCAGCGATATTCGCATTAAACCAAATGGAATTTTTCAAGGTGAAACAAGCATTGATAGTTTGAGGGCGAACAAAAACCAAGAAATTATTTTGTCTTTTAACGCAACAAATGAACAGCAAGGACGCACAGAAATGGAGCTAACAATTTTTTATTTTGATTACGTTTCTGATTCTGTTTCAAGAGTGAAAGCAAACGAAACTATTTTAAAAACTATCGCGGTTGATTTTCCATCCGCACTTTTAGAAAAAGATGTGAGCGCACAAAATTTTGAGGATATGTTTTGAACGGTCAAGAATTAGACGAAAAAATCCGCTCTACATTTGGCGAATTAGTAATTGATAAAAAACTGGTGCGTGAACTGAAAATTCGCGACAAGCGCACGATTCCAAGTTTTGTTGAAGAATGGCTTATCTCTCGTTTTCAACATCCTGATAAAACAATGCAAAACATTTTTCAAGATGTCACCGCGTTTATGAGTAAACATTTACCGACGAAAACAGAAAAAGACAAACTCAAACGTCAGTTACAACGCGGAGAAGCATTAGTTGTTTTGGATAAATTTGAAGTCAGTATTGATATTAAAAATAATAAACAACGGGTTTCAATTCCTTGTTTAGATGAAACTGCCGCCAGCGTAACGCATGAAGTTTTAGACAATAACGAATCATTACTCGAAGGTGGACAATGGGGAGCTGGACGTTTAATTGTTCGAGTGGAAGGCAAAAAAAACGTGATTGAATTGATTGAATTTCATCCAATGCAATCAGGAAAAGTGAATTTAAAACAGTTAATTGCGGCGCGTGAACAATTTACGACGCGCGAATGGATTTATTTATTGATTCGCACGATGAGTTACGAACCTTTTTCGTACTCAGAATATGAACAAGATTTACTCATTTCGCGTTTGTTACCGCTCATACAAAATAATCTCAACATGATAGAACTCGCGCCAAAAGGTACAGGGAAATCATTTGTTCACGCAAATTTAAGTCGTTACGCTTGGTTAAGTACAGGATCGTTATCGCAAGCGCAGTTGTTTAAAAATATGAACACCAAAGAAATTGGCTTAATGGGGCGTTACGATTTGCTTATTTTGGATGAAGGGCAATCCATTACTTTCAAAGGAGCTGATGACATTCATGCTCAATTTAAAAATTATTTAGAATCGGGCAGTTACTCTGTTGGTCATGACCGAATTACCAGTGAATGCGGCTTGATGATTTTGGCAAATATCGAGTTGTATGAAAATCAACCCCGTCGCACGAATTATATTAGTCATTTACCTGATATGTTTCAAGACAGTGCGTTAATGGATCGATTTCACGGAATCATTGCAGGCTGGGAAATTAGACGTTTAGAAACAGGAAATTATGCTCAAGGTTTAGGCATTAAAGCCGATGTTTTCGGTGAATATCTGCATCAACTTCGAACGGTTAGTCATATTGAATTTCCCTTTGGTGAATGCCCAAAATTAAGTGGCGATACTCGTGATGTAAAAGCCGTTGAACGATTAGCCAAGGCGTTATCAAAATTATTACTTTTAAATCCTGATCATGCTGATTATGAAACTTATGTTTTGAATCCTGCGAAAGCCTTGCGCCAAAGAGTTCGTTCGCAGTTAGCTGAGTTAGATCCGCATGAGTTTTCGGCAAATTTGAATGTTTCACTTTAACTTGATGTTCAAATTTTTTGTAACTTATTATTTTTAAGGCTCTATATGGATTCCAAGGTCTTTTTGTTAAACTGAGCAGATGGAAAATACACTTATTGGATTTTATGTTTTTATTTCATGGAGTTGAATTTATCAACGGCTCAAATAGCCCGCGAATTGGATTTAAACAAAGATGATTTACAATTCATGACGGAACATTTACGAGCAGGGATTGATAAAAAAAAGAGTTGGTAATGCTATTTGGTGAAGTGGAATGTGACGAGCTTTACCTTGTGGCGGGTCATAAAGGACAACCTGAAAAAGTGCGTGAAGCCAATAGAGAACCGCGTTATCGTTCGCCTAAAAGGAGTGCGTGGATGTGGAACGTTAGCCACAGAAAAACTACCTGTTTTTGGCATGATTCAACGTTCAGGTGAGGTGCGGATTTGGATGCTAGAAAACGTACAACAAGTGACAATCAAGCCCATCATTTTGTCGTCGATTGCCGCTGGAACGCTTATTTTACCGAGAGTACAACATGTACAGTCGGCTCGAACAATGGGGTTTCAAGCATAAAACGGTCAATCATTCCGCTGGGGAATATGCACGCGATGAAGATGGTGATGGATTTTGTGAGGTTCATTCCAACACGATGGAAGGTTTTTGGTCTTTATTGCGTCCTTGGCTCAGACCGCATCGCGGTATTTCACAAGATAAGTTACCATTATATTTGAGCTTTTTTGAGTTTATTCACAATGTTAGAAAACGCGGAAAAGCACTGCTTTCTTCATTACTTTCCACTTTGGTCAAAAAGACCTTGGAATCCATATAGAGCCAAGTTTTTTTACTTTTCATAATTTAATCTCCACGTTGTACATCGACTTTAAAATAGAAAGAGCTGCAATCATTTAAATCGCAGCTCTGAATGCTTTACTTACAAGCCATTATCAACATTTAGTTTTGTAGCGTAATTCACACCACTTGATATGTAGCCACCTGTTACTTCTACCTTGTATCCAACTCGAATTGCTTTCGTCAATCCAGACCAACTGCCATTCCATATATAGGTTGTGCAAGGTAATATGGTGAAGACTTTTCCATTCACAGTAAATGTATTACCACTAGCTGCGGTAACAGCATATGGATTTTGTGTAATAGAAGTTGTTCCAGATGGTTTTGTACACGCTGATGGCGTAGTACCAATGGTGATACTGCTTGTGGTATTTTGAACTTTATTACTTTTTGCATCCATTACAGAAATTGCAATTGGGAATGTACCTGCAACAGTAGGTGTTCCTTTTGCATTAGTACCATCAAAAGATAATCCTGATGGCAAGCCTGTTACTGCAATTGTATAAGGCGACCATCCGCCCGTTACTTTAACAGCCGTTGATGGATAAGCTGTGCCAACTGTACCAACGGTAAAACTTGGGTTAGTAACCGCTAATTGTGATGAAACAAACATTGTATTTGGCAAACAATACTGTCCAGCCGCATCAGTTGATCCAGCATAAGTAATCCACTGATTAACAGCATATCCAGTTACACCTGTAGCATAAGTGACAGAAGGTGAAAATTTGATGCTTTTACCACCTTTTGTTAACCCGCCAGCAACATCAAGCCATGTTTTATTAACAGCAGAGACAATATCATTATTGCCAGAACAGGCTTTTGCTTGTGAAATAATATTGATATTGGGTGTAGCATTGCTCGAACCACTAACACTATCTGTTGCTGCAAAAGATAACGCAAAAGTTCCAGCAACAGTAGGCGTACCTGAAACTATTCCAGTGGTTGCATCAAGTGTTAATCCAGTCGGCAATGTTCCTGCTACTTTGTATGTAAATGGTGCATCACCACCTGTTGCAGCTAATTGATAGCTATACAATACGCCTGCGGTTGCGTTAGGTAATACTGGTGTAAATACAATGGCAGGGTCGGTAACGTTCACTGTTGAAGTGACACTAGCCACCGTATTTGTAGTAACGTCTGTTGCGGTCAATAAAACCTTAAAGGTACCAATTTGAGCAGGTGTACCAGTAATACTATTGTCTGCTGGGTTAAACGTTAATCCTGATGGCAAACCTGTTACGGTTACGTTAACCGTATCATTAGGGTTACTTGTTACATTAACGTATATTGGATTGTTGTTTAAATCCAAATAATTAACACCAGCTACCCCATCAACTAAGGTTGCATCAATAGCAACAGCAATTGCAGCACCACCCGCTTGAGGCACTTGACCATCTAAGTTAATTGCGGCGTGTTGCGCTCCTAAAAATTGACCTAAGCTTTTATTATGGTCGAAATCTAACGCCTCGTGTGTTTCTGCATCAAATGCGCCCGTGTATGCGTACAGTTCATAACGGTACACAATAGATTTATAGCCTGGGTCTGGAGCAACACCAGTTAAATCAACTTTACCTGAACCTGTCGGATTACCTGAATCATATTGCAACAACTGCCATTCAGATTGGGTGTTTTGACCTTTTTTAATTACCGCATTCTCAGCAACCAAATCTTCGACAGCGACATTATATCCATAGCCAGTAGCGGTGACTTTGTACCATGTTGGTTCTCCAAATTCATAAACTGGAACGGGTGCTGGTGGATTTTGAACTACCTGTACTTCTGGTGGCAACTGCGGTAGGTTTTGAACAACGGGCGCAACAGCGGGTGCTTTTTGAATAGCAGGAGCTGGTGCTGGTGCTGGAAAAGCAGGAGTTGGTGCTGGTTGGTTCCAAGTTGTATTCGGGACACTTGAAACAACAATATTCAATTGCCCTGGAGTGAGAGTTTCCAATAACCAATTATAATCAACCGAAGTTGCTGGAACTGATGTTGAAATACCAAAATGGTCACAAGGATACAATGGACCGTAATTTGTCGCACCATATACCCAGCAACTATCAGTCGGATTTACTGGTAATGTACCAGACGGTGTACCGACATCCCATGAACCTGTCCAATTTCCCAAATAAACAACATCGGTGTAGTAACCATTTGCATCAGATCCTTCTGAAATGGTCGGTGAACCATAACGCTCGACAAGCGTATCTCCGAAGCGTGAAAGTGAACCTAATGCTGTATTAGCACCAAAAATAGAAGTCAGTTCATTTGCATGAACGCCATGTAATCTTACTTGAAAACCGTGTGCAACTTTGCCCGTGTCGTTAACCACGTCAAAGTTTTCAATGGGTCCAAATGTTTGTGCGTAACTAGGGGCTGTCACTGCCGCCAATGCTAAAAATAATAATGAATGTTTAAACATGAGTGTTCTTCCTCTAAAAATATTCGTAAATCAGAATGCACAAGTCTATAAAAACTGTGCTTCTGAACAAAAATTAACTAATCGTTTTAACAGATAGAAAGAGGTGGGGCGCGAGGGGAAGCTAAATTAAAAAATCGAGAAGGATGTAAAGGCTTTGTCCGAACAATAATTTTATGAATTACGGGTTTAAACAGTGTTGTGAAAAGCAAAGAAAGAATGACGATAGTTTTCAAATCATCAAGTAATTGACGTTTTCGTTCTTCTTGTTTTCCTGTACTAACTGTGATGACTTCCCCTTCATGAATCGAAAGAGCAGTCATCATTGCACTATTCCCAAGCACGGTGTTAATCTGCTCTAAATCAGGTAAATGGAAATGGAATACTGCTGTTTCGCTACTTTCAAATTTGTCATTCTTGTGCGCGTGTATTAGCGGTGCCACTAACTGCAGCAATACCAAAAAGCTAACTACAAATGAACGCGCATAGACAATCATAAATTCAATGAATCAAATGGTGGATTTTTATAAAGCTCCATTCTAAAACAATAATTATCTTATTGATATTAAAAATATTTGAAAATGTGATGCAAGTCCAGGGCTACCTCATTAGAAAAAACAGTTAAAATTGTTCTATTTAACGACAATCGATGACAGAAGCGATAGGTGTCAACAGCACAGGTGGCAACGCATCCTTCAACGCATTGGCATAAGCAAGACGAGCTGTTTGGAGTACCGCCGCCTGTGCATTAAGGCGTTGTAGTTCTGCATCGACGAATTGTAGGCTGACGAGTTGGTTCTTTGCCTCGTCTGATAAGGTTTCTAAATCGTAGTTTTGGTTGTCTATGGTGATTGTTGTCATCTTTGTTGGTTCCTTTTAAAGCACTAATAAATTTTCAGCACAATCTGTCTGAAGTAGATTGCCACTGCGTTGTAACACAAAAAATCCACGGTCTAAGGCTTCTTTTTTAGCCACTTCATTAACGTTAAACGCAGCTAATGTGCCATAAACTTTGAAATCTTTAAACCAAGGAAACAATGTCTTGAAATTACGCATTTTACGTTCTAGCTTGTCCAAATCGTTTTGATGCGCTTTATATTTCACTTCAATGATGCCAACGGCTTCACCATTCGTCATTACTAAATCGTATTCTTCCTGAATTTGCCCACGATGCTTTTTCATGTTGGTTGTAATATCATCAAAATGAATCGAACCTAAATGGGCATCTTCAATCAAACTGTTAAAGAAAAATTCTTTAGCAACATCCCCCTGATTTTTAGACATATTCCCAAGCTGAATGCCAATGCGCTCTAATTTCTCATCAGTACGTTTCATTTGCGCGTCTGTCCCACCCATCTGAATATCAATAAGCTCTAGCTTTTCATCAGTACGTTTCATTTGTTGTTCTGTACGATTCATTTGCTCATCAGTCTTCTTTTGAGCAATTGCCAAACTCGCTACTAATTCCTTCAATTCTTCATCTGTCATTTGCTTCTCCAAGAAAGTTTAATTTTCAAATTCTACCACACCCTCCAACATGAAAAACCCCGACCGCACTTTCGCACGATGAGGGTTCTGTTTAGCGTTTCAAGTAAGGCGGATTAACAAGTAAGCCGCTTTTTACAGGATTTACAAATTACGCGAAGTTACCAGTCACCAAAGCCTCAGCCTTCGCCTGCTCTCGACTACACCCGCTTGCTCTAATTTATCGACAAACTTCAACGTATCAAAAGTAACCGCTGCCATCGTCTTCCCTTATTCAATTAAAAATCCCCCTATTTTTGTCAAACAACTCAACAACAAAAACAGAGAGATGAACATCATCACATCAAACAACGCAGGTCAAAACTCAACTTGCTTTTTGCTTTCCCCCTTTAAAGGGGGGCAGGGGGGATGTGCTTTAAACTCGCATTTCAACCTCTCTCAAAATCACCGAAACGACCCCATTCAATTCCGAAAAAACCTGCAAATTATCAAATCGAATCACTTTCCAACCTAACGATTCCAACACTTTCGTGCGTTCCAAATCATACGCGATTGCGTCAGGTTCATAATGCGGCGAACCATCCAACTCAATCACTAACTTCGCAGACAAACTGTAAAAATCCACAATGTAACCCGCTATCGGTCTTTGTCGATTGAACTGCACGCCTAAAATCTGTTTGCGGCGAATGTGATACCACAACAACTCCTCTGCGCCCGTTTGGTTTTTTCTCAATTCCCGCCGCTAACGGTTTCGTCGTTCTTGAATACGGCAACATCTTTTCCTCCTCCGAGATTAAAGCAACATCCCCCCTGCCCCCCTTCAAAGGGGGGAAAGCAAAAGCCCACTCTCCCGTTCAACACCAAAGAGCAGGCTTTCTTTTTTCACAACCCCCGCCTTCTCTCGTCGGCGGGTTTTGTGTATGGCATCAAGCAAAGCAGGTCAAACAACCACCCGCTTTACAAAAATTTAATAGCTGCAACAACCATCCCACCAACTGAAATTGTTGTTGCAAATGACCAAATCATAAAACGATCAATGCGTGAAGTCAGTTGCTCAAAACGCTTATCTACTTGCTCAAAACGCTTATCCACTTGCTCAAAACGCTTATCCACTTGCTCAAAACGCTTATCCATATCTTCGCGCAATGTTTTCATTTCAGAACTTAATCGTTCGTTCATGCTTTTCATATCTTCGCGTAATTCAACATCCAAATGAGCAAAGTGATTTGTCTGCGCTTTTAACATCAAAATCATCATTTGTTCAGGCGAAATGCCTTCACCTATTGAAATTTTAGTCATCACGCTTTGCGCTTGACTATCAAGCCAATCCTCGAAAAATTTATCGTCAAACATCATTATTCCTTCGTTTTGAACGTTTTGAAATCAGCTTGCATTCTACCACAACAAAAAAGCCCACTCTCCAGTTCAACACCGAAGAGCGGGCTTTCTTTTTTTACATCAAGCAAAGCAGGTCAAACAACCACCCGCTTTACTTTCAATGAAAAAACGCAATTTTAATTAACGCACTAGCAATGATACTCATCACAACCATAATCGCCTTAGTCGTCCATTTTGTGAATTGTGAATCCATTTTTAACGCTGAGATTTCCTTCATTAACTCGGCATTCCCTTTTATCATTTCTTGCCGTAACACCGCTACAGATTCACTCAAACGCAAATCTAAATAATCTTTAGTGACCGTATCGCCTTGAACTTTGGCAATCGACTTGGCGATTGATTCAGCTTGTGAGCGTTCAATTCCAGCCTGAACCAGTTCGATAGTCACTTGTAATGTATCAAAT
>Ga0194037_1003305_pt1 | contig 10070 bp, 8 predicted proteins | sample JunL306m_MetaG_FD_148653 | JGI IMG/M metagenome (GOLD analysis project Ga0194037, IMG submission 148653) | Anoxic zone freshwater microbial communities from boreal shield lake in IISD Experimental Lakes Area, Ontario, Canada - Jun2016-L304-6m | ecosystem: Environmental > Aquatic > Freshwater >...
GTTGGCGTTGGTGTTGGTGTTGTTGTTGTTGTTGTTGTTGTTGGCGTTGGCGTTGGCGTTGGTGGTGGTGGTGGTGCGGTTATCGTGTTGGGGGGTTCAGTGCATAGCACGGCAGGTAATGACACACCTAAACGCCTAGCTTTCTGACACCAATCCAGCGATTTTTTTGCATCACGTGCTACTTTCCCCATGCCTGTTGCATAGATATCAAAAAGTCGTTTTGCAGCCTGGCCTGCTTGGGTTTTGTCTTTGCCTGCTGCGATTTTTTCATACAGTTTGATAGCTCCCTTGATATCTTTAGGTTCCAGTTCTAATGCAATTTGAATGGGTGTTTTAACTATGATGGTTGTTGGCGGTGATGATGATGATAATAATAATAATGTTGTTGTTGTTGTTGGCGGTGATGTAGATAGTTGCAATGTTGTTGTCGGTGATGTTATGGTTGGCTCGGTCGTCTTCGGTACAGGTACAGAAACGTCCGGGCCACGGAACGCCCAATAACCACCCACAACCGTCATCAGGGCTGCTACGCCCAAGACCGCGATCAGTTTGCCTGGTGTGGTGTCACTTAAATTTGTTTTGTTGTCAGTGGATTTTTGGGTGGCTGCTTTTTCGGCAGACTTTATATTTATCAGCACTTGACCAGCCACCAATTTCTCTGCGGCCCTTTGCGCTGCCGCGCGTCCGTTGGCCAGCCTTTCAGATTCAGCTTTTCTCTCAAGCGCCAGGCGTTCGGCAGCCAATTTCTCGGCTATCTTTTGTGCTGCCATACGTTCGTTGGCACGTCTTTCAGATTCTGCTTTTTCTGCTGCGGCTTTTCTCTCAAGCGCCAGGCGTTCGGCGGCCAATTTATCGGCTGCAAGTTTTTCTGCTGCCACTTTTTCTGCGGCCCTTCGCGCTGCCAAACGTTCAGCGGCCTGTCTGTCGGCCTCAGCTTTTTCTGCTGCGGCTTTTCTCTCAAGTGCCAAGCGCTCAGCAGCTTGTCTGTCAGCCTCAACTTTGTCGGCCTCAGATTGTTGCGTTGCAACCCGAGCAGGTTTCACCGCCCCAACGATGGTCTGATCGTCAGTAGGCTCAGACTGCGTACTTTCACTTGCATCAACACGCTTGTTTGATGGACGTGAAGATGAGTTATTTGAATGATCGGCGATACCAGCACCAGAGGTCGTATCGATAGATTCCGGAATCAGTCGCTTGAGACGACGTTTTGCCAAAGCTGCAAAAAAACCGTTTGGAAACTGCTTTAGATACTCTTTAAAGTCGTCTGCCTCATTTGAATCCTGTATGTCTTTCCAAAACAGAAGCTCCATTTCCTGCACTACAACAGATTTTGTCGCATTGGCAGGCGTTGTTGGCTGCGGTGATGAAGTCTTTGAGCTAGCAGTGATCACCGTGGGCGCATTGGACGCATTGGTTGTGTCAGGCACCGATGGCAGCCCTCGGATTTGGACACCGCCTTGTGGTGGTAAACCGATGCGACGTAAAGCGCTCATGAAATCCCGCGCACTCGCAAACCTTTGGTCTGGCTGCTTGGCCAGCGCCTTAAAAACCGCGGCATCCAGCTTAAGGGGCAGGGCTTTGTTGATCTCGCTGGGCGATATTGGGGCATTATTCTGAACTGCCAGAATGAGCTCAACTGTACTGCTTGCGTTAAATGGATGCCTGCCTGTCAGCAATTGATAAAAAATAACGCCGGCAGACCAAATGTCAGCTCGGGTATCAATCGGCTTCACGAGCATTTGCTCGGGAGCCATGTACCGATAGGTGCCTACGGGATTACCCACGTTGGTGAGATTGTTGTCCACGTTACCGATATTTCGGGCAACGCCAAAATCGCCAAGCTTGACCCGACCCCTTTCATCAATCAGCAAGTTTGCCGGCTTGATGTCCCTGTGAATAATGCCCTTGCTGTGCGCGTGGTCCAGTGCGGCCAGCAGGTCTCGCATGATGGCGAAAATACGATCTAGCGTTAACGGCTCACGGCTTTTGATGAGTTTGTCGAGATCACCGCCGATCACCAGCTCCATCACAAGATAGGCAGTGCCCTGATCCCGGCCGGCATCAAAAACACGAATGATGTTGTCGTGCTGTAAATTACCGGCAGCTCTGCCTTCCCGCAAAAATCGCTCTTGAAGCTCTTCGGCCTGCTTGGCTGAAAGGTCGTCAACCAAGATCGTCTTGATTGCGACCGATCGGGCAATGTTGGGGTCGAAAGCCTCATAGACAGACCCCATCCCACCCGCTCCGAGCAGTTTGACGATCTGGTATCTTCCGAGTGTTTTAGGTGGTGTCACAGAGGTCGTTGACTGGACTAGGGCAGGAACCCGTCAGAGTTCAATTTTAGGGGGCTTGTGGCATACCGCCACCAACTGCTGTGTTTCAAAAGAATTCATGGGATCAACAGCCACAGGCCAAAATACCCTGTAAATTGTTCCATGAATGCACGGCCACGCCGCTACGCAACATGGTGTCCTCACCCCCGTAAACCAAATGAGCGGGCATTGCTGCATTGCCGGCGTAGCGCGCCCATTTTGTCAGTCCGATTAAAAATTCTGGATGAAAGGTCTGACCCGATTTTGTTTCTATCGGCAGCAATTTTTCGCCAAACTCCATCACCACATCCACCTCGTCCCCCGTGTTGTTTCGCCAGAAATACAAATGGGACGTGAGCCCCAGGTTATAGCGGTGTTTAAGCAGTTCACTGATCACCCAGTTTTCAAATAACGCGCCCCGTGCCGAGTGAATGGACAGATGTTGCGCATTGGCTATACCCATCAAATAGGCCGCCAGCCCAGTGTCATGAAAATACAGTTTGGGTGTTTTGACCAGCCGTTTGCCAAAGTTCTTGTGGTGCGGTTGCAGCAAAAACACCACATAGCCAGCTTGTAACACCGACAGCCAGGCCGCAATGGTTTTGTGCGTCACACCGCAGTCGGTGGCCATGGACGACGTATTGAGCAATTGTCCACAACGCGCTGCGCACATTTTGAGGAAACGCTGAAACAGGCTCAAGTTTTTCACCTCTATCAGTTGGCGTACATCACGCTCCACATAACTCATCACGTAGTTTGAAAACCATTGCGCCACATCCAGACTGCGGTCATACAAAGGTGGGTACAAGCCCTGCCACAACAGATCGTCAAGGCTGTTCACTAAGATGCCACCTTGTTGCAACTCTTGTGTTGAGAACGGCAGCAATTGGATCAGCCCCACCCGTCCCGCCAGCGATTGAGTGATGTTGGACAACAGCCCAAATTGCTGTGATCCTGTCAGCACAAATTCGCCCATGCACTTGGTTGCATCCACCCGGGTTTGCAGATAAGAAAACAAGGCTGGACAGCGCTGCGCCTCATCCAGAATCGCCCCGGATGCAAAGCGTGCCAAAAACCCTCGCGGGTCATCTTGCGCATAAGCGCGAGTATCCAAGTCTTCCAGAGAAACGTAAGGCTTGTCAGGGAACGTGCTTTGCGCCAAAGTGGTTTTGCCTGACTGACGCGGGCCGGTGATGGCCAGAATGGGATAGCCCTTGGCAAGGCTTTGCAGGGAAGATGCGGCGTGACGCGGGATCATTTTACAATTTGGTAATATCAATGCCGAATTGTAAATCCCAGGTGGTTCAAGTTTTCCAGAAGGGTGCATGTTTTCATGCTGGAAACCCATCGGGTGTTGGAAGCTGCGGATCCTTTTGACGTACCAAACGGCTAGTCACACAGAATCACCAGCCGCATCAATAGCGGGGATAAAATTGCCGTCCTATACGGTAAAACGCCGCATCAATACAAGGAATTGTCATGACCATTACCGCCCGTTTTGATCTCAAGCTGGATGCTGATGACAAAAGCACTTTGTCTCGTGCTGCTAGTTTGATGGGCGTAACCCTGGCGGGGTTTGTTCGAAGTGCAGCCAAGGAAAAAGCGCAAGCCTTGCTGGAACAAGAATCGCGCATCACACTTTCTCAACACGATTTTTCTGCCTTTCATGCCGCCATCGGTGGTGCTTTCCACCCCAATCCAGCCCTACAAAATGCCTTGAACGCTGCAGCGCAAATCAAGCGTGCTTGAAGAGCAGAGCTTCCAGGTCAAACTGCACGACCGTGCAGGGTTTTGTTGTGGTGTTCCAGCGATTGATGACTACCTGCGACGGTTTGCAGCGCAGCAAAGCGCCAAGGGCATGGCATCCGTTTATGTTTTGGTCGATGACCTTGACCCCAGTCGGATTTTGGGCTTTTACACACTCAGTGCGGCACAGGTTGATGCACGGCACTTAATCGAGACTGATCGCAAAAGGCTGCCACGTTATCCAATCCCATGTTTTCGAATGGATCGTTTGGCGTGTCGCTCAGATCACCAGGGACGTGGTTTGGGTCAGTTGCAGATGGGTTGTGCTGTGGAGCGCTGCCTGAAATCTCGAAGTCTGGTGGGAGCTTATGCCTTGCTGGTCGATGCAAAAGATGAAAATGCAAAAGCGTTTTATCGGCACTATGGATTGACAGTATGCGTTGATTCTCCGATGACGCTGTATTTGCCCTTGGGCTAAACGGTGCACTTATTGACCCATCCATGCCAAAGTGGGTTGCACAGGCCGCATCAACCAGCCGAAACCAGCCAGCCACTCACCCGTTCCTTACTCTCAAACCGCAAGTCAACCGGTTGTAGATCAATTTGTGAAAACCCTGCCGCCGCGAGTTCCGCTTCGATGTACCGGCATGAATGGTTGTAGCGGCCATGGGGTTGAAGTGTGAAATCGTCCGTGCCAAGATGCGCTTCAACCGTAAAAACCCAATGACCTCCCGCTTTTAAGGCATGTTTGACAGCCACAAACGCCTGAGACAGACGGCCAAAATAACACAGGGTGTCGGCTGATGCGATCAAATCGAACCTCTCTTCGCAACCGTTGATAAAGGCAACCAGTTCAGACTGGATCAGTTCATCGTACAGGCCTCGCCCCTTTGCCAGGCTGAGCATATTGGCGGACAGATCGACCCCGACCAGGCATTTGGCAAATGGGCGCAAAAAAGGCGCGCACAGGCCGGTACCACAACCGGCATCCAACACAACACATTGCGCATGCGGCTTACCCAAGAGATTGGCAACGGATTCGCCAATCCATTGCGGTGCCTTGTATTCAAGCGAAGCCAGCTTTGCATCAAAGCTGTTTGCAAAGCCGTCAAACTCTTCAATCACATAGGCATCAGATGCCCGATCGGGTGTGTCGGTGCCACCATACGCCGCATAAAAATGCTGTGCTGACGGGTCGCCGGGTTCAAGTTCCAGCCATTCACGGCAAACCCGCAGGCCGTCTTCAAAACGCCCTGCCTTGCCGTAAGCCACGATCAACAGGCGGCGCGTATTTGTATCACCTGGGCGAAGTGCCAAGGCATCTGCCAAATGCGAGAACGCTTCGGGCATGCGGTCAAGGCTGGTGTACAAGGTGGCCAGATTGTTGTGTGCGGGAACAAACGTCGGGTCATTCTGTAATACACGTTTAAGCGCCGCTTCGGCTTCAAGAGGGCGTTGCATTTTTCGATACAACACCCCCAGGTTGTTCAGAACCTCCAGGTTGCTATCGTCCAATTCACTGCAACGCGCATAAGCCAGCGCAGCTTCATCAAATTGACCACGGTCAAGAAAGATATTGCCCAGGTTGTTATGCCATGATGCCACCGAGGGATCAATGGCAATGGATTTTTGAATCATCTCCAGTGCTTGATCGTTTTTGTCGCGCTGGTACAGCAATACTCCCAAATAATGCAGCGCATTGGCGTTGTCGGGTTCAAGATTCAGCAGACCGCGGTAGCATTTTTCGGCACCATCCAGTCTGCCCTCTTTGTGTAATCGCATGGCGAAAACGATCAGCTCGCCTGGCGATAACTCGATGTTGGTTGGGGTTGCGTCCGGGTCATCGGCGGGACCTACAGAAGAAGGGGTTAGTGATTCGGATGGGGCCATGAATGAAAAAATGCAAACATGAGGCGCTGTTCAAAAGAACGAGATATGCCAATCATCAAAGAAAAAATGCTGCCCTCCATGCTAAAGTTTCTTGATAGATAAATCGAGTGTCCTCAGTGGCCCTGTCATCCATTGCTTATCTTCCTCTCCAATGCGCGTACAGAGTGCATGAGAATTCTGTGGAAAAATAAATTTGACAAGTTTATTGTATAAGAAATTTGGTATATCTATATTCTATCCATTGAACTCAAAATTAAGGTTTTAACGCTGTTCGAAAACAGAATGCCTGGTCTCGAGCGGTTGGATTCCATCAGATTAATATTTAACAAGAATGGGGACGTGATCAGATATATTATATTTTCTGCCATTCAAATCATTTTGAAACTCCCATTGGTCGTAGATGCCATTTAGAGATAGGTTGTCGCATCCTGAATAAACAACATAATCATAAATGCCACCATCTGAGTGAGTTTTGTATTTCCCATTTCTAATACTGATTTTATGATCAATGGAAGGAATAAGTTCGTTAATTTTTCCTTTTAATGTGGCCGGTTCACAGTTAAAGTCACCAATTAAAACAAAATTTTTTATGTGTTTATCCCGAAACAGTGAATACGAAATCCATGCGACGAGATCACTAGCTCTGGATGAAGCATTTGCGTGGTAAAGAAATAATTTAACTCCGCCATAGTCTGTAATCTGGATTACCTTTCTTTTGGAGATCAGATCAAATTGGGAGCTTGTTTTGATTGCAGGATGATTGGACAATGAAAATTTATCAAGAAGATGAGGTATTTCGTAAACAATATGGCCATCATCATTTAACAGATCATCATTCAAGTACAATGCACCATATCCGAGTTGTGCTCCGCGGAGCTTTGGATCTCTTTTTACGACAGCTCCAATTTTTTCAAGTTCGACATTATCGCTTTTTAGTGTTAAACTACTGGTAATTTCACAAAACAAAAAAATATCAGGTTGATGTTGTTCAATCAAATATTGTACATACTTTTCCCTGAATTTATGCCTGTCCGTATCCGATCCGTCACCCCACCTTTTAACATTCCAAAATAATATTTTTGCCATGGCTTGCTCCTAAATTACTCGACTATGCGTACAAGTAGTGCACGCGAAATCCATCTCGGGATAAACGGTGTGTGCCACATTCTGCGAGCTTGAGAACAGCACACCGTGCATTCAATCGGCTTGTAACGCCCGTCTATCAAGCGTTAGTAGCTATTGAATATGTAGTAACATGCGCCTGATGTACCCATGAGTGTGTTCCCTTTGGCTATTGACAGGTAGGTGCCCAAAGGCCGTGAAAGAGAAATCATTTGCTCTCATATCAATAGCTATCTACACAGACAAGACGGGCGCTAGAAGTTAAAAAGTCTAGTGGACACGGGCAAGGTTTAACAGACCGCTTGGAGAAGAATCGTTTCTTGATCGCATGAAGGCCTTGCTTGTGCGAACACACGAACCATAAAAACTAGGCACAAACAGAAATAGTTCTATATGCTGTCCCCGGAATTTTTACCATAGCTGATAGGTTTCCAATAAAGTCTATTAGTTGTTATTTTCTAAGAAATGTCTCTCAATCTCATGTTGAAGAACATACCTTACATATATTAAGTTACATGTTAATACGACTATGAGAATAAGTAAAACAGCATAATTTGCAATTTCTACACCTTTACCTTTTAGCTCATCTATAAGTTGCTCTACTTCTTGATGAGAAATATGGGGCTTCTTATTATGTTTCGAAAAATGATGTTTTAACTTTTTAACAATATGAGTGTACTCAGCTTCATGGAATGCCAACAATTCAAATTCACCGACATCAATTCCGTTTTCTTTACAAAGATGTAAAAATAATTCAAATCTTGGATTCACAATTTTATTGCGATCTAGAGAAATTTCATGATGAATTGACATAACAAATCCATAAGTGATAATAATTACAAAATAAAATTGTTGCAGCTTATACTTATATCGTTACACAAGTCTAAAAATCTCAATGAAATCAACGCCGTAGTTAAATGCTTAAGTTATTGATCTATAATAGACATTATTGGAAACCTAATAATAGTTTCTTTCGGGTATATGGATTAATGCCAAGAAAAATGTTATTTTAGATTAAATCTACGAATAACCATGAAAAAACATAAAAGAATGCCAAAGCTGCTCAACTATACTAGAGCAACTTGACTAAAATATGTAATTTAGCGTTCTGTCTGCTTCGTCTATTTTATTAATTATTTCAGTAACAATCTAGTCGACTATGGCTTCTAAAATTATGCAAAGCACACGACAACTCTAAAACAAGATCGTCGTATCCAGATTTTGTGTTTCTAAATATGTCCTTTACAATATGACAGCGTTTTACCCCAGATATTACATGCTCCACAACAACTCTAAGACTTGATATCAGTCTGTTATTAGATTTTTCTTCTTCGGTTAATTTTTTCCCTTTAGGTTTTTTCTTCGGTTGGTACGTGTTTACTCCTTCTATTTGTAGACCCTGAAAGCCTGTATCTTGGTAAAGATCGCTACCATCTGGGAGTTCTACATGCTCTTCTTCTGCAATTTTCTTGTCATGCTTTTTACCTTCGTGAGTTCCGCCTAAGTGTTTGATTTGTCTATCATTTATTCAAACTACTAGATTGTTCTTTATTGTATGGTGTTTCTTTTTACCGCTATAAAACCTCTCTTGAGCCTCACTATTTGAAGGACGAACAATTGGTCTTTCTGTGCCGTCTATTGCGTATGGCTGAGTTTCCTCAAACTGAAGGCGATTTATCATGTCTTCGGTTATTCTAGCTGGTACGTAGCCAAGTTCTGTAAGAGTAATTTTAAGGATGTGGCTAAGCTGATGTATTAAAACGTTTGCTGTTCCTTGATTGATCCCGAAACAGTAAGCGATGATTTCCTGAAGCGGATATGTTTTCAAGTAATACAAAATGAATAACAAGCGATCTTCTATTGTCTTTAAAGAGGAAGGTCGTCCACCATTTTTAGGGTCTTTAGATTCTTGATTTGTATATTTTTCCCATTGTATGGAAAATATTTTGCAGAGTTCGTTGAATTCACTGATTGTTAAGCTAGTGAGACTTACAAACGTCTTTTCAACTTTTATTGCTGAATTGTATGAAAACATAATTAGTGAAAAACAAAAATAATAATTAGATAAATGCAGTTAATGTTTTCAATAAAGTCTAATAGACTTTCGTGACTTGTGTATAACGATATGACTTGGACTCCATCGCCGTTTATAGAATATACCAATAACAATCGACTGCCATGCTATTTCCGTGGACAGTATACTTAATTAAAAACCGTTCCGAATTTGAATTGAGTATTCTATCCCCTTGAATTCAAATTTAGTGCTTAATGCCCGCCACACTGTTTTCACGAATACCCGCAATCAATGCCGTCATGGAATGTTTACCACCGTTATCGATTGGTACCTGAGCTCTCCCGATTGGAGGCCCGGAATTACCACTAACCATGTCATCCCTTGCTCTATAGTTGTACACATTCATGAAGTTATCTCTTGGAATTTTTATTATTCCTGAAAGGCTTGCCATTCCTGGTGCATTGAACGTAACTCCAGTTACAGACCAAGTGGTGATGCGTGCCGCTACCAATTGCGTCAATCCACCACCCAAAGAATGACCAGTGACAACAAATCTAGAACAACTTCTATTAATTAGTTCTTTCTTTACCATAGAACAATAATTGAAACTATCGCCTAATTGATCTATTGGAAATTTTCCCAACGCAATATCCTTGTCCGCATCTAAGTCACCAGCCTCAAACGGATTAGTACCACGGAACGCAATAACACCCACACTTCCATTGAAGTATGCCGCACCAAAAAATGAACTATTACTTCCCCAATCCAAGCTAGGTATCCGTTGATACCCGACAACATGCGTGCCAGAATCCTGGTAAACATCATCACAAATTAGAGCTAAAGTTAATACTGCTGGCATAACGCTATCCTTTCAATAAATGCAAAAAAACAGACTCAATCATTCCTATCTTGCGTGATTTAGCCCATGACGGTTAATTTCTCAATGCTGCCAAACACGGATCGCCCCACCCCACCCACATCAAGAA
>Ga0194037_1003306_pt1 | contig 10068 bp, 6 predicted proteins | sample JunL306m_MetaG_FD_148653 | JGI IMG/M metagenome (GOLD analysis project Ga0194037, IMG submission 148653) | Anoxic zone freshwater microbial communities from boreal shield lake in IISD Experimental Lakes Area, Ontario, Canada - Jun2016-L304-6m | ecosystem: Environmental > Aquatic > Freshwater >...
CAGTTCTAACATAGATTGCTCTGTTTCTCGAATGAGCATTATGTTAAGCATTGAATAGTTGGTAATCATGATATCAGGCGGGGTAACCTGCATATCCCAACGAGACCACATCTCCCCCCCGCCTAAATTTTGAAAGTGATAACGAATTTCTGGGTCTTGTAGTGCAGCTTCGGCGACCTTGCGATCCTCTGCGTCTACCATTTTCATATGTTTAATCAATCGGCGGAGAGCATTGCTTTTACCTTGTTCATCTGGTAACGATCCTGAAACGGGTGTGGCGCCGGTGTATCTCCCAAAAAGAATTCTGTTACCATTCCGATTATCATCTAGCCACTTATGAGTCCCGGGCGCATCAAGGGCAGACCTAAGGCGACGTAGCTGATCTTCAACTAAGGCGTTAAGTGGATAAAGAATCATACCTCTCATAGCATGAAGGCCATTATGAGCACGGCCTGTATGTTCCCACTGACCATGCCAGCGGGGTCTTTGATTCCGCCACCAAAATTGCTCATTAGGTGCATCTGGGGAAGGCCAAGAAATCGAGTCGCGAGCAATCTCCCCTAAGAGAGGAAGCAAAAAGCACTCTGTCTTTCCTGAACCAGTTCCGGTAGTAACGACAATGTCTTTCTTATCACGCAAAGTCGCATATATTGCATCAACTTGATGCTGATACAATATATTATCACCTATAATTGGTGCTGCTAATGCAGCAAGGTCAACATATTCTTTCCCAAGCCGTTCAACTATTGTTTTTAAGCTCTGGCCTGATGAGGGGTATTGTGGTGAAGGTTCGATGAGTGGCGTTTGTGATAATAGTGTTCCTTTACCAAGTAAATCTCGTCTCTCCTGAGCCAACTCTTGGTTCCGCAATGGAAATGCACTTTCAATATATCTGCGGTAAATTTCCTGTAATCTCTCATAAGAGCCAACTAAATCTTTCATAGTTTATGCTTCTATTAAGTTAAGCTCAAGCTTCTTTGTTAAAACTTCAGCTACAGCCCTCCCCACTGAAGCATATACAAGAATGTCCTTCCCTTCTATACTTTTCATTAAAGGTAAAAGCCCCGAAGCCAGAACAAGTGGACGTTCATAAAGCAATGGCCATCTTTCGATATTAGGTACTAACAATGTACCATCCTTGGTTATGTATACGCTCATATCAACACCAGACACTTTTCTAGCAAGCCAGCGAAGATCATAAAATGCCCCGCCAATCCAGAGCGTCCCATTAAAAACAACAACTTTCGGAGGATGATTACCTTCGATTCTTTTTGCCTCATAAAATCCTGAACATATTTCCTCTCCCTCGGTAGCGACAAAATCCCTCCCGTTATATATTCTAAAAGAATAATTATGTGACTCGATGTCAGGTTCGCCGGGTAGGGTTTTTATCCAACCAAGATAAGACGGCAATGCTTCCGAAATTTTTTCTGAGGGTTTCTCAATAACAGGGAATACATTCCCAACATCCGGCAGATTAATTACAATCCTTGTTGGACCTCCGTGACTACCAGTTTTTATAGCGCCATGAAGGTTTTTTAGTATAGAAGGGGTCATTTTCCCCGTAATGTATGCTCCTGCATAAGATGAATTGACAATGGTTGTTGGCGGAATACCCCATTCGTATGTCTGCCCCTTTTTTACAATTTCAATATCTCCCAATAAGAGGAGCTTCCTCATTAAAGATCGTGAACCATAGGTTTCAAACCCCTGAGGCCATAACAGTTTTGCAGTATCTTTAAATACCCTCAAAGATCCATCACCTTTTGCCGAGCACCACCATAAAAGATGGTTCATCATAGTATCGTCCTGAGAGTTATCGTCTATTAGATCATCTTCATGGTATGTAAAAAGATCTTCATCTAGGTCCAAAGAAGAACTTTCAAACTTGATTGGTTCGAGAAAAGACTCATACTCAAAATTATCCTTTAAAAACGATTTACTAATTTCTTCATTTTCGAAAAACCATCGCCCCATTGTATTCTTAATCGGTTTTATCTTTAAATAATCTAAAAGATATAGAACTCTAGCACTCGGGGCGGTTACGTACACATTATCAATACTCAAACCTAGACCATAATAAAATTGACATCCTCCTCCTCCCTCGAACTTGAGAATTGGAACTTCCATTCCAAGTCGAAACTCTCTGATGGCACTTCTAATATCATCCCTTAATCTCTGCTTGCTTCCTATTCCCCGGAATAAAAGATATTTAATATTAGCCATGAGAATCCTCCTTCGCCCTAATTTGACCTCCAGATATTATCGCACTACCTATATCCGACCATCTTGACGTTTCAAAGTTGTTTGGTTCTACTTCATCCCATGGAATAATCCTTAAAGTAATGCTTGCTAGCACCTGATTATTCCATAATACTTCTAATCGATAAGTCCCAGAAGATTCACATTCCTTTAATATCTGGGGTTTTTGTGCCTCAATTTCGGTTTGCTGAATCTCAACATTGCCACAACTAATTCGCAACGTGAAATCTTTTTCAAAACCATAGACGGTAAGTGTCGGTGGGTATTTTTCTATCCATGCATTCTGATTAGGCACCTTTAACCCTGATGATAGTATTACAGATGCCTTGGCGACAGGCTTCAAAGCTTCATAAAGTTCAGAGGCATCTTCATCAGGGATAATACCATCCCATGCACTAGACAAAATCATGCACCCGTTGTATTCCAAAAATCCCTTTCTAACTATGGGTTCCCCATCCCACTGAATAAGACCCGACTCCTTAAATCGATTCAATTGCCTTAATAACACGCTATCATTATCCCCTTTAATGAGCAATAGGAACTGAAATTCTTCACCAAGAAGTGAGGGATACTTTTTCCATGTTGCCAAAGCCCCACCATATCTATCATCGGGATCTCGAGTAAGAATCCAAAATTCTCGAGCAGGAAAAACAATTTCTTCAAACTGCGATGAGCCTTTTAATGGAAAACTTTTTGCAGCATTCCCAAAGGGATCGATCGGCCAAAGAGGCTTAAAAAGACTAGGGCGAAATATTTCGAGTCGTTTGTATTCACCATTATCCGTTTGAATCTCAATATCAACAGCTTTCCATTGATTAGGTACACGGGGCATCATATAATATGATGTAATGCCTCTAGTTGACGTCTGTCTGTATAGTCCAGCACTTAGTTTTCGAGTTGTTATGAAGTCAGCTACAGATCCAACATTTTCAATAGGTTGATCCCAATCGAGTGTTTGGTATATCTTGTAAGCTTCATCAAAAAAAACTGCGGTTCTTCCAGTATCAGAACTTTCAAAACCTGAACGCAAATGAGCGCGATTAAACTGTTGGCGGCGTAACCATCCCCCTAATTGAGATTCATCTAAGGCTCTTAACCCCTCTGGCAAAGATAGGGTGCGTAAGTATTTTCCTTTTAAAAAAACAATATCTTCATCACGGAATAATGCTTGTCCTATAGTATAATTAAGGTAAATCATTGCGCCGTCCCCCTTTTGAGCAGTGGGTTCCCAGCTGTGTTTCTCTAGCCAAGAGTTCCACGCAAGCCAAAGGGGTTCTTCAACTCCGCCCCCCAATCCATCACGGCTAACTGTATTATTCAAAGGTATGTTGAGTAACTTGCGTAGATGGACGAAGTAATTATTGGGGTGAACATTAGCCTCCCTTATCATTTTATGAGCCGCAAGAACCATTAAGGCTAAGAAAGCCACCCCATTTGGCAACTCTTCATCGATATAATTCAGCCCCTTAAGACTGACCTCCTTGTGCCCATTTTCTTCATGCACACACTGAATTGTAATTGCATCAATGAAGTCTTTAGTGATGTCTTTTTCCGCAGTTATAGAGAGATAACTCAACCCGATATCCCGTAAAGCATTATCGTTAAACGTCAAGTATACCGGGGATCCTTTTGGGACATTGTATGTATAAAACTCAATAATCGCCCTGTTCCAATCTTTATAACAAGCCATAATTTTTCTGGTAATTATTGGCAGATGCTAAGTTATCCATTCTATAAAATCCCGGCATGGTCCATCATACAAGGACTTGAGATGAGTTTTTAAAGGTGACTTTTTTTTCGATACTTCTATAACTAACGTATCAATTGCTCTAGTCAATGCTATCATCATCCATCGCGCGGCATATCGTCTACTAACTATAATATCATCACTATACACGCCTGGCCTTATATCATTTTCATCCCGACAACTGTCGTGTTTCCATTGATAAAAAAGATCAAATCCAAGATTTATTGTTACCCACCCTTCCAGTCCTCTGCATGAGTCGTATTGTACAAGTCTAATCTGTTCAAGACTTGTAGGGTAAGTCTTTCTAGTGTGAACATCTGTTCCATCCCAAACAGTTTGACCAATCTCTTGGAATGCAATGGCTGCATTATCTCGCTTATCAGCTTCCATATGGTTTCCAGTGGCTAAAATTGGAGGAACACAAGCCAATAGGTCAACCGGACAATTACCAAGCTCACGTGCGTTTTTGATAAGCGCATGATGTGTTTCAGGTTTGGTGAAATAATTGCCTTCTACAATGATCACCCGACCTCCAATCGCATCAGTATTCTCGTCCACGCTCCATCCTGTCAAATCAAAACACTGAGCCATCCTATTTGAAAAAGCTGCAAGATTTCTTTTCAACCTTAACCCTTGTGTCAAAGAGACATTCAAATAATTTTTATCTTCAAGGCCACAAGTCCAATTGCATGCCTCTTGATGCCTAACAAATTGTTGTATTCCATCTGCGATAATAAGCCGTCGCGGGGTATATAAGCCGCGCAGGATATCTCTTTCAAAACTCGGCCAGTCTTGACCCTCATCAATAAGAATAAGATCCCAATTGGGTAGGGAGGAAGATGTTGATGAATTCAAATCCTTACGAGTATCGTCAGTCAGAGCCTTAAACAAGACGCTTAAATGACCAAGATAATTATCTAAAAAATCATCTTCATGTAAACGAATCAATCCATACGCGAACAAGACAGAGTGAAAAAAAGATTGGACAGTTTTGACCTGTATTGCTCCTGCTGACAAATCATCAGAAATATTAGCCAAGGTCATTAACCGAAGAAGATCAGCTACAAGAGCATTATTATACGTCAACAATAAAACTCGTTTCCCGTCCTTACATGCGGCATTAGCAATTTGCAGTAATAACATTGTCTTTCCAGTCCCGCCATGTCCACGAAAAGTGATTTGCTTTTTTCCGATATAACTAAACCAACTCTCAGTATTAGGCGAGTTGAACATATTGTCCATCTTTTTTCTATCCAACTCTGTGGGAATAATCTTAGTGGCCAAAGCATCAAGGGCTGTCGCAAACACACTGGGACCAGTTTCGTATCCTTCACGGTTTAGTGCAGAGTAGATAAAAGAGTCATTCCCAATTTGAAGGATTTGAGAGGTGGATGCAGCTTGATCGAGTAAACCAGTCCACGTAAGATTGCAATGCAAAATATTATGTGGAGGAGAAGGGAGTTCATGGGGTGGGATATTCCTCAACCAAATAAGATTAGTAACACGAGGGATAACTGCAGATCGTCTCGCAATCAGATAATTCCGTAATGAATGGAGCTGCTTTTGACTTTGATCTGTAGCATCGTGCCAGCCAGTTGGATACAATACGTTGACGTTAGTTCCATAAAATTTCACGCCTCCAGGAGTATGATCTTTCACTTCAATCGTCAAACAAATGGAGTTAACCTTAACCCTTGAAGGTTCAACAATTATCCCTTTATGTAATGTCAATGGCCCTGATGGAGATAAAAAGCTATCAGCATCTTTTTTAAAATACCCTAGAACAACAATATCAATATCCCTTGGGGTTTGACCATGGCATTGTACTCCCGGTATAATAGTCAAGAAACTTGTCGGATCATCCTTTAGCCAAGGCCATGCTCTGCAAGCAAGATCTCCTAAAAGATTAGCAGCAGAAGATTCTGGTGACTGACCATTTCCTATAACAACAATCATACAGAAGGGGAGATAAAGAAATTATTCAGGACTAACTTAACGTAAAAACCCTCCAAGTATTATCCGTTAGCATTGCACGTCTGGTTTTATTAGATGCCTATCAAAAGGTGAGATTGAATAGCCACTATTTTTTACCCTTGTTCCTGCAGGTACTTACAATCCTTTCTCATAGTACATAAAAGTTTCTTCAATAAAAAGCAACATGCCAAGCATCCAAAGTGTACTACTCGAACAATTTAAGGACTAGGGTGGGACAATAACCGTCATAGGTCCTGTTAATTATTACCTTGCTCAGGCATTCTGCCGCTATCTTAAGAGGTCATACTCTTTGCGGGGAGGGAAAAGGCTCTGGAGGTCATCAGGCCATATTTTAAAAAGGTAACCGTGGTCTCTAACTCCATTCAGCCCTTTTTCAGACATTGTCAAATCAAGCGTTATCCGCCCATCCGCGAGTAAGTAATCAATATTTGATAGTATGGGTTTGCAGGTATAGATCGCCTTATAGTATAGGAATTCTTCTTTGCCGCAACTCTCTCTATGTTCAGCTTTTACCCAAAAACTTTCGGAATGTTTTTCGGCCATTCTTTCTCGTAATGATGTTAGCGCCCATATCATTAACTCCTTATCACGGCATGCTTCCCTTTCTATAGTCTTTAGTATTTGGATGTTATCATCAACTGTTAACATCAGTTTTTGTGGGTTTGGTGTGATCGCATTAAGAGTGCAATAGAGCTGAAGTCGACCATCCTTCTCATATCCGTAAGAGCGTAACATAGTTATAGCCTTTTTTATCGTACTGTTATTCCAATCCGGTACTTGAGAAAATAGGTTAACGCGATTTTTTGCCCTTGTTCTATTGAGATTTTGCCGGCTAGCCTTGATTTCAATGCCTTTGTAATCAGGTGTTTTTCTGCTGTTCTCTTTAATGCCAAGCAAACTTTCAAGAGTGGCGCCTATTCCAGTATCACCTTTACGAATTGAAGGGTGGTAGCCATGAGCACCAATGTTACGTAGCAGTTCAAGTAGTTCTCCAGCAATAGGCGTAATAGTATTTCTGAATAGGGCGGCAATCTTGCCAAGTGGGGTAGCAGGGGAATCAAGTGTTTTAAGAATTGCTTTTTTGCTCGTATTGACAACGTAAAGCCGATTGTCTAAAACAATCAATGCTAATAAATTGTAGGGTTGGGCATAGCTGTTTAAGCGTGATAACCAAATCCGGGGGTCCCCTGATTTTGTCTCGGGTCTATATAGAAGAGCTTTAGTAGATAAGACCCTATCCTCGTAGATGAACTCAGCGGGAATTTGTTTTTTGTGATCCTGCCCTTGGAGTTGCTTATCATAATCATGAATACCATGGGTTTTGAAAAAATCACGTAAGGGCCCGGTAGCGTCCATTATTGACTTGCCGAGCCCAGTTGGTGTAGGTACAAGATATGTAGCTTCTATACCATGGAAACTCAACAGCTTGATGATATCAACAATCGGTGTATCACTCAGTGCCAGCATACTGCGTCAATTTAAAATATTCAGCAAGTGCTTTCCGACGACATACGCGAGGCCAACTGGCACCGCATTACCTATCTGGGTATACTTTGGAGCTTCCCTGAAATAGTTGCCCTCCCTCGGATTTCCGGCTCTGCGAACACCGCCTGTCGTGCGTTTACCAGCAAATTGGTACCAATCTGGAAACATCTGTAATCTTGCCCACTCCCTAACAGTAATAGACCTTGGCTGTGCATAGTGAACATAATCATCTGGCAAGCATGTTGCAGTAATGCTTGGGCCGGAAGGGCCCCATTTAGGGGTAAGTAAGCGTTGAGCAAACTTTTTCGTTTTCATGTTTTCATGGATAATTCCACCATTTGACAGCATGTAACTAAATTTTTCAATAACTCTCTTGGAGTGGTTACTGTATTCATGCTCAGTAACTGGCTTACCAATCCCTCTCACTTTCTCAGTAATAGGATCAAGCCTTAAGTTGTGTTGGAGCTCTGATTCGACTTTCCTGGGGTATACAAGTGTTACACCACCGCTTTGATAGTCTGGGTCAATAAGGTCGCTCCATAAATCCTTTAAATCAGGCGCACCACCTGTTGGCTGAGGTAGGAATCCATTAGCAACTAACCCGTTCACTGGGCTGTAGTTAAGATCGTTTCTTATTCCAACAAGCAATACTCTGGGCCTGTTTTGGGGAACACCATAGTCTTTTGCATAAACCAGAGAACTTCTAACCGTATATCCTTCTATGTTTCGGAAAGTATCCTGTACATCTTCCCAAATCTCACCTTTAGTGCCATTTGCTGTCCATCTAGCTTGGAGGAGTCCGCGGACATTTTCAAAAAGGAAGATTTTCGGCTTAAGACGTTCTACAACGTAAGCCATATCCTGAAAAAGGTGGTTTGAAGGTAGCAACTCTTTGTCTACAGAGTAAGATCGGCGATGACCGATGCCAGAGTAACCCTGACAAGGCGGCCCACCTACAACCATAGCTAGTTCTCCTTTACGAGCATCAAAGCCGTAGTCTCTTTTGAAGCCATCAATCAGATCCTCAAGGAATCCATTGTTATTCACCATACCCTTGACATCGTTGCTTTTGTATTTTTCTCGCAATAAAGGGTAGTGCTTACTTCGATTTATAAGGTATGACTCTAAGGCATCAGGGTTTAACTCATTAACAAACGCAGGAATAAATCCAGCATTTTCAAGCCCAAGAGAGAGCCCCCCGCAACCGGCGAACAAATCAACGAAGTAATTCTTTTTAGTATTTTTGGTGGTCAGCATAGTTTTATTTTGGCATGTAGCTGTCAATTTTAGCAACTAGGGGATGAAACTAAAGTTAGATTTCAGTCAATAAAAGGCAATATAGTCAACGCATTTTTGCGGTTCGAATTCTTATATATTATTGTAGCTCTGGTTGCTGCCATGGTTCATGGCAAACCAATAATCTTATTTATCCTCACTTATATCATGTAAGCATTCCCATTCAATGAGATACTCGCGAAAACATTCCTCCCCCGCCTTCACAACCGCACTAGCCCTGCAGCTTGCTGCCACGCCAATCTCCACCAGCTTTCCATCGCCTGCTGAAGAATAACGCCATCCATCAGTTTGCTCAACAATTGAGCATTTTGCTTATGAACAGCGAGTCAAAGAAGCGGTGATGCGTATCTAATATTTTTAAATTTTTATACCTTGTAGCTAATCGGTCCAGCAGTAACAGGGTCAACCTTCAACATTATGGATGCATACCAAGTAGGGAAACTCTTTCCCCATGAAGAGTACTGTACTGGCCGGGAAATGAATGTTGCGATCCCGACAGAAGGTTTTTTCCATATCCTGATGTCACTCAAAAAGATTTCGCGCAAAGAGAGGAAACTGTTTACAAAAGGGACAATCACCGCGTCACTCTTTGAGCAGCGTGATATTCCTTTTCTGGTCGTGGATTTCGGAGAGAATTTCAGTATTGATATCTCGTTTGATATCTCAAAATTTGATGATGAAACCCGCCGAATCTGGTTAGCGTCAGAAACAAATGCAATTGCAATTTTTCTTGTGGAAGCAACCACTGGTATAATCGAAGGCATGCGCCTCATTGGCGTAGGGTTTGCTCCCGAGTTGCGTGCAATCTGTGCCAGGCAAAAAGGCCAAAAGGGCATTGCAGAGCGTGTTCTACTCATTCATTCAGCGTTTACAACAAAGGATATGGTCCGGCATGCTATCGCCAAAACAGTCTTCAAACAGCATTCTTAGCCGGGTGATTGCTACTCGTTACCTCTGTTAGCATTCTGTAATCATGATGGCCCATATAAGGAAAATCAGCTTCTTCCGCTATATTTGTGAATGGCGTTAACTGATTAAAATGGCGATATCCATGAGACTCTCCCGCATCCATTCTGGCCCCGTGCTGGACTTCTTCACACCGGACTTCACAACGCTGCTTGAGCTGCCGCTTGCCGCCTCGCCAATCGCTGCCGGCTTTGCCGAGCCTGCCGGGGAATGCAACGGCGAGAAGCTTGACCTGAGCGAGGAGCTGATCAGACACCCTGCTGCAACATTTTATGCCAGGGTAAAAGGGCACTCCATGAAAGATGCCGGTATTCAGG
>Ga0194037_1003308_pt1 | contig 10065 bp, 8 predicted proteins | sample JunL306m_MetaG_FD_148653 | JGI IMG/M metagenome (GOLD analysis project Ga0194037, IMG submission 148653) | Anoxic zone freshwater microbial communities from boreal shield lake in IISD Experimental Lakes Area, Ontario, Canada - Jun2016-L304-6m | ecosystem: Environmental > Aquatic > Freshwater >...
TTCAAAAAAGACAAACGCATCAATCCTGATCACGAGAAAAATAATGCATTTATCAATAGTCAACTATTAAAAGCCCAAGATGTTATTGATGAATTTGACCGCAACAAAATCGACTGGACCTTAAACCAGTTCGAAGAAGCTTTCCTCCATCGTGCAAAGAAGGGCAAAGTTAAGCCTTTTTTTGAAAACCACATTCAAGTATTGAAAAATACAGGTCATATCGGTAATGGAAAGAATTACGAAAGGGCTTTACTGATCCTCGAAATCTTTGATAAAAAATTCGACAAAAGGATGTTTTCTGAAATTGATATTAAATATGTCCGGGATTTTGATGCTTTCCTACAAACCCCTCGTGAGTCAGTTTTTAAATACTCTAATGGATCAACACGGATATTACAGCGCAATGGTTGTTGTGGTAATACTCGCAAGGGTTATATGAAACAACTTCGATCCATTCTCAATTTAGCAATAGAAGCAAAGGAAGCAAGCCGTTCCACTTATCCATTCGGAAAAGGAGGTTTTGAAGTCGCCAAGTTGGAAGAGGAAACAGAGAAAAGATATTTACCATCTGACTATCTAAATAAAATCAAATCAGCGACAGAGTTGTCTGAGAACTTGCAATTTGCCCGATTGGTGTTTCTATTTTCCTATTATAGTTACGGGATGAGCTTTGTGGACATGGCACACTTAACGCCCGATAATATCAAGAGACTAGAAAACGGTCAATATATCGTTTATAAGCGACAAAAGACTCAATACAGCAAAAAGTCCAAGCCCATAAGTATAAAGCTCACAGTTGAACTTCAGGCAATCATTAAAGAGCTTTGCAGCATTCAAGCTCCAATTGAAAACTATCTTTTGCCAATTGTATCACGTAAGGGATATACAGGAGAGACATTATACAAGCACATTCACAATAGATTAAGGGTAATAAACAATGACCTTGACGAAATGGCTATAAAATTAGGCATTGGCGATATAAATCTAACTTCCTATGTAAGCCGTCATACCATGGCCATGACCTTGCAAAACAATGGTGTGAAGCGTGAATTGATTTCTCAGTTTTTAGATCACAAAGACATGAAAACAACTAACATATATCTTGATAGCTTTGCAAATTCAGAAATTGACGAAGCAGCAAAAATTTTGTAAAATATTTGTTTTATATTTGTAATAAAAATAAGATTTATTCGTTAAGATATTTAAAATGACATGTTAATTCATGTCATTTTTTTTACCTCTAAACCCAATGCTTAATCTAAAACTATAGAAAATATCAATAATGATTGTCAGAACTTTAACTGAACTCTATTTAAAACATTTTAATTATCTTCACGGAGCTTTATGTTTATGTTGGCAATCTGCTAATTGCAACACAACTAAACAACTGGATACAAATAAATTAAAAGTACAGATTCGCTCTCATGGTATTTACAATCACGAAAATGCGATAAAAATTGATGAACCTTTCATTGTCAAAGAAAAGTTGCTGTTTAAGACACTCACCTGGGCTAATGATTTCACTGTTGAAGTAAAAAACGATAATATTTTCAGGGAATATGTTGAGCTTTACGAACAGGCACTTAAAGAGGTGGAGAACAATTTACTTGTCTTGAATGATAAAGCCAAACAAATCGCCTACGCAAATTTTATTTTACGCGATTTTAATAAAACCTTTCATCCCATTCAAACGTTCAGTCAATCCGAGCAGAATAATAAATGCAAAGAGTTTTTTAAATTTGTTTTAAACCAACAACTTATTGCTGATAATGATCAAAATTCAGCTTTACCGGATTACAGTCTTTCTGTCCGCTTAATTAATCACCTCGATTTCATTGACAAATTAATAGAGATATTTTCTTATTCAGAAATTGATCTCCTGGCATTATCAAAAAAACACAAACACAATTTATATCTATTCGATGAGATTAAAATCATAAAACCGGTTGACGCTGTTTTTCAGCCAGCAATAGAGACCGAATATATAGTAAAACGCAAAAAGAATAAATTACAACACGTAATCCTTCCAAAGTTCGACACTCAATTATCCGATGACTGTCTAATCAAAATCATGCATTACCTTTCACATAAAAAGAAGCTGATTAATCCAAATACTGACAGTTGGCTATTTTGGTTCAATCTGAAGGATGTAAATAACCCCGAACATCTTTACTGGGACGGCTCACCCACATTACTTTCAAATGTGATTCAACATCTATGTGGAAACTGTATATCCAATACCATTAAAACATCCTTTGCAACTAACATTTTTGTAAAACCAACTTGGAAATTATACCAATCGAGCAAAACCTATAAAGAAATAGAACAAATTATCACTATTTCAATGAAAAAAAACAGCAAAAATCACGACCCAAACCACGACCCATTAAAAACCTCATTTTGAGGTTTTTTTATTAAAACCACGACCTACCACGACCCACCACGAGTCGTGGCACGACCCTAAAATACTCTTGATTTTATAGTATCTGCTTACTTTTTTGATGATAAATTTGCATGCAGGAAAGCAATAGACTGCGCAGCTATTGACTTCCAAAAAATCAAAAAAACAAGCACAATTATGGATACAAAATTCCAACCAACAAACGAAACTCCCTTAGCAGCCCTTACCATTGGCCAGTTCAAAGATTTAATGGGAGAAATGGTCAAACCGCAACTGATAGTTCATTCAAATCAGGAAACTTTCCCCGACACATTCGGAAAAAAGGAATGTAGCCAATTAACCGGCTACGCAGTAAACACAATCAACAAAATGATTTGTGATAAAGCAATTCCTTTTTACAAGAGAAATGCCAGGGTTCTTTTTCGAAAAGTTGAGATTGAATCCTGGTTATTGGCCAACCGCATTCAAACCGTAGAAGAATATGTTGAAAAAAAAGAAAATCAACTGTCTAACGGGAGGACCTCAAAATGAACTTTCAGGAACATTTCGAGAAATTTGAAGCGGATCTTCGGAAGAAAATGCTCGATGATGAAACAATTATTGAGTCATTAAGAGAAGTAAATCAAAAACATGATGAATTACTGACAAAGCTCGACAATTTTATTGCTGGCTTAAACGAACCTCGAAAGTTGCCTGTCGATCCATTCTTTTCAAACGAAGAATTTATGGATTTAATGTGTATCAGCGTTCGTACGGCTCAACTCTGGAGAGACCAGGGATTGATTGGTTTCTCCAAATTAAGTGGGAAAATCTATTACAAGATGTCCGACATTCAAAAGTTATTGGACGACAGCTATCATAAATCATTGAAAAAACCATGATAGACAAAAAACAAACCCCTTCAGACTCGCCAAAGTCCTCAGGGGCAAATGAAATAATGCAAGACAAAGATACGGATTTTATTAAAGCAATGCACTCAGATATTAAAGCAAATACAGTGCAAAAAAGAGAAAATGACAACTCTTTTCCTGTTGAAGTCTTCCCGCCTGTCTTCCGCAATATTATTTTGGAAACAAAGGAAACATTAAACTTTCCAGTCGATTATTCTGGGGCTACAATTCTTGCAGCTGTTGCAACCGCTATTGGAAAAACGGCATTCTTGCAAGTCAAAAATGGTTGGAAAGAATTTTGTCCCTTGTACATGAGTTTAGTCGGTAATGCCGGAGCTTCCAAATCCCACCCATTGGATATGTTATTTGATATTCTGAAAACAATCGACAAAGAAAATTACAACAACTACGAACCATTATACACGGAGTTTTTAGAATACCAATCGTTGACGAAAAAAGAGAAGAAGAATGTATTTAAAGTCGAAGAGCCTATACTTACTAAAACCTTAATGTCAAACTTCACCCCCGAAATTCTGGCAAAAAGAATTGCTGAAAACAAAAGGTCAGTTTGTGTCGTAAGTGAAGAACTTGAAACATGGTTATTGGGTATGAACAATTATTCCAAAGCCGACCAGAGCAGCACATATTTGAGCATGTGGAGCGTCAAGAGAACAGATATCGACAGGGTTGGTCAACACCAAAAACCAATGACCATTGAGCGTCCATTTTTGTGCATTATTGGCACTTCACAACCCCGTAAACTAAAGAAAATGTTTCCAATGGATAAATCAGACAGCGGGTTTTTGCAACGTTTTTTGTGGGCTTATCCTTCTGTTTCAGAAAAACAAAAGATTACGGAAGCCGAATTGGATCTTGCTTTATTGGAAGATTATAATCGTTGGATGAGAGCATACATTGAAAACAATCCTTCCCGAACTTTTCCGGACGGTCAACCCTTGTCAAAAGTCTATAATTTTTCAAATGACGCTAAAATTTATTTCTATAAATGGCAAGCAGAAAATGTAAAAAAAGTAAATAATGCTGGTGACAGTTTACTGAGCGAAGAACTGAATAAATTTGATGTTCATTACCTCCGGTTTGCTTTGATACTCGAAATAATGGAAGGTACCTACACAAACACAATCAGTATAAAATCTGCCGAAAATGCCGCTAAACTTTGTACGTATTTCGAAAACACCATGTACAAAGTACTGGAAAAACTTGAAAACACGGAGAGTAATGCGTTGGACATGAAAAAGGTTGCAAATCTACTGTTGGAAAAAGGAATAACTCAATTGGAAGCCGCACGAATTACAGGCCTGTCACAAGCCACCATAAGTAGAAACAAATAATTTTTCACACTGTATATTGAATAATGAATATACAAGTAATAATCTGTATTTCTGAATGTTAGTGCACGTTTAATTATTCACACGTTCAAACCAAAAAAAACACAATGAATAATCAAAGTTACTGTATTGAAATGAAATTCAATGCTTTACGCTATTATTCATTATTCACTATCAACTGTAAACTATAAACTACCGACTATATACTATGTTTTCCCCTCCATACCTCCAAAAATACAAAGGCATATCCACCCGGCACACCTGCCCTGAATGTGGTCAAAAACAAAGTTTCACGCTTTATTTAGAAGGCAACACCAACGAACCAATTCACAGAACCGTTGGCAAATGCAACCGGGAATCCAAATGTGGGTATCATTACACCCCAAAACAATATTTTATGGATAATCCTTCTTTTCTTACTCCTCCCCTTGGGGGAGGTTGGGTGGGGTCGCATGCCACGTCTAATATTCCAAATACAACAAAACAAATAGAACCACCGCAACCCGCCGGGTCTATTCATTTCAGTTTCATAGAAAAATCCACCTCCTACCGCAGCAACTTCGTCCGCTTCCTTTGTGAAATACTTACAGATAAGCAAATTGAATATGTGGGAGAACATTACGCCTTAGGTGCAACAAAAAGCAAAGAGGTAATCTTTTGGCAAATCGACATTGGCAGGTATTCCTCCTTTTGCAGGATTCTTCAGCAAGTTCTTCATTTTCTCTGCTGCCATCGAACAAGGTTTCTATGTATTGGTATTTATCGCTTTGTTGAACACCATCATTTCACTTTACTATTACTTATTAGTGGTTAAAGCAATGTTTATCAATGTAAACGAAAACCCAATCGAAAAAATAACCAGCGATACTCCAGCCAAAATCAGTTTGGTAATTTGTACCGCAGGTATCCTAATAGTTGGTATAGTAAGTGCCATTTACAATCAAATTGCCGTGTTAAGCTTTGGTATGTAATGCCACATAATTTATAACTAAAAACCCGCTGTAAGTCTATACTTATAGCGGGTTTTTAATTTTACAGATTGCAATTTAAGTATAACAAGAGTGCAAAATAAATATACGCTTATTGACATATGGATGCATTGCATTCAAACATAAAAGAAATCACTGAATTGGCAGATATGTTCGATAGTCATCAAAAAGTGATTATTAATACAATCAGATGCAAATAATGCTATAGGGAAAAGAATAAATGGATACTTTCAAGAAATAAGAAAAGGTTATTGAAAAACTGAGAATTTTAGAATACCAATCCTATTCTTTCATGGCAATTTAGATATGCTTCCACAACAAAATCAGTAGAACCATTTTTTTAAACTATATACCAATATCATTATTAGCAATATATACGTTCCATCTCCGACTGGTACACCTGGATCACCAGGATTACTCCCACCACCAACCATCATTGGAGAATTATTGTCAGATAATTCTGTAGTAATTGTAAGCGTGTTGTTGGCTAAAAATGAATTGGAAGAATTATTCTTAACGGATTGGGTTTTATCTCCAAATATACCAATTGATTGAATTTCGTTGTAATTCGAATTTATAGTAGTAACAGAATGTGACTCATCTGTTACGGGTAATACGATTCGGGCATTTAAAGAATTGTTTGTAGTTGATTCCTGTTGGTTGTAACTATAAAAAAACATTGGTTTGGTATTATTCTCAGAATTACTTTTTATCGTGCAATTATTTGTATTTTGTACTTCAGATGCTGAGTAAGTACTGGCAGTAAAATCACCTACCACAATTGATGTTTCATACGAAGCGATGTTATTCTTCATTTTATAACTTGGAAATCTGAAATCGCTTAGAGAAAAATAACTGTTTACTTGCTTTGATTTATCAAATGAAGAAATATTTAAGTCGTTGTACAACTTATCGAGCTTTCCGAATAATAATGCATTTGCTGCTGACTGTGGCAACAAAATGAATGCCGCACCTCCTAATACCAGCATGACCGCTAGCGTAAGCATTAACTGTTTATTTGAAAGTTTGATCATACTTCAAAATTGAGCAAAAATTTGGATGTAAAACAGAAACCGCTGTCAGGGTCTAACGACCGCTGACAGGGTTTAAAATATTGAAAATAATGTTTTAGCAAAATGGAACCTGTGAAATTATTTGTTCCAAAAGAGATTAACTTACAGTGTCTTTAGCGTGTTGTGAGCGAATCATATAACGAAAATCGCGATATGGAATAAACACCTAACAACAAAAACAGAATCCAAATGCCATCACCAATCGGTAAACTTCCGCCAGCACCAGGCTCACCAGGGTCACCACCCACTTTTTTAGTAGACTTGTTATCATTCAGACTTGTTGACACGGATGCAGTTTTGGCAGCCAATGCAGATGTGGCACGTTTTGAACCTTGTTGGGTAGTCATGGCAGCTTCTGCTGCGTGCGTGTCCAATAAAAGCAAGGCATTAATGTCCGATTTAGACGGATTCTGTGGATTAGAAATGTACTGTACATCCGAATTGCCAAAAGCAAACGACTGCGATTGATTGCGGGCGTAATTTCCGCTGGAGTTCGTGCGAGTAGTTGATGCCCCATTCATATCTTGTACATCCGTTTGTTCTATTCCTATTGAAGGAAAATCAGGATTCAAAGTTTGTGCATAATCGCCACCCGAAGTGCTTCTCATTTTGTGAACTGGCAATGCAACTCCTGATAAATCAGAACGAATCTCTTTTGATTTATATTCAGTAACAGCAGCTTCTTTATTGCTGGACAACAAATTGACTGAAGTTTTTTTTGATAATTGTCCAAAACTTGCCGACATATTGGTTTGTTCCATATTGGAGCCAAAAAACATTAATGCATATACGGCAGCTCCCAATACTAATGCTAAAAGGAGAAGTGCGCCTGTTTGATTTGAATTATTTGTCATGGTTGTGATTTTTTGAGTGAGAAAATCAAAGTGAAACAGATGCGATGACTTGAAGTCATCGCATCTGTTTGGAATTTAAAAAATTACTTTTCTGGTTGAAATAGATGTTCCATTTTGTAATTGAACGGTATAAATACCTCTAGTATTTAATTTGATTTCCAAGGTATTGTTAGTTGTAGTTTTACTAACAATAGTGCGTCCAATGGCATCGTAAACACGAACGGCTGTTGAAGATGAGAGATTAGTCAATATTAAACCACCACTAGCTATTGAAATGCCTATCCCTCCCAATTCATTACCAATTAAAATATTATCAGTCACAATTCGCTGAGCAGTAAGAAGAAAACGATTAGTTGTTGTGCCAGTTGTAGCTGTAAATGCATAGTCAGAGAGCAGTAAATCTGTCACTACATTTGGACTTACACCCGTATCGGTCAACAGCAGTTTAGACAAACTTGGCGCTTGCGAAGCATCTACGCTGATGGTATCTTTTACCGAAGTCTGTGTATAGAAACCGATTGGCAAATTCACCACACTGGCCATTGGCAATGCGTTGTAAGCATAATTTATACTTCCAAGAGTTGTGTAAACTTGAGGTTTGGCTGTTCCTGTTCCTATCCATTTCTCCAAATCATGACCTATTTGATAAGCAGTCGTTTCTGCATTACTCATGACCAAGTTGGTATGGTCAATGCCGGTGGCTGTTCTAAGATTCAGTTGAACATTATCGGACAAACTTGCAGCTACCAAAGAGCGAACCGACTGATGAACTCCCAAATCAAATGAAATTGGTGTTGAATTGTCCACTTGAACAAAATAAGCCGACATAGGATTTATACTTGTAGCAGCAGTATTGGACAGCTGAGTATAAGTACCAATTCCATCTGAAAATGTCATGAAATTTACAGCAGCATCTGTACCATTGTATTTTCTCAAATAAGGCTGTCCTATAAGGTTCCAACCATGATTGGTAGCAGCTATTGCACCTGCATTATTAGCAGCAACTGGAATAGTACGGGTCGTTTCGGAAGCCAATACACCAGTAGTTAATGGAAACAGAAATTCCACATCGTAAGTTGCTCCAACAGTTTTCAAACCAAATATATAGCCCTGATTAGCATGAAGCGTTGGATAGTTTAGCGCCTTGTCAGCTTCAACTATTGGAATCCAGTTTGGAATCGAAGTACCACTAGTACCACGTTGTGCGCCATCGTAATATTTTATAAACCAATCCACACCCAATGTACCCAATGAAGCACCGTTAGACTTGGTAATATCTGCAATTGTTACATCGCAAGGAAATGACATAAAATACCATTTGGCATCATCCATCGTTTTCAGATAACGAACTGAGGTGGCAGAAATTCCGGCTCCAAGATTGGCACTGAACGAACCCGTATTTTTGTCGGCCACCAAAGTAACCGTGCCAGCAGTTAATGTTCCGGCAGTAGTATTTAATTTTGCACCTGCAACAAGAGTTATACTATTCACCGTTTTATTTGCAGCTACTGTCAACACCGTGCTTGCACCAGTAACTGTTACGTCAGCTGTAGTGCCGGAAATATCTGCTTGGGTAGCATTATTAGTATTGATAGTAACTGCCGCGGCGGTAATATCAGCTGTTAATCCTGTGGGTTGAGTAAGTGAGTAATTACCTGCTTTTGTTCCGCCCAAAGTACTGGTTGAAGTTACCGATATTGCTGTACCAACAGCTGAACTAGCAAAAGTACCTGTACCAGTTAATGTTACGTCATCCGAATTGATAATTCCGGTTAAGGTACCTGTAATAACGGCTGCATTTGTACCGTTGTACATCTTACTTGTAGCACTTGCACTTCCAATAGTAAGTGCTTTTGCGTTTACCGTAAGCGACTGAGGCACCTGAGTAGCTACACTGTAATTTGTACTGAATGCTTGGTCGGCATTAATGTTACAACTTCCTGCACCAACTATGGTGAGCGTTGTTCCGTTGGTACCCGTACAAGTGGCAACTAAATCATTGGAACTTGTAAAGGTGACCACATTACCCGAAGCACCACCAGAGGCAGATAAAACTGAAGTTCCATCTCCGTAATTAGCAGCACTTAAAGCTCCAAAAGTTATAGTTTGAGAAGCTGCTGATATATTTCCGGTAGCTGAACCATTAGCCAAACTGTAGTTGGCCGCAAGACCAGTTCCATCGGTAAGTGTATAAGTTATGGTGGCCGTTTTTCCTGTTTCTACATTTGCATCAAGATAAGCACCAGTAGCTGTAGAAACAGTTACAGTTTCAGAACCAACAAAACCCGAAAGTGCACCAGCAGTTACAGTACCTGAAGTGGCACTTGCATTATATGCTTTTGGAGCAATGGAAGCTGCACCAATAGTTAATGCAACAGCAGTGATATTTCCTGTTGCAGAACCTGTTGCCAAACTGTAGTTGGCCGCAAGACCAGTTCCATCGGTAAGTGTATAAGTTATGGTGGCCGTTTTTCCTGTTTCTACATTTGCATCAAGATAAGCACCAGTA
>Ga0194037_1003310_pt1 | contig 10064 bp, 8 predicted proteins | sample JunL306m_MetaG_FD_148653 | JGI IMG/M metagenome (GOLD analysis project Ga0194037, IMG submission 148653) | Anoxic zone freshwater microbial communities from boreal shield lake in IISD Experimental Lakes Area, Ontario, Canada - Jun2016-L304-6m | ecosystem: Environmental > Aquatic > Freshwater >...
GATGAGCACTCCCTTTAACTGCTAAGAAGTGACAGCACTATTCGTATTACTACTTAATTGCGTGACAACTGATAGTTTTTTAGGGTAAAGTCTACCCCATTGAACTTGTAGGACAGAAGATTGATAAGTTTGCTTTAAACATTTCAAACCAATAGGGATCGCAGCAATTTTAGACCCCTAACTGAAGCAGGCAGCAAATAACTTATCACTCAATAATTACCTAAGCGAATGATTGGGTATAAACCGACTGACTACAAAGCTATAAAGATTATTACCTAGTTATGCTGTAGTACCTAAACTTATACAATGAATAAATATTAGAATTTAATTTAACGCAAGGCTAAAATTGCACACTAAGCAACTTAACCTACGCACTACTTTTTTATAGGATAACTCCGATGGATTTATTGCTTGATCAAACAAAACCAGAAACCACTGACATTGAAGACCAAGCTTTAACCGTAGTGGGTATTGGGGCTTCCGCTGGCGGCTTAGAAGCGCTGACCAGTTTCTTTAACCATCTCCCTATTAATACCGGCTTTGCCTTTATTGTAGTCACGCATTTAAGTCCTGATCGACCTAGCTTATTACCAGAGTTATTACAAAAACACACAGAACTTCCGATAATAGTTGCCAAAAATAACCTGACGTTAAAAGCCAATCAGGTGTTTATCTGTTAACAAGTTGTAACCTTCAATTAAATACAGAATTACCACCGCATATTTTGTTAAGCATCAATGAAAGGCCTAGCTCATGAATCAGTCTCCAGATATTGACAACTTACGTCAGCGCGCAGAGCTCATAAAAGCTAAACATCAGGATCAGCTCCTTAATCAAGCTTACCCAGATATCACTAAGATGACGGGGGATGAAGTCCAAGCACTCGTTTATGAACTACAAGTGCATCAGATTGAATTGGAAATGCAAAATAATGAACTTAAAAGCACTCAGCAAGAGCTCAGTAAATCACAACAAGACTATGCGCGGATTTATAACTTAGCTCCGGTCGCTTACCTTAGCCTGTCGCAACTAGGTACTATTTTACAAGCCAATCTGGCGGCAACGACCTTACTCAATACGCCGCTATGTGGCTTATTAGGTCAGAGACTAGAAAAATTTATTCATATTGACGATCAAGATAACTATTATCTTTTTTTTCATAAGCTGCTCAAAGATCCGTCTAGCCCTCATCTACTGTCCGGCATCACTATTGCTAATAAAAGTACCCATCAACTCGACTGTCAAGGCTTAGATATCTTTCATTGCCTTCATGAAGAATGCCCAACTGACAGAGCATTGACTTACTTAGAATTAAAGGCTGTCGTTGATAAGCAAGAAAACAACGAAGTCATTGTTTATTTGGCCCTTAAAGATGTCAGCACCCATAAAATCCTAGAAGATACGCTAGCATGTCTCAATAACAAACAATTGAATGTCATTAAAAATCAGCGCACCTCGCTGACTCAGCATCGACAACTTATAAACGATAAAACCTCAGAGCTCCAGCAATCTCATCGAACCAGTACTGAACTTAAAGATATCAGCACTCATATTTTTAATGCCTCTAGCGAAGGCATTGTGATGATTGATCAATTAGGTACCATTGAATCAAGCAATCCTGCGACCTCCTTAATTTTAGGCTATAGTGAGATCGAGCTTTTAGGAACAGCTTTTAACGAACTCTTAATAACGCCCTTATTTACTGATTTAAGTGTTGAGTTACTGTCAGAAAACAGTCAAAGCTCCAGCTTTAGAGTAGACGGACTTCATAGCAATGGCTCTATCCTGCCTTTATCGCTGTCTTTAGTGAATTTTACTCTTAACCAGACCAGTCACTTTGCTATTGTGATACGTGACAATAGCTTACGCTTGCAGCAAGAGCAGTATGAAAAAAACCACTTAGATGAAATAGCACACATGACCCGCTTAAGTCTGATAGGCAGTATGGGTTCGGGCATTGCTCATCAAGTTAATCAACCTTTGACCTCCATCAGTAATTATACTCAAGCTTGCTTACACTTGATTAAGGCTGAACAACCGAACTTAAACAAACTCAGTGAGGTTTTAACTAAAACCTATGATCAAGCCCAGAAAGCTGGCAGAATTATCCACCGTATGAAAGATTTAGCCAGCCAACGCTCAACCTTACGCAGCATGAACTCAATAGATGCCTTAATAGAAAGTGCCGTTAACTTCTGCGCAGATGAATGTTATCAGCACAATATTACTATGACGTTGGATCTCACTCCTGATAGCCCTGTAATAGCCCTCGACAGCGTGCAAATTGAGCAAGTGATACTCAATTTAATAAGAAACGCCATTGATGCCTTAAAAGAACAAAAAAACGCTAAAGATAGAAGGATTTCGATACAAACTCAACTGAAAGAAGACCTAGAAGTCCGCGTAAAAGATAATGGTCCGGGTCTGACAAAAGTACAAAAAGAAAAAATACTGACGCCTTTTTTTACTAGCAAACCCTCGGGCATGGGGATGGGACTGTCAATTTGTCGCTCTATCCTTGAAGCCCATGGCGGCATGATAAGATTTGATAGCAAACTTGAAGTGGGTACCACTTTTTACTTCAACCTGCCTTTAAATGGAGAAAAGCCATGATAGATATGTCTTTAATAGCCACTGTCTATGTGGTTGATGATGAACTTTCTGTACGTGATTCATTAGAAACATTACTAGAATCTTTGAATATGAAGGTTATCAGCTTTGCTTCAGCAGAAGCCTTTTTATATCACTATAAACCAACTGAAAACGCTTGCTTGATCTTAGATGTGATGATGCCGACTTCGAATGGATTAGAATTACAAACTATCATGGAGGAACGTAACATCAGCTTGCCTGTTATTTTTATCAGTGGTCATTCTGGCGTCCCAGAAGCAGCAAAAGCCTTTAGAGCTGGCGCTATTCAATTTTTAGAGAAACCTTTTGATCATGACCTATTAATAATAGCCATAGATGAAGCCTTAAATAAATGCAAAACCCATCAAAAGGAGTTTATTGATAAGCGCAAAGCGAGCTTACTTGTGGATCAATTGACTGATAGGGAGCGCCAGGTTTTATTGCTTATTACCCAAGGCAACTCCAATAAAGAAATCGCAAGACAGATGAATATCAGCACGCGCACCGTAGAAGCACATCGTTTTCATATTAAAGACAAAACCCAAGCCAGAAGCCTAGCAGAGTTAACCACCTTGGTTATTCATGCTAATTTGGGTTGATCAGTATTTGTAGCTCGTATTTATGGTAGCTCGTAGGCCTATTTATGGTAGCTCGTAGGCCGGAATAAGGCTTTTCAAGCGTAAGCGAGAAAAGCGTTTCCGGCAGCCTCATCGATCGAAGCGCCGGAAACGCCATCACTCGCTGCGCTCGGAGGGTCTTATTCCAGCCTACATTATCTCGTATTTATGGTAGCTCGTAGGCCGGAATAAGGCTTTTCAAGCGTAAGCGAGAAAAGCGTTTCCGGCAGCCATACCGATCGAAGCGCCGGAAACGCCATCACTCGCTACGCTCGGAGGGTCTTATTCCGGCCTACAATTTCTAGAGCCTACAATCAAATACCCGCGCCACCTTGAAATAATTCACTGCGCGTTGTCGCCTGGCTAATAATACTACTAGGCGGTACGCTGTGCGTTAACCAAACATTACCACCAATGGTTGAGCCTTGGCCGATAGTAATACGCCCAAGAATGGTTGCTCCTGCATAAATAACGACATTGTCTTCAACAATCGGATGCCTAGCATTACCTTTAACCAACAAGCCATTGTCATCTTTTTGAAATCGTTTTGCCCCTAAAGTAACCGCCTGATAAACTCGAACATTGCGACCTATGATGGCGGTTTCACCAATAACCACACCCGTACCATGATCAATAAAGAAACTTTCTGCGATTTGGGCGCCAGGATGTATATCAATGCCAGTGGCTGAATGCGCCAATTCTGAAATCATACGGGCGACCAAGGGCACGCCTAATTGATACAAAATATGCGCTAAGCGATGATGCATAATGGCGGTAATACCTGGATAACACACCAAAACCTCATCAGGACTTCGTGCAGCGGGATCACCTTCAAACGCAGCCTGTATATCCGTATCCAGCAATTGTCTGACTTTAGGCAGTTGCACCGCAAACGCTCTAGCAATGTCCAGAGCTTGTTGATGGGCAACATTATCAATACCTTGATGACCCGATATGAATTGTAATTCCCTACGTATTTGCGTGTGCAATTCACGCAATAAAGTTTCTAAAGTATGACCGACAAAATAATCAATGCCTTCGTCATTCAAATCAGGTCGACCCAAACGGTTAGGGAACAACACGGCACCCAAACCCTCTACTATTTTATGCAGCACTTTACGTGAAGGCAGTTTAGGTGGTTTATTGAGTAGATTGCGTGTTTCTAATGATTGCATACGCAAATCTCTAAGCTCAGCTACCAGCTCATCAATACCCCAATTATAAGGACTGCTTTGTCGAGTACTCTTATTCATGTAGCCAAACCACCCGCATCAAACAAGCCTTCGAATAAAGGTGAACTTAAATAACGTTCACCAGAATCGGGCAATATCACCACGATAGTTTTACCTGCATGTTCTGGGCGCTTAGCTACCCGTACCGCAACAGCCGCTGCCGCGCCACAAGAAATACCTGCCAAGATACCTTCTTCTCTAGCCAAGCGCCTCGCAAAATCGATAGCCTCTTCGTTACTGACTTGTTCGATGTCATCGACCAGCTCCAGATCAAGCACGCCCGGCACAAAACCAGCGCCTATACCTTGTATTTTATGAGGACCCGGTTGTAAGGGCTCACCGGCACGAGTCTGTGTTAAAACAGGACTTGCGCTGGGTTCTACGGCAATAGAAAGAATGGCCTTACCTTGAGTTTGTTTAATATAACGAGTCACACCGGTAATAGTACCGCCTGTGCCTACGCCTGAGACTAAAATATCAATAGCGCCATCGGTATCATTCCAAATTTCTGGCCCTGTGGTGCGTTCATGTATGGCTGGATTGGCTGGATTTTTAAATTGCTGCAACAAAACATAGCGATCAGGATCGGAGGCAGCTATTTCTTCGGCTTTAGCAATAGCGCCGCTCATACCCTTAGCGCCTTCGGTCAAGACTAACTTAGCACCATAAGCGATGAGCAATTTACGACGCTCTAAACTCATGGTTTCAGGCATGGTTAAGGTTAAAGGCAAGCCTCTAGCTGCTGCTACAAAAGCCAACGCTATGCCGGTATTACCACTAGTAGGCTCTACCAATTCTTTGCCTGGCCCCAATAAGCCACGCTGTTCAGCATCCCAAATCATCGCCGCTCCAATACGGCATTTAACGGAATAAGCTGGATTCCGTCCTTCAATTTTCGCCAAAATCGTCGCAGAACTCCCTTCGGAGATACGATTAAGTCGCACCAAAGGCGTATTACCTATGCTGTGAGAATTATCTTGATACCAATGTGACATAACCGTCTCCTAAATCTATTAATTAATTAATAATCAATGAAGTTGTGGGAGTGGCTTTAGCCACGAGTGCGTGGCTAAAGCCACTCCCACTGCATACTAAATCCCATTAATTTGGGTAGTTAAATATTTGTAGTCCGGAATAAGACCCTACTAGCGCAGCGCGTGTTGGCGCTTCCGGCACATGAGCGGTCTCTATGCCGGAAACGCTTTTCTCGCTTACGCTCGAAAAGCCTTATTCCGGCCTACAGTTGCTTGGGAACAATAATTTTCTTTGAATGACCTTAAATTACGCGCACAGACAATACACCATCTATAGCTCGTAATTGTTCTACAACTTCTTCTGAGGCTGCGGCGTGAATGTCTACTAATGTGTAGGCATAATCACCGCGTGATTTATTAAGCAAATCAAGAATATTAAGACCCGCTGCTCCTAAAATAGAAGAAATATGACCCACTACACCCGGTTTATTTTCATTTGCGATACTCAAACGAAAGCCATCTCCGCTGGGCGCTACCACGACTTCTGGAAAATTAACAGAATTACGAATCGTGCCATGCTCTAAAAATTCACGCAGTTGATCAGCAACCATAGCCGCACAGTTATCTTCAGCTTCTTCAGTTGAGGCACCTAAATGAGGTAAAGCAATCGCGCGTGGATGATTAATCAAAGCAGCAGTTGGAAAATCACAAACATACGCTGATAAGGCGCCGCTATCTAAGGCAGCAAGTACTGCGGATTCGTCAACCACACCAGCACGTGAGAAATTTAGTAAGATGGCACCTTTTTTAATGCGCTGAATGTGAGCTTCGTTAAACAAATTTTTGGTTTTGTCATTAAGCGGGATATGCAAGCTGATTAAATCAGAACGTGAAGTCAGATCATCAATACTGATCGCTTGCTCTGCTGAAGACGTTAATTTCCATGCATTTTCTAGCGACATAAAAGGATCAAAACCGATAATCTTCATGCCTAAAGCCGCCGATGAATTAGCTACTTTTACGCCAATCGCGCCTAAACCCAAGACACCTAAAGTTTTGCCTGAAAGTTCAAAACCAGCAAAATGTTTCTTTTCATTCTCAATTTGTTCATTGAGACTTTCTTCGCTACCGGTTAAATCTCTGACGAAATTTAAGGCGGGCACGATATTTCTAGCAGCTAACAACATGCCGGCAATGACTAACTCAGCAACAGCATTTGAATTAGCGCCAGGCGCATTAAACACGGGAATGCCTCGTTGAGTATATTCTGGCACTGGAATATTATTAACCCCAGCACCCGCACGACCCACTGCCTTTAAAGACCCTGGAATAGCTTGATCATGTAAATTAAATGATCGTAACATCAGGGCATCAGGACTATCGACTTGCGCGCCAACTTGATACTGCTCATCAGGAAATCTATCAAGTCCTGCCCGTGATATGTTGTTATAAGTCAAAATTTTAAACATGCTGTTCCCTTGTAATAGCTAAATTTAGTAGTGTATGGGGGTTGTTAAGTGATTCAGAATAAGCTCTGTTTTACTTTTTTGGTAGAGGCTAACGCATTCGCCCTTAATAATATAATGATATTATTAGATGATTATATCTGTTTTATTAAAATAAGAAGTATCGATTATGACCTAATAAGCAGTTCCTTCGAAACTAATATACGTTTTCAGAGATAAATCTTACCGACTAGCGACCAATAAGCGCAAATGCTTTATTATAATTTGTGCGTCGCAACTCGCGAAGTGTTGGGGTTCGCGTTGTTTCACCCCAACCTACGTTATTTTCAATTGTTTAAAAAAACCACAAACTTAATCGCTTCGAGTATATTAGCGCCTTAAAAACAACCTATCTAAAGAGCTATAATAAATATAATGAACCAGCCTTCAGTAGCCAATTTCGACCGTCGTTTATCCTTAATTATTTTGTTTGCAGGCACTTTATTTATCAGTGCCTCATTGATGTTTGTTTTGCAACCCTTGTTTGGTAAGTTGCTATTACCTTTATTGGGCGGCTCACCGGCAGTATGGAACACCTGCATGGTGTTTTACCAAAGCCTGTTATTTCTCGGCTATCTTTATGCGCATTTCTTGTCTACGCGCGTCAATCAACGCCGCCAAATCATGATTCATGCCGCTATCATAATGATTAGCTTATTAGCTCTGCCGGTTGCCTTACCTGAAAATATAGCGCCACCTACTGATAGCAATCCTACCTTTTGGTTATGCTGGACTTTATTTTTAGCTATCGGCCTGCCCTACTTTGTTATTTCTACCACGTCTCCACTGGTTCAAAAATGGTTTGCCAATATTGGCCATCATACTAGTCACGATCCTTATTATCTTTATGCGGCTAGCAATGCAGGAAGTCTACTGGCTTTACTCAGCTATCCCTTTCTATTAGAACCTGCCATTGGCTTAAGCCTGCAAAAAACCAGCTGGAGCTTAGGCTATTTAATACTTTGTGCATTGATAATGACTTGCGCCATCGTGTTATGGAAAAGCCAGCAAACTAAGACTAATATCGAAGACTATGCACCAGAAACTAGTACTCTGAGTCTGCGCCAAAAATCTCATTGGATGGCCTTAGCTTTTGTACCCTCTAGCTTATTGCTAGGCTTAACCAATTTCATTAGTACCGATATTGCCTCAGTACCGTTATTGTGGATTATTCCCTTAACCGTATATTTACTGTCTTTTGTGATTGTATTTTCTAAATGGAACGACATAATTCATCCATGGATGGTTAAAGGTCAGCCTGTCGTTTTAATTCCTTTCATCGCCTATGCCTTCATTAATCCGGCGGACTTACCTTATTGGGCGTATTTGATTTTACATTTACTGGCTTTTTTCTTTGCTGTTATGGTCTGTCATGGCGAGTTAGCAAAGAACAGACCCTCAACTCAGCATTTAACGTGTTTTTATTTAATCATGTCTTTTGCCGGCATGTTGGGCGGCATGTTTAATACTTTTGTCGCACCCTTTATCTTCAATGGCATTTACGAATACCCTCTGATGATCGTTGCCGCACTGTTACTTCGCCCTGGCGTGGTGTTTTCATTCAGTAAAAGCATGCTGCTACAAATCATCCTGCCTTTGATGCTGATAATGACTGGCATGATTATTTATGCAAACTGCACAGATTTACTGCAATATTTTGACATCATCGTCATCAGCTTAATTGCTCTAACTTTGTTATCATTTTTATTAAGAACTAAGCCTGTCGCTTTCGCTTTTTTAACGGGAGCCATTATTTTTCTTGCTTTAGGGCTACATGGTTTATCGTCACATACTCTTTATCAAGAGCGCACCTTTTTTGGTGTATTAGCGGTACGTGAAAGCGTATTAACTAATGAACAACAGCAAGCTGAAACCTATCACGAACTCTTTCATGGCACCACTAAACATGGCGCAGAACGCTTAGCTGACGATGTAGCCACTATTCCCTATACTTATTACAGCCGTCCTGGCCCCATGGGACAGCTATTTAAAACTTTCGATACGACTAATCAACACTGGAATATAGGTGTCGTTGGTTTAGGTGCAGGAGCTTTAACATGCTATGCCAAAGAACAGCAAAACTGGACACTTTATGAAATCGATCCGCTGGTAGTCGACATCGCAAGCAACCCCGATTATTTCCATTATTTACAACGTTGTAGTCAGCACAGCACTTTGCGTATTGGTGATGCGCGTTTGTCATTAGAAAAAGAACCTAATCAGCATTTCGATTTATTAGTGATGGATGCTTTTAGTTCTGATTCTGTACCCACACACTTATTAACAGAAGAAGCACTCAATCTATATTTCGACAAATTAAAACCCGATGGCATACTGGCTTTTCATATTACTAACCGTCATTTGTTGCTAAAAAAAGTACTCTCTATTCATGCAGAACATTTACATTTAGCGGCACTGATACAAGAATTTAAGCCACAACAGGCTACAGAGTTAATAGTGGCAACCGACTGGGTAGTGCTCGCAAAAAAACCAGAAACTCTTGCGCCACTGGCGATGAGTCGCCTAGGAAACTGGCAAAAAATGCCTTTATACTTTGATATGAAAGCTTGGACTGATGACTACACCAATATCATTAGTATCTGGAAATAAATAATCAACACGCTCCTGCTGTTAAAGTTTAGATGGCTATACTAAGCTTTAACCCCTATAATAAGTGCGTTAGTCGGTAATGCTAGGTATCAACTTAGCATTACTCTAATAAGTTTTGCAATTAATCAGCACTTTATTTAGAAATTCCATCCGTTTTTCCCGCTTTTGTGCCCGGATATGATTTGCAATAAAAATATTTTCATTCATTTATTGAGACAATTACATGGCAACTGGTACAGTTAAGTGGTTTAACGAATCAAAAGGTTTCGGTTTTATTTCTCCTAGTGATGGCACAGCAGATGTATTCGTACATTTCTCTGCAATTGCTAGTGATGGCGGCTACCGCACTTTGGCCGAAGGCCAAGCAGTAAAATATGAAGTCGAATCAGGCCCTAAAGGCCCACAAGCTTCAAATGTAACGACCGCATAACCGTTACTCTCTGACACACAACCTTGCCTAAAACTGGCAAGGTTGTGGCATAGCCAGTATACATT
>Ga0194037_1003311_pt1 | contig 10058 bp, 11 predicted proteins | sample JunL306m_MetaG_FD_148653 | JGI IMG/M metagenome (GOLD analysis project Ga0194037, IMG submission 148653) | Anoxic zone freshwater microbial communities from boreal shield lake in IISD Experimental Lakes Area, Ontario, Canada - Jun2016-L304-6m | ecosystem: Environmental > Aquatic > Freshwater >...
AGAGGAGTTAAAGCAAAAAGGGATTTTAGACTCTGAGCTGAAGCGCATTAAAGTACGCATTTTGTCTGATCAAATCTATAAGCGGGATTCTATTTTTGGCCAAGCGATGGAAATAGGTAGCACCGAAATGGCCGGATTTTCTTGGAGAGACATCGACTACATGCTAGAAAGAATGCAAACCATTACACCAGAGCAGGTGCAAGCGGTTGCTAAGAAATATTTAGTAGACGAAGGCCTCACAATTGCTGTACTCGATCCTCAGGCCCGCAAAGCTGAAGCAAACAAGGAGGGCAAGTAATGAGAGCTCTTAAAAAAGCCATTACTGTGTGTCTGCTGACGCTGGGCTATTTTGGAATTGCAAACGCTATTCTTCCAATTGATCAGCTTGAAAGTTTTAAGGGTGCAAAAGGATATCTAGTACAAACCAAAGCGTTGCCTATGGTCGATATCGAAGTCAGCATTGATGCGGGTGATCGCTATGACCCAATTGGTAAAGGCGGGCTTGCTGATATGGTGGCTGGGCTGATGAATTATGGGGTGCGGGGCGATCAAGGTCTACTGAGTGAAGCGCAGATTGCTGATGAGATCGCTGATTTAGGCGCAAATATTAGTTTATCTGTGAGTGGCGAACGTGCTATTTTGCGCATACGCAGTTTGAGCCGAAAAGATTTACGTGATCGAGCCGTGAAATTGGCAGCAGCAATGTTGAGTGCACCTACCTATGAAGCCAAAATTGTTGAGCGTGAAAAGCAAAGAACAATTACTAATTTGATGGAAGCAGAAACAAAGCCGGAGTTTGTTTTAGAGCGCCGCTTTACAAAATCTGTCTATGGAAATTACCCATTAGCCAACTTGCCAACAGTCAAATCTGTGGCAGCAGTCAGCGCACAGGATTTAACTCAGTTTCATAAGCAGTTCTATCGTGGCGATCGGATGATTGTGAGTATTGTGGGTGACGTTAATCGCTCACAAGCCAATGAAATCATGCAGGCCTTACTGCAAAAAGTTCCACAATCTGGACCCGCTATTGAAAAGTTACCAGTGCTTCAGCGCTCACCAATAGAGCCGCTTGCACAGCGTGAAACTCAAGTTCCATTTGACTCTCAGCAGGCACATATTGCAATGGGTATGACTGCGGTAACTCGTAGTAACCCAGACTACTTCCCGCTTCTGGTTGGCAATTACATATTAGGGGGCGGTGGCTTTGTATCCCGCTTAATGGCGGAGGTACGTGAGAAGCGTGGTCTTGCCTATAGTGTCTTTAGTTACTTTGCTCCTGGTAAAGACACTGGTATTTTCCAAGCTGGTCTACAAACTAAGAATGATCAAGCTGCACTCGCATTAGAGGTGATGAGTTCAACCATCGGAAAATTTATTGCTGATGGTCCGACGCCATCGGAACTCATTGCTGCTAAATCAAATTTAGTAAACGGCTATCCATTACGTATTGATAACAATCGCAAACTTTTGGATAACGTCTCGTCAATTGTCTGGAATGACTTACCTCTCGACACAATGGAGATCTGGACTAAGCAGGTAGAAGCGGTTACCTTAGAGCAGGTAACTGCTGCTTTCCAAAAATATTTGGCGATGGATCGTATGAGGATTGTGGTCTTGGGGGCGCAAAATAAATAAACCTAAGTCTCTTAAGGTAGAGCCACCCAAGAAAGTACGCATTATTGGCGGTATTTGGAGAAGTCGTTTATTGAGTGTTTTGGACCTGCCTGGTTTGCGCCCCACCACTGATCGAATACGAGAAACAGTATTTAATTGGCTTGGCCAAGATTTAACAGGTTTGCATTGCCTAGATTTATTTTCGGGAACAGGTGCATTGGGTTTTGAAGCAGCTTCTCGTGGCGCTGATGTGGTGGTGTTATTAGAAAAAGATAAAAAAGCATACGCAAATCTAATGAGTAATTTTTCTTTACTTCAGTCTTCACCTGTAAACGGTATGGTAGAAATTTTACATAGGGATAGTCTCGAATATCTCAAGCAGCTGGCTGCACACTCAAGTAATTTAATTTTTATTGACCCTCCTTTTCAGGATTCCGGTCTATTGGATCGAAGTGTGATCGAGGCAGGCCGAATTTGTGATGACTCCCCGGGAGGTGGCATTTATGTCGAATTTCCCTCTAATCGTGCTCTTGAAGAGATAGAGGCCTTATTACCAGACTGGCATTGTGGAAAATACTTAGAAGCTGGTCAGGTAAAAGCTTGTCTATTTCGGGGTGGAAGAGGCTAAACTCTTGCCTGTAGCTGATAAAGCCTTAGGAGTGTTATGACTGTAGCTGTATACCCAGGAACATTTGATCCCTTTACTCGTGGTCACGAGGATTTGGTACGTCGCGCATCTAGTATTTTTGATAAGCTGATTGTGGGAGTTGCTTCTAGTCGTAGCAAACACCCTTTCTTCTCATTGGAAGAGCGCCTTGATATTGCTACCGAAGTTCTCGGTCACTACTCCAATGTCAAAGTCGTTGGCTTTGATGGTTTGTTGAAAGATTTTGCTCGTGAGCATAATGCCCGTGTGATTGTCCGTGGCTTACGGGCAGTTTCTGATTTTGAATATGAATTCCAGATGGCTGGTATGAATCGCTATCTATTGCCTGATGTAGAAACTCTTTTCTTAACACCTTCTGATCAATACCAATTCATTTCTGGCACCTTTGTGCGAGAAATTGCATCGATGGGTGGCGATGTTAGTAAGTTTGTTTTCCCATCTGTTGAGAAGTGGTTGGCTAAAAAAATGGTGATTAATAGCCAGGCTAAAAAGTAAGGTTAGGGAGTAATACATGGCCTTGATGATTACAGACGAATGCATCAACTGTGATGTGTGCGAGCCTGAGTGTCCCAATGATGCCATTTATATGGGGCTTGAAATTTACGAGATCAATCCTGATAAATGTACTGAATGTGTTGGACATTATGATGCGCCTCAGTGTCGTCAGGTTTGCCCAGTAGACTGCATCCCATTTAATCCCGAGTACACGGAATCTCAAGAGCAGTTAATGGTCAAATACAAGCTCTTAACAACCAGCAAAAAAGCAAATCCTGCTTAGCCTTTAGAGTGCAACTCCTGCATAGCGGTTTGAGTGTCGCCCTTCATAAAGAGTGCCAATATTTGTAGGCTATTTTCAATACTGGCATCAATCAGTTTTTGTTCGGCCAGCTTAGGTCTACGTAAGACATAATCGGCAACATCCATGATGTGACCGTCACCAGCAACATCTCGTGGATGACCAATGCCTAAGCGTAGGCGCCAGTAGTCTGGGGTACCCAAGTGCGCTTGAATATCTTTTAAACCATTGTGACCACCAGTGCCACCACCCAATTTAATCCGAGCAGTACCGGGTTTGAGATCCAGCTCATCTTGAACAACTAAAATATCTGCGGGTATGATTTTATGAAAGCGACACAATGCACCAACAGCCTGACCACTGAGATTCATATATGTGTTCGGTTTTAGTAAGAAGAGATCCTCGCCTTCCCATTTAGCCTTTGCCACTTTTCCATGAAAACGTTTTTCAGACTCAAAGCGGACATTCAATTGCTTTGCTAGAGCGTCTACAAACCAGAAGCCAGCATTGTGCCGATCTTCTTCATGCTCGTCTCCAGGGTTGCCTAGGCCAACAATTAATTTAGTCATGATGGGAGTTTAAGGTCTTCGAAGATTTTCTACAAAAAGGAAAAAAGAAAGCCCGCTTGCGCGGGCTTCTATTTGCAAAGAGTGCAGCTTAACTGAATTAAGCCTTATCTTTAGCAGCAGGAGCCGCAGCATCAGCAGCTGGAGCTGCAGCAGCTGCAGGAGCGGCTTCTTCAGTTTCAGCAGCTTTAACAGCTGGGATACGTGCATTTGCAAGGACTGGGTTTTCTTGTTCAACATGCAATACCAAGGTAACGCCTTTTGGCAATACCAGATCTTTAGCGTGAACAGAATGGCCCACTTCAACTTTGCTCAAGTCCACTTCAAGGAACTCTGGCAAGTCTGCTGGTAAGCAAGAAATTTCCAAATCATTGAGGATGTGGCTAATCACTGCGCCTTGCAATTTCACGGCAGCTGAAGTTTCAGCGTTAGTGAAGTGCAATGGAACACGCATATGCACTTTCTCAGTCGCTGATACGCGCTGGAAGTCAATGTGCAATACCAATGGCTTAAATGGATGCATTTGGTAATCACGCAACAACACTTTCTGTGTTTTTCCGCCGATTTCCAAATCTAGAATGGATGAGTGAAATGCTTCCTTACGGAGAGCATGAAACAGTGCGTTGTGGTCTAGTTCGATAACAGCTACTGGATCTTTACTACCGTAAACGATTCCCGGAGTTTTTCCGGAATTGCGCAGACGGCGGCTCGCACCCGTTCCCTGTACGCTTCTTTCAAAGGCTACTACTTTCATATTAAATTCCCTATTTAGGTTAATTTCCGTTCGCGACCAAACAGAAAAGCCTTCGATTATATCGTGGGAAAGGTGGTTTTTGCCTACAAACACCTCAAAACTGCCAAAAAGCGAGGTAAAACGGTCTTTTTTGACTTATTCAGCAAACATCGACATGACTGAATCACCCTTGCTAATTCGGGAAAGGGTTTCTGCCAGGATTGGAGCCACGCTTAATTGGCGTATTTTGGCTACTTTTGTAGCTTCTGGGGTCAAAGGAATGGTATCAGTCACCACAAGCTCATCTAATTGAGAGGCCGCTATACGGGCGACCGCACCGCCGGATAGGACGGCATGAGTACAGTAGGCAGTAACACCCTTGGCGCCACGCTCTTTAAGAGCCTCAGCGGCTTTACAGAGGGTTCCGCCGGTATCGATGATGTCATCCATGATGACGCAATGACGGCCTTCGACTTCACCAATCAAATGCATTACTTCGGAAACATTTGCCTTAGGACGACGTTTATCAATAATCGCCAAATCAGTACCAAGTTGTTTTGCCATCGCGCGAGCACGAACTACCCCACCAATATCTGGAGAGACGATGATGAGATCTTTTTGGGTCTTCTGAGCCTCTAGGTCAGCCAAGAGAACTGGTGAGGCATAAATATTGTCGACGGGGATGTCAAAGAACCCTTGAATTTGGTCAGCATGCAAGTCCATTGTGAGAACGCGCTCAATACCAGCAACAGACTGGAGCATATTAGCCACAATACGTGCAGAGATTGCAACACGTGCAGAGCGGGGACGACGGTCTTGGCGGGCATAGCCAAAGTAAGGAATCACTGCAGTGATACGACCAGCGGAGGCTCGCTTAAGAGCATCAATCATGATCATGAGTTCCATCAAGCTATCGTTAGTCGGCGCGCAAGTAGATTGAATGACTACGACATTCTTTCCGCGGACGTTTTCTTGAATTTCGACTTGAATCTCACCATCAGAAAAGCGACCTACAAAAGCTTTACCCATCGGGAGATGAAGTTCTTTGGCTACAGCCTCTGCCAAAATGGGATTTGCATTGCCTGTAAATAGGGTCAGTAAATCTGAGTGAGTGGAGGCAGTCATAGGATTCTGGGGCTTTGTCGGGTCAAAAGGTTATCTTTATCTTTTCTACAGTATTTGGCAGGGGAAGAAGGATTCGAACCTTCGCATGCTGGAATCAAAATCCAGTGCCTTAACCAGCTTGGCGATTCCCCTACAGGTCATTCTGAAGAAATCAATTGTAAGCGGGATTTTTATTTAAGCCCCTAACAATCCGACCTACCCATCCTTTGGGAAGACTTTGCAAAAGATTTTCTAGTTTTGCGGGAGTGGTCTTAGGGTCTAAGACAGCAAAAACGCTACTTCCAGAGCCCGACATACGGGGCTGTGAGCCCGGTAATGCCTGACTAATCCAATCTAAAGCTTGCTTCACTTGAGGACAAATCCGCACCGCTACGGCCTGACAATCATTTGATAATTCGGACCAAGGCGATGCAAGAAAGCCATCAATTGTAATCTGAGCATGATCTCGGGTCAATTCAGGGTCTTGAAAAATGCCCGCTGTGGCGATTCCCTGATTGGGAAAAATGACCAAAAATTCATGATTTTTCAAGTCAATTTCTCGAATTTTCTCGCCAATTCCCTCAACAAAAGCATTGTGACCATAGATAAAAAATGGCACATCTGCGCCTAGTTTTAAACCCAAGTCTGCCAAAGTGGACTTCTCTAATTGAAGACCCCAAAGATGATTGAGGCCAATTAAGGTGCTGGCTGCATCTGAGGAGCCTCCACCCAATCCTGCACCCATCGGAATTTCTTTCTGAAGAGTGATTTCAACACCACCATCAAATTTGCAAAATTCTTTTAGTAACTTTGCAGCCCGCACTACCAAATCTTTTTCTGGGGGTACGTTAGGTATGGCATTAATACGGCGGACTTCATTTTCAGGAATTGCTTTTAAGTTGATGGTGTCACACCAATCAATCAATTGAAAAACAGACTGAAGCAAGTGATAGCCATCGGGTCGACGTCCAACGATGTGTAGGAAAAGGTTGAGCTTTGCTGGTGAGCGTAGAACCACATGATCGCTAGTCATTGGGATGGTCAAACACTAAACGAATATCAATTGACCCAATATTAGAGCTACGGGTCATTGTGAGTTTATCGAGTTTATTTTTATTTCCCCAGGTGTAAACTAAGTCCCAACCATCTTGACTGATTCTACTAACTTGTCCCTTAGAATTTCTGTCGACACTTGCTTCACTACCAGGTCGCACTTCGCCCCTCAGCCAATTAGATAATCCGCGTGCAGGTAGTGGTAGACCTAAAGTATTCTGAACTAAGGTATCTGCATCAATGGCAGTAACGATTTGCCCATCGCGCTCAAGTGTAGCTTCACCAGGTGTAATCGTAATTTTGGCAATGGATCCACCCATCGGGTTGCGAATCTCCAAGATATCTTTTAGTGCATCTTGAGTCAAAGTAAAGCCACCTGAGCCTCCTTGATTTTGGGACTCCGTAATACCAATGACTTTCACTGCAAAACGACCATCCCATGAGCCTTGAGGCGACTGCTCTGGGCTTGACCAGTCAGGCTTGAGGCGTTTAAGAGTTTCTTTAAGTGTGAGATTATTGGCATCTATTTTTTGGCCTTGTCGCCACATATCTTCAGCTTCAGGGCGACGATTCATGGCCCACAATACTTCACCAGTATGAGCTGCAATATCTGCCTCAGGTTTCATTGCGAATGCTTGTTGTAGTTGTTCTAAAGCGATGCTATTTTTTCCAAGTCGAAAGTTCACCCACCCTAAGCTATCTAGGATAAAACTATCTTTAGGGGAAAGTTGATGTGCTTTGCTGATGAGGTTAAATGCCTCGGGTAATTTGATATTGCGATCTGCCAATGAATACCCCAATGCATTCAAAGAATTGGCATCATTAGGGTGTTTGCGCAAAATTTCACGGAGGGTTTTTTCCATCACATCTATTTGCCCTGCTTTTTCTGCAGACATTGCGAAGGTGTAAAGCAGCCCAGGATCTTTTAATGGAACTTTGAGAGATGAAGCGATTGCATAAAAGGCACGTAACGCCTCATTTTCATCCTTAGCCTTTGCGAGCAGTGCTTGTAACTGCAATAAAGTATTTTCTTGTTGTGCAGGAGTTTGTTGTTTTAATAAAGAAATCGCGGGTTTAACAGCATCAGACCAGCGATTACTTAAAACCAGGAGAGTGATGAGCACTTCTTTTGGTTTGGTTTGCGAGGCTGGGGATAGCTCATCCCAAGTTTGGGCCGCCTGAAGCGCTAAATCCGGAGATCCTCCACTAATAGCAATTTCCATAGCTCTTTGTGCAAGTCGCGGGTCTTTGTATTGACGCGCCATTTCTATGTAGGTGTTGTAAGCCAAGCCAGCCTCACCCCGTTGCAGGGCAATCTCAGAGGCGAGTATTTCAAACATCGCCTCCCCAGTCTGTTGGCCAGCTGTTTGGGCTTGGCTTGATAGGGATATGCCACCACTGAGAATGGCGAGGAATAAAACCTTCAAAATTGGCTTTAGTATGAATTTGCTCATAAGCACATTCTAATCTGCGAATCTACAATCCATTTATGCCAGAACTTCCAGAGGTAGAAGTCACCAAATTAGGAATTGCCCCCCACCTTGAGGGGCGAAAGGTCAGCGCCGTCAAAGTGATAGACGGGCGCTTGCGTTGGCCTGTCCCTGGCAACCTACCCAAGATTCTGCCAGGACAGCAAGTGTACTCAATTAACCGACGCGGAAAGTATCTGTTAATTGAAATGGATACAGGACACCTTCTGATTCATTTGGGCATGACAGGAACCTTGCGGGTATTGCCAAGTACTGATCCCTTAAAAGTACATGATCGAGTGACATTTGAATTTGGAAAACTGAGTTTGCGCTTGCACGACCCCAGAAAATTTGGCGCAGTCCTATGGCACCCTAAAACAAAAGGACCGCTCGAAAAGAATGTCCTTTTGCAAAAACTGGGGGTTGAGCCTTTTTCTCCGGAGTTTGCTGGAGAGCTGGGTGCCGATATTCTTTATCAAGCTTCTCGTAAGCGCAGTGTGGCCGTTAAGCAGTTTTTACTGGCAGGCCAAGCGGTGGTCGGCGTCGGTAATATTTACTGCTCAGAAAGTTTATTTGAGGCCGGTATTCATCCTGCAAAAGCAGCAGGTAAATTAACGCGCCCACAGTGCGCCCGTCTTGCTCAAGCCGTGAGGTTGATTCTTAAAAAGGCAATTGATGCTGGTGGGAGTAGCTTGAAGGATTTTGTTAACAGCGAAGGTGATCCTGGGTACTTTATGGTGCAGACCAAAGTCTATGATCGCAAAGATCTGCCCTGTAAGGTGTGTAAAACGCCTATCAAGCAAATAGTTCAAGGACAACGCTCTACTTATTTCTGCTCCCAATGTCAGAAGCGTTAATCAAAACCTTCTCTAAAACACTCATCGCTTGGCATGGAATTAGTGGCCGATCGGGTTTGCCTTGGCAGAATAATCATGATCCTTATGCGGTTTGGGTTTCAGAAATTATGTTGCAGCAAACTCAGGTGGCAACAGTTCTAGAGCGTTATCCCCGTTTCATGAAGCGCTTTCCAACAGTTAAAAAATTAGCGGCGGCTGATATCGATGATGTTTTAGCTGAATGGGCTGGCTTGGGTTATTACTCTCGTGCCAGAAATTTACATTCATGTGCACAACAAGTTATGCAAGAGTTTTCTGGAAAGTTTCCAAGCGATCCAGTATTGCTTGAGCAGTTAAAAGGAATTGGCAAATCAACGGCAGGCGCAATTGCAGCCTTTGCTTTTCATGTGCGGGCGCCAATACTAGATGCGAATGTTAAAAGAATTTTGGCCCGCTTATTTGCGATTGAGGGTGCGCTACAAGATAAGGCAGTGAATGATCAGCTTTGGAGTTTGGCGAATGACTTGCTGCCAAAAAAATCACAGGACATGCCTGTGTATACCCAAGCCTTGATGGATTTTGGTGCAACCTGGTGCACTTCCAGAAAACCAGTTTGTATGGGCGTAGAGAAAAAATGCCCATTTGCAAAAGACTGCCAGGCAAATCTCAGTGATCAGGTTCTTGATTTGCCACAAAAGAAGATTAAGGCAAGATCACCAGAGTTTGATTGCGATATGTTGTTGATCAGAGCCGGTAATTCTGTTCTTTTGCAAAAGCGGCCGAATAAAGCGATCTGGGGTGGACTCTGGTCTTTGCCTGAATCACCATGGAGACCAAGGACTGAAAAGGTTTCTAAAGGTATACCAAGTCCAAAAGCGCTTTTTGTTCACGTTTTGCCTGAGGAAAATATCTCAGGTTTGACTAAGCCACTTAATGAATTAAAGCAGGGCGCTCAAATTAAACACATCTTTTCCCATCGTCGTTTATGGATGCAGGTTTGGGAATTCAATCCCATAAAGACGGTAAATTTTTTAAGTCCGAGTTTGAAATGGGTGCCCCTTCATCAGCTGGGCCGCTATGGTTTGCCGCAACCCATTAAGATTTTGTTGCAGGAATTGAGTCTAGCTCGCGGTGACGATCTAAAAAGTTAAGCTGTAAGGCAATGAGATCTTTTTGTGCGCGGAAGTGTTCACTAATGCGATTCACAAGGTATACCGAGC